>Ga0209648_10001062_pt1 | contig 22005 bp, 18 predicted proteins | sample GraSoi2013_115cm_FD_185830 | JGI IMG/M metagenome (GOLD analysis project Ga0209648, IMG submission 185830) | Grasslands soil microbial communities from the Angelo Coastal Reserve, California, USA - Sample 9_17_2013_115cm (SPAdes) (version 2) | ecosystem: Environmental > Terrestrial > Soil >... | reverse complement strand
GTCCTCCAAAAACGGCGGGAGGCGAGTGGACGTTCGACGAACAGGAATTGCGCGAGGCGTTTCAACACAAGACCAGCCAACACCAGACCAAGGCCGTCATCGTTAACACGCCAAACAACCCTACCGGCAAAGTGTTCAGCCGGAAGGAACTGGAACTGATTCGCGACCTGTGCGTTGAATACAACGTGCTCGCCATCACTGACGAAATCTACGAGCACATTCTTTACGATGGATCGGAGCACATTTCTCTCGCGCGGCTTGACGGCATGCGCGAACGCACGATCACGATCAACGGGCTCTCCAAAAGCTACAGCGTCACGGGATGGCGCGTCGGCTGGGCGGTTGCGCCTCCCGCCATCACGAACGCGATCCGCAAGGTGCACGACTTCCTGACCGTGGGCGCGCCCGCGCCTTTGCAGGAAGCGGGAGCGACCGCGTTGAGCCTGCCTGGCAGTTACTATCGCGAACTGGCCGACCGTTACCGCACGCGACGCGATCATCTGATTCCGGCATTGGAGAAAGCCGGGTTCCGCTGTTACCTTCCACGGGGCGCTTATTACGTGATGACCGACATCAGCGCCTTTGGGTTCGGCAACGGCGTCGAGTTCGCGGCTTACCTGGTAAAAGAAATCGGTATCGCATGCGTGCCGGGATCGAGTTTCTACAAACATCCGAAAGACGGATCCCAACAGGTACGTTTCGCGTTCTGCAAAAAGCCTGAGACACTGGATGAGGCGGTGCGGCGGCTGGAGAGGCTGGCACGAAGGTAGCACGTCCGTTGGCATTGCGGGTCGCACAACGGAGTGCTAACCACAGGGGGCACAGGGGTGCACGGGGAGCCACAGGGTCTTTACAGCGAAACCGATAGAACGTGACTTCTGACGAATTCCACAGCAAACTGCGCTATACTTCGCCTCAAAGCTCCCAACGTTCCCCGAAAGCGAGTGGTGCCCATGTCCGTTAAAACCGTGGAAGAGGTATCTACGCAGGTTCCTGCTGAAGATTTTCAGGCGCTGGAAGACAAAGTTTATCGCACCATTGAGTTGTACAAGGCCGCCAAGGAAGCCCGGGCTACTGCCGAGCGCGACGTGAAGCGGCTGCGGGAGCAACTCGAGGAGCGCGAGGAAGAAAACGAAACCATGCGCCGCGAACTGGTGCAGATGCGCAAGGATCGCGAGGATATACGAGCCCGGGTCGAAAAAATGTTGGGCCAGATGGACAGCCTGACGCAAGAGCAGGCGGCAAGCTGAACGATCTTGGCAAATCAAACGACGGCGGCAAGCGTCCGCCCGGCAGTGATCTGGCAGGAAGTTGAGGAGTGACATGGCCACTGCGAGCAAAGAAGCTCCGACTAAAGATGTGCCAACTAAAGACGCGTTGACTAAAGATGCCGTCAACGGCAGCGTGCGCGTCGAAATCTTCGACCAGGTGTATAACCTGCGGGGCTCGGACGCGGACTACATTCTGAAGCTTGCCGATTACGTGGACGCCAAGATGCGTGCGGTATCGGAGCAGACAGCAACGGTCGATTCGGTGCGGCTGGCGGTGCTGGCGGCGCTGAATATTGCGGATGAATATCATCTGCTGAAGCGGGGGCTGGAGACGCCTTCGCCGGATGTGCGGCAGCGGGCCAGCAGACTGGCACGCGCGCTTGACGAAGTTTTGCAAGATACCCGGCGCACGGGCTGAAGTCGATCGTAACGTCATCGTAACTTCGCGTTCATCTTCTGTCGCTAATCGAGTATTGCGAATCCAGAGTTACTGTGGCCGGAGGCAGACTGTCGAGCTGGCGTTCGGCTTCGACCCTTCGACTTCGCTCAGGGCAGACTCGCGAATGCGCCCGTCCCTACACGAACACAACCTGTAGCAAACTTCCTGCCAACTATTTTGCATTTTCCTCTTGCCAATCTGTTCGCGGTTTCCTAGCATCGAAGCTGAAAGGCCGACCTACAAGGTTGGTGATGGTGGTAACCGATTTTTGAACCAATGCCGAATGAACGGGGACTCGACTCGCAAAAAGATCCGGTGTGCCATGTTCCGTCATGCGGAAAGGCCTAATGGGTCGCGGCGGGTTCCCACCGTCTGAGACGGGTTCATTCTCGGCCCACCACACGGCCCAGTGGGTTGGCTTTTTATATCAGTTCTCAGGTCTTAGGTGTCAGGTCTCAGGACGGCTGGGATCTGGGTTTCATCGTTCTGCTTCGCGGTCGTGTGAATTTTCGTGGACGGGCGAGACGCCCGTCGCTCCTGAGAACTATTCTCCTGCTAGACTCTCTGTAGAAGTCAGCTTGCAATCGGAGCATCTAAACTAACGTGTTCCCCAGACTTTTTCACATTGGCAGTTTCTACCTGCCCACCTACGGTGTCCTGGTCGCCTCGGGCGTGCTGATCGGGCTCTGGATCAGCGTCCGCAATTCCGAGAAGCAGGGCATCAACGGCGACGATGCCTGGAATCTTGGCATTCTGGTTGTGCTCGCCGGAATCATCGGCGCGAAGGTTCTCTACATCATCAACGACTGGAGCAGCTACGCGAACAACTGGCGGGAGATTTTCAGCCTCAACACGCTGCAGGCGGGAGGCGTATTCTCCGGCGGACTGATTGCCGCGCTCCTCATGGCGGCCTGGTACATGCGGCGTCATCACATGCCGGTGTTGCGCACCACCGACGGCTTCGCTCCTGGGCTGGCGTTTGGCCACGTCCTCGGACGTTTCGGTTGTTTCTCGGCCGGTTGCTGTTACGGCAAACCGACCAATCACTTCTGGGGCGTCATCTTCACCAATCCCTTGGCGAATTCCGTGAGTGGAACTCCGCTCGGCGTCCGGATTGAACCGACCCAGCTGATCGAGGCAGGGGCAGAGTTCTTCAATTTCCTCCTGCTGACCTGGCTGCTCAAGCGAAAGAAGTTCGATGGACAAGTGTGGGGCACTTTCATGATCCTTTACGGAATCGAGCGTTACTTCATCGAGTTCCTGCGCGACGATCCGGGACGCGGTGAAGTCTTCGGCGAGCTGATGACGGGAACGCAGCTGATTTCGATTCTACTGGTTGTTGGCGGTGGATTGATCTGGTGGCTGAAGAGCAGCACTCAGCATTCGGCGCTCAGCACTCAGAGACTCTAGACTCCGTACCGATTCTCCTTGCACTTGCTGACCGAATGCTGAATCCTGAATGTTGAATGCTCGACTTTCCCCTCACACTGACTGCATCTCCCGAGGCCGCAGGACAGCGTCTGGACCAATATCTCGCGACACAGCTCTCAGAGGTTAGTCGGGCCCGTGTGCAGCAACTCATCGAGAAGGGTGAGGTGCTGGTAAACGAGACGGCGGCGAAGGCGTCGTTGCGGCTGAAGGGGGAAGAGCAGATCACGGTCACCGGGCCGCCGCACGCTCCACCTCTGAGGGCGATTGCGGAAGAGATTGCGCTCGACATCGTCTATGAGGACGACGACCTGGCGATCGTCAACAAGCCGGCGGGCATGATGGTGCACGCGGGGGCGGGCGCGACCGAAGACGCGCGCAACCGCGGAACGTTGGTCAATGCGCTGCTGCACCACTTTGGAACGCTTTCTGAAGTTGGCGGCGAACTTCGTCCGGGGATCGTGCATCGCCTGGATCGGGCTACCAGCGGGCTGATGGTGGTGGCGAAGAACGATGAAACGCACCGCCGGTTGGCGAAGCAGTTTAGCGGGCGCGAGGTTCGCAAGACTTACATTGCGCTGGTACACGGCTGGCCAAAGCAGGATCTGGGCACGATTCAAAGCGCGATCAGCCGCCACTCGCAGCGGCGCACACGCATGACGACACGGGGCTTCGGTGGGCGCGACGCGGTCACGCATTACGTGGTGCAGCGAAAAATCGATGCGCCCTACGGCAAGTTTGCGCTGGTCGAACTCAAAATCGAGACGGGACGCACGCACCAGATTCGCGTGCACATGTCGTCGGTCGGACATCCGGTGGTGGGCGACGCGCTCTATGGCGCGCCGGGTGAATTGCGATCCCAATCGAACAAGCGCCGGGCGGCAGGCATGCCCGCGACGCTGACGCTGAATCGAAATTTTCTGCATTCGGCGGTGCTCGAGTTGGCGCATCCCCGGACGAAGGAATTGCTCAAGTTCTCGCGGCCGTTACCTAAGGAACTGGAATACTTGCTCAACAGCCTGGAAAATGCTCCTCAGTAAGGTGCGCTGGGTGGCAAAACCTCTCTGTAGAGACACGGCTTGCCGCGTCTCCCCCGTGAGCGCTGCAAATGCGAGCGGAGACGTGGCGAGCTACGTCTCTATGGGAATTTCTCTGTCGGTTCCTGCGCGGGTGCGGGGGCTATAATGATGAAATCAATCTGATGAAATCGCGCATTTTTCTGCTTCTGGTCGCTTTTCATATACTGGCCGGCTCGCTCATCGGCCAGACGGCACCGCCTGACGGCAAGACGCAGGCTCCGGCGGCGCCCGCCTCGGGCACGCCGGCTTCTTCGGCCCCGACTCCGGTCACTCCGTCTCCCGCACCAACTCCCTCTACGCCGGCAGGGCAGGCTCCCGCCCAGCTGGAAAATCCAGCTAAACCTGAGTCCGATGAGAGCGTCGCGACGATCGTCCACGTCGTCAACGAAGTTCGCGTAGTGTTCACTGTTACCGATCGGCACGGCCACTACATAAAGGATCTGAAGAGAGACAACTTCAGGGTGATCGACGATCAAAAGCCGGCGGAAATGCGCAGCTTCCGTAGCGAGACCGACCTGCCTCTGCAAGTGGGGTTGCTGGTTGACGCGAGCAACTCGGTGCGCGACCGCTTCAAGTTCGAGCAGGAAGCGGCAATTGAGTTTCTCAACTCCATCATTCGCCCACACTATGACAAGGCATTCGTGGTCGGCTTCGACGCCACTCCTGAAGTTACACAGGATTTCACCGATAACACGGAGGGTCTCTCGGCCGGTGTGCGAATGTTGCGGGCGGGTGGGGGCACCGCGATGTACGACGCGCTCTACTTTGCGTGCCGGGACAAGCTGTTGAAGCAGGAACAGATAGGACCGGTGCGTCGCGCGATTATTCTGCTGAGCGACGGCGAAGATAACCTGAGCCACGTCACGCGTGAGGAAGCCATCGAGATGGCGGAGCGCGCGGAAGTGATCGTTTACACCATCAGCACGAACATTAGCGGCATGAAGGGCAAGGGCGACAAAGTGTTGGAGCGCATCGCGGAAGCGACCGGCGGTCGCGCGTTTTTTCCGTTCCAGATGCGCGATGTATCGGATTCGTTTCTCTCCATTCAGGAGGAGTTGCGCAGCCAGTACGCGATGGCCTACAAGCCAGCGAATTTTGTCGCGGATGGACGCTACCGCACGATCGAAATTCTGGCGCAGGAGAAGGGCCTGAAAGTGCGCACCCGCAAGGGATACTACGCTCCGAAGCAGTAACCTGCCAGTATCTACATCTCTATGCCTGGATATTCAGGAACTCCGCTGGCGAAAAAGTTGGGCATCAAAGATAAGTTTCGCGCGGCCCTGTTGCATGTGCCGGACGACGTGAAGAGCGAGCTTCGCGACGCGCTCGGGAAATGCTGGATCCAACACATCGCCAACAAAAATCTAGATTTCATTTTCCTCTTTGCCAAATCGCACTCGGGGCTGGAACTCGAACTGTCGCCGGCCGCGGAGGCGCTGGCGCCCGCCGGCATACTGTGGATCTCGTGGCCTAAGAAAGCTTCAGGAGTCGCTACCGACCTGACTGAAGATGCGATTCGCCAGAGCGGGCTTGATGCTGGCCTGGTGGACGTGAAAGTCTGTGCGGTCACCGACGTGTGGTCGGGATTGAAGTTCGTGATCCCGGTCAAGAATCGGCCGAAGAGAGCACGACGAATCGCCTAGAATCACCGCACCGAATCCATTGCCAGCCTTTGAAAAAACCATTTTCATTGTTATTTCGGGAGCGGAAAGGAACGAGGACTCGCTGTTATCCTCAGTGCCCGCACTCAGGAACCCTTCATGAAAAAGCTCAGCGGCGGCCGGCGGCGGCGTGGACAGTTTTTTTGCCGGACTCGCGAGCGGCGACGGTGAGCTCTTTTTCGATTGAAGAGAAGCGCTGGAAGACCTCGTGGAGCCGCAGCGCCATGTTGCGGATGGAATCGGCTTGCGCCAGCACGGTGGCGGGCAGTCCGGGCTCGTGCACCAGAAGTTCGGCGTTGCCGAGCACGGTGGTGAGAGCGTTGTTGACGTTGGTCCGCATCTCGATCATGTAGCGTCCGAGAATGGCCTCGGCTTCGGCGGCGGCGGAAAGTTTTTCGGCTTCACAGGCGCGAGACTCGGCCTGGATGCGGCGAAGAATTTCGCGTCCGACCAGACCGGCTATCGCCGGCCAAAGTCCGGGCTCGCGACGCAACTCGAACACGGCGCCGTGGAGGTTGCAGAAATCGAGCCCGGGATTCGAGTGAATAATGATGGCGGGCTTGCCGGCGGCGGCAAGGGCCTGCCCCAGGTCTTTATTACTGCGGTTCCGATTCAGGTTTTTATTTTTGCGCTTGTCTTTGTTATTTTCATTGCTTTTTTCATCGGAAGAGGCGTCGGCAATTGCCAGGTCGTAGTTGCCGCCCTGCAAGTCGCAAGAGAAGCCTTGGTCGAGCACGATGAATTCCGGACCGTCGGAATGACGATTGGGATCCTGAGGCCAATTCGCGGTGATCTCCCGCGAGAAGGCGGGGTCGATGGCAAGGATCAGGACGGTCGGGCGATTCATGCTCATCGTCGCTTTCTGGCTCGGCACGTTTTCTCGCGCGGCTCGGGAAATTACTGTTGCGTTCCGCCAGATTTTGCGGAAGCAGTGGCGGCACTCTTGGCGAGCGGATTCTTGCGCGCCCCGTTCTGGAGTGCGTCGTCGACTGCCGCTCGGAGATCGACCAGCATGCGCAGGGGCTGGCCCGAGGAGTATTCGGCGTGGAACATTACTTTCCAGGACTGACAGATCATGCGCAGACGCCCGGTCGGTTCCTCGGCGGAGAATTGCGCGCGGCGGCAATCGATGGTGTGGATGCCGCGGCGCTCGAGCTCGCGCAAACCGTCCTGGATGGCGTTGAGATCATCGTGCATGAGACGGAAAAATATCCGCCGGATCATGAAGCTGAAACGCACAAAGGCCACCATCGCCGAGGGCTCGAAGTACTGGGCCGCGCCCTGCGTCTTGAGCTTGCGCCCCTGCTCGAGCGTGCCGCTGTGGAGCAGTTCGCTGAGGCGGCGGCAACGCGCCGCCGACTGCATAAGGGTGTCAAGCGAAATCAACCACGCGGGGAGCGTCGGCTGTTGCGGCCCGAGAACCGGCTCGAGAACCTGCGCGACGTAATCGAGATCCACGTCCGCGTCTTCAAGGCCGGAGGGCGCGCAGAGCGAAAAATACTGGACGAGTAGGAAATCGGTCTTGTCGCGGTCGCTCGCGGACTTCGCGGTCTTCTGCATGTGATGCGCGAGTAGATGGCGGAGTACGACTTCGTTGGCCAGAGGCGTGGTTTGCAGAAACTGGCGCAACTGGTGCACCTGGATCTGCGCGTCCACCTGCTGGAACCAGGCTTCGGCGTGCTCGACCGCTTCGGGCGAGGGCGAGAATTCCTCGTCATCATTAATGGGGCAGGCGGAAATTTCCATCACAAATTCGCGCACCAGCGCAGAGTAAATGGGCTGCAGGGCAGAGAACGTGGCCCCCTGCTCTTCGAGTGAAGGCTGGAAGGAAGGTTGGGATGCAGTCATGATTTCACAATCCAATTGGGAACATGTTTTAGGAAGCGGGCCGCAATCGCTGTCCGATTCGGGTGATATTGAACCGCGACCACGGAGGCTTCGGCGTGAAGCGAGCCGTCGTGGCTTTCGACCAGGACGCGATCGGCAAATTCCAGAGGAAGGTCGACGACAAACAAAACTTCGTGCGGGGTGCCGAACTCGATTACCGTCTCCTGAAGAAACCGTTTCTCGTTTTCGTGGCCGTTCACATCGCCATTTTCTTTGTTATTGCTATAGCCGTTGCTATTCGCGCGGCTGAGCTTGATGGGAATCCGCACCGGAGTCGCTTCGGGAAAGAATTTGGCCAAGCGGCTTACGATGTCTGATTCGAGAGCACGAGCAGTTGCCTGGTTGGGCATGGTAGACCTTGACCCGGACCAATAGGCAGCCGAGCCTCCCCTTCTTCCTGGTTTGGAAGAGCTGCGAGAAGACTCGTTCTGCCTTGTCGGCATTCAGTTGTGCACGAGTCCCGCCAAAAACTTGAAGGTCATGCACCTAAGGGCAAATCAAAGAAGGATAAGCAGTTAACGGTGTCGCACGGGGGCGGGAGCAGGCTGGTTTTTCGGGCTCGGGGAAAGTGCGTCTCAGAGTGACACAACCGTCTCAGGCCAAAACGGTACTTCCCGAAATCTACGCAAATCAGGAGTTTGGCAGCCGGGCTGCGCTCGGCTGGACAGCTGGGGGCGGTTGTCCCTACGTGGGTCATGTCGAATTCATTGCAGGGTGGTCGATTGAGGAGGCTCCTCGCGGCCGCCGATGTTGTAGCGCTTCAGCTTGCGATAGAGGGTGGCGCGGCTGATACCGAGCATTTTGCCGGCCAGGGCCTTGTCCCCTTTGACCTGGGAAAAGACGCGCTCGATGGTGGCGCGCTCGATGTGTTCCAGGTCAGTGGCACGGAGATCGGTGGCGCGGCCGGAGAATTCCTGCGAATCGGGCGGTTCGGCGTGCACTTCCGAGCCCGCGATTGCCGGAGGCAGATCGTTGATTTCGATGATGCGTTGATCGCCGAGAGCGACAGCGCGCTCCAGGCAATTTTCGAGTTCGCGGACGTTGCCGGGCCAGTCGTAGGCAAGCATGGCCTTCATGGCGTTGCCGGAGACCTGGACGCCGCGTCCGGGAGCGAGGCGTTCGAGAAAGAACGCCGACAGGACGGGAATGTCGGAACGTCGCTCACGCAGGGGCGGCAGAGAAATGGTGACAACGTTGAGGCGGAAAAAGAGATCCTTGCGGAACGTTCCTCTTTTGTATTCGGCGTCGAGATCGCGGTTGGTGGCGGCCATGATGCGCACGTCCACTTTGACCTTTTGATTGCTGCCCACGGGACGGACTTCTTTTTCCTGAAGAAAGCGCAAGATCTTGGCTTGCATTTCGAGCGGCAGTTCACCGACCTCGTCGAGAAAAATGGTTCCGGTATCGGCCGATTGCAACAGGCCCTGCTTGGAGCGAAGAGCGCCGGTGAAGGCGCCTTTTTCGTAGCCGAACAATTCGCTTTCGATCAGGGTGGGGACGAGCGACCCGCAGTCGACGGCGACAAAGGGGCGGCTCGCCAGGGTTCCGCGAAAGTGGAGGGCGCGGGCCACCAGTTCCTTACCGGTTCCGCTCTCGCCGGAAATCAGGACCGGGGTGCGCGTGTCTTTAAGGCGGGAGATGAGACGCAGGACGTTCTGAATACCGGTGGAATTGCCGATGATGCCGTGGACGGCGGTCTCGGTTTCGGAGCGTTCACGGAGGTAGAGATTCTCTTCGACGAGGCGAACTTTGTCCGCCATGCGGCGCAGGAAAAGGCGCAGTTCATCGAGCGGGGCGAAGGGTTTCGAAATGTAATCGTAGGCGCCCAGCTTCATTGCCTGCACCGCAGTTTCAACCGATCCGTGGCCGGTCATGACGGCGACTTCGATGCGGGGGTAGTCGCGCTTGACCTGCTCCAGGAATTCGATCCCAGACATGCGGGGCATGATCATGTCGGTGAGCACCATGTGCACGGGCTGTTCCTCGAGCAGGGTGAGGGCAGCATCGCCACTCTCGGCTTCGAGACAGGAAAAGCCGAGCGACTCGCCGACGGTCATGCAAAGGCGGCGGATGGTCTGCTCGTCATCGACAATCAGCAAACGGATACGGAAGTCATGAGTCATGAAGCGGCCTTGCCCATGGTTTGCTCAACCACGGAAATGAATTCTTGGACGCGAAACGGCTTTTCCACACAAGGCGCGCCGGTGCGGCGCAGGGTGGCAGCAGTTTCCTCGTTGGCGATATCGCCGGTGATGAACACGAGCCGGGAGGCAAGTTCGGGGCGATTGTCGGCGATCCAGGCATAGACTTGGGCGCCATCGACGCCACCGGGTGTGCGCATGTCGGAAATGACGCCGTGAAAATTGCCGTTGGCCAACAGTCGCAGGGCCTCAGCGCCGGATTCGGTGGGAACGACGGCATATCCGTGGCCCTCTAGAACAGCGCACACCAAAGCCATGACGGCCGGTTCATCTTCAATAAGAAGCACCGGTGCACAAGCGGATTTCGTTCCAGTCTTAGTTCCCGAGTGGGTCATTTTGGTTGCACTCCTGCAACTGCTCCAAAGGATGCCGTCTCGGATGCGATCGGGAGGCGGACGATAAAGGTCGCTCCTTCAGAGTCGAGGTTGTTGTGACACAGAATTTCACCGCCATGTTCGCGGACAATGCCGTAGCAAATACTCAGTCCCAAGCCAGTACCTTTGCCGACGTCTTTGGTGGTAAAGAAAGGATCGAAAATACGTTCGGGATCGACGATGCCGATGCCGTTATCGCAAAAAGAAATCTCGACGAAGGAGCCGGCATGGCCGCTCACGATTTCAATGCGGGCGGGGCGACCGCTTTCGCGGACGGCATCGTAAGCGTTGTTCAGGATGTTGAGAAACACCTGCTGGAGCTGGTGGGAGTCTCCGATGACCTGGGGCAGGGACTCGTCGAGGCGTTCGACCACGTCGATACCGTGACTGATGAAGTCGTACGAGCGCAGGTGCACCGTGCGTTGCAAGATGGAGTTGAGCTGAACGAGTTGGCGGTGGGGCGGCACCTGGCGGGCAAAGCTGAGCAGGTTTTGCACGATCTGCTTGGTGCGCTGCGCTTCCTGCAGAATCACACGCAGATCGCGGCGCGCGCTCTCGGGGATCTCGGGGTTTTCCATCAGGAGGTCGGTGAATCCGAGGATGGCGGTGAGGGGATTGTTGACTTCGTGGGCGACGCCGGAGACCAACTGTCCCACGGCAGCCATCTTCTCGGCGTGGAGCAGCTTGGAGCGCAGCAGGGCGGAATCGGTGACGTCAGTCATGACCACGACGATGCTGCTCACCCGGCCGTCTTCGCCGTTGATGGGGCTCAGATTGACGGAGAACTGGCCGCTGGCGCCGTCGCCGCGAACCAGGGGCAGATCGAAGTTATCCACCTGTTGGCCACGGGCCACGGCAGCCAGCGCTTCGCGGAGCGCGGCGCGGCGCGGCGCGGCGCACAGGTCAGGCAGGGGATGGCCCAGTATCTGGGTCTGCTGAAAACCAAGCCCACTCCAGCGCCGGTTGGCATAACTGATCACGCCTTCGGTGTCGGTGACCAGAATCAGGCTCTGGGTATGACTGAGGATCTTGCCGGAGAAATCACGCTCGCGCTGCAGCTCGGTTTGCGAATTGCGGAGGCCGGTGATATCGAGCATGAGGCCGCGGTATTGCAGAACGCTGCCGCCCGCATCGCGCACCGCGAAACAGTTGATGAACACGTGGACGGGCGATCCATCCTTGCGCCGGAGGATTTCCTCGTAATTCCGGAGTACGCCCTGGCTTTCGAGCAGCTCGGTCAGTTCCTCCCGCCGCCGCGGAGAGAAATAAACCTGGGAGGGAATGTCGAGCTGAATTACCTCTTCCCGGCTGTTATAGCCAAGGATGCGAACCAGCGCGTCGTTGACTTCCACGAAGCGACCCTCGGGCGTGGAGAAGAAAATTCCTTCTTGAATGTTGTCGAACAGTTCGCGATAGCGGCGCTCGGCTTCGCGCCGGTCGGTGATGTCCTTGAGAACGTGCACGGTCTGCAACTGGGTGCTGCTGGCGGCATGAATGCGCGAGGTTGAAATCAAGTAGGTGCGCTCGAGGACAGGGTGCACGTATTCGTCGAGATCTACGCCGATCCGGCAGAAGGGGCAGGAGTGCGGCGAAGCGCCGGTGGAAAGAGCATCGAGCGCCCGCATGTTGACGCCGATCAACTGGTCGGGGGCGATACCGACGAAATCGGCCAGGGAGCGATTGACGCGGAGAATGTTGTGCTGCTCGTCGTGGACGACGATGAAGTCGCTGATGGCGTCGAAAACTTCCAGCCAGTGGCGGTTGGCCTGCTGCATGCGAGTGAACAGGCAGGCATTCTCGATAGCGATACTGGCATGGCCGGCGATGGCGCGCAGCAACTGGCGATCTTCCACAGCGGGCGGAGCGCCGCGATCGGCGAGACAAAGAACGCCGACGAGTTCCCCCGACGCGCCAGTCAGCCGGACCAGCGTGCAATCGGTCCATTCCAACTGCGAGGCGAGCGTGGTTCCCAGCACATCGGAGGCGGGGGCGAAGGCAACGTCGGTGTGGTACCTAGGCAGGACCGCACTGAGCGCTTGATTAAAGCGCCGGAGCAGCGGCTGATCGTCCACTTCGGCGGCGCCGCGAAACAGGACCGTAGGCAGCTCCGATGTCTGGAAAAGGCTGAGGGCAACGGAGCGCCCTCCGAGCAGGCCGGCCGCCCGCACAGCGAAGTTGCGCATGAACTCGGGCAGGTGCAGGACGGTGTTCAGTTCGAGCGCGATGGTGACCAGGGCTTCGGCACGGCGGCGGTGCTCCTCGGCTTGGTGCAGGTTACGGGTAAGTTCGAGAGCGATGGCCACCTGTGCGGCCAGAGCGCGTGCGCGGCGCACGTCTTCGTCATTGATCGGCCCGGGCTCGACGCGGTCGAGCACTCCGAACATCCCGAGTACATCGCCGTTCGAACCGAGCAGGGGCACAGCGAGGAGTTGGCGGATATGGAAAGCAGCAACGAAATCCAAATTCGCGCCCGGGGTTTTGGAAGCGTCTTCGGTGACGAACACATTTTTCTGCTGCAGGGTGCGGGAAGCGACGCCATCGTGGAGCGGAATGTCGACGGGACGGGCCACGCCGTTCTCCACTCCCCATCGAATGCGGAAGGCGGCATCTTCGAGGAGCCCGATGAAGCAGCGCCCGAAGCCGAGGAAACTGGAGGCACGAACCACCGAGGTCTGCATGAATTCGTCGAGTTTTCCGGCGGAACCGAGTTCGAAAGAAATCTCGAGGATTTCGTGCAGTTCGTGGGCCTGGGCGCGCGCCATGCCATACAACTCCGCGTTGGCGATCGCGACCGCGCCAAACCCGGCCAGGGCCGAAACCAAGGTCTTGTCTTCCTGAGTGAACGGGTTGGCGAGACGGGGGTAGACCAGAATCGCGCCATGCGAGCGCGAGGTGCGAAAGGGCGCCGCGATGAGAACGCCGGGCGGCGAATCTTCTCCGAAATGCGAGGCGCCGTCGATGCTCACCGTGATGCGTTCGCCGGCGACGACGGCACGGGTGGCGATCTCGAGCGAGGAGCGTAGATTGTTCTGCTCAAAACGAGAACGAATGGAGAGGGCGAGCCTGCGGTTCTCGGTGGACGCCGCCTGCAACAGGAACAGTTTCTCCTGTTGGACGAAGACGAGCACGGCGGGCGAATGAAGCAGCACGCGAAGGCGGTCGGCGATGCTCTCCATCACGGCAGCCGTGTCGGGCAAGCCATGCAGTGCGGTGGCTACTTCGACCAGAATGCCGGCGCGGCGGCGTTCTTCGCGGGAAAGCTGATTCAGACGGAGGGCTTCGAGTGCGGTGCCGAGCTGGGCCGCCAAGATGGTGACTTTGGCTACATCATCATCGGCAAAGCCGGTACCGGGCGCACTCTTCAGGAATGTGATGGCCCCGACTACTTCCCCTGAAACTAGCAGCGGCGCGGCCATGGCGGCGTGCGCTTGGCATGAGGCTAGCCAGGGATAACGGGCCACGTCGAGGTGATTGACGAAAAAGGGGCGACGCTTCTGAACCGCATCCATAGCGATGGATGCGTCACCGGCGCGCCTGCGGATGCCACGAAAGGACTCGGCCCCGTCGGCGTCGGCTTCGGCTCCGACAAGTTCACCGTCGGCAGAGTAACTCCAAAAGTAAGCGCCGCTGGCATGGAAGAAGGCGCGAGTCAGGGCGCAGAAGGACCGGATGAGCTGGCTGGGATCGCTGCTCTGAAAAGCGGCCCGGGAAAGCTCCAGGAGAAGCTTCTGAAAAGCCTCCTCAGACTGAGACGAGTCCCCAGGCCCCGAATTTCCGGCGTTGGCTGTCAGTGCGCACCATTCGCTTAGCTAAGCGGTTGAAAACAATTGAATTACATATAAACGTACGCTTGATTCTCAAATTGAGTCAAGGGAATAGGAGGTGGTGGGTGCCGACTTGTGAACCGGCTCAAAAGTGATACAGGTGTCTCATTCTGCAATCGGAGGTCGGCAATGCCTGGGTGCACCCGAGGTTCGTGCCGGATTACCGCAGTGCGTAAAGAGGGGGAACTAAGAATCGATTCTTCATAGCTTTGCAAAGTGATTTGCCGCGATCACTAAAGTAACGCACAGAAGGAACTTTTGATATCCGCTGATGTGGTCGGTGCAGGAATATAGGGGCAATGCAAAGCGATAAGGGAGGAATCGTGTTTTTTCAAGGCCTGACTCGGACGTTCGCGGTGGGTCTGCTGCTAATTGGCATATGGGCCGCGAGCTGCGCTCCGGCGTGGGGACAGGAAATCGATCGAAAACCAAAAATTAAGGTGGCGCCGGTGTATCCGGAACTTGCCAAGCGCATGAACATCACCGGCGTGGTGAAGGTCCAGATCACAGTCGCTACCAACGGGTCGGTCAAGAACGTAAAGGTGGTTGGCGGGCACCCGGTGTTGGCGACCGCCGCCCTGGATGCGCTCAAAAGGTGGCGTTTCGAGGCAGGTCCGCAAGAGTCAACGGGGATGGTGGAATTCCATTTTGACCCGAACCAGTAGGAGGACGGCGCAGGGTCCGAAGGGCTGGTTGAGGAAGGTTGGAGTATGAATATTGGAAAAAAGCTGTACCTAAGTTTCGGCGTCATTCTGACAACCGTTCTGGTGCTTTTGGCTATAAACCTGATCGCTGTGCAACGCGAGCATGAGACCAAGGCGGCGGCGCAGCGTTCGATCGACATGACCGAGGTCACCTCGACGGTCCGCTTCGAGATGATGCAGAACCGGCTTCATCTGCAGAACTACTTGCTGAGCGGGGACACGCGGGACGTGGAGAAAATGAATGACGGCGAACACCAGTTGACTGACGCCCTGCGCCACGCCCAGGAACTCGCGAATTCCACGCAGCAGCGAGGCAGTCTGGAAAAAGTGCAGGGGCTGGAGCAGGGCTGGAGCAACGAGTTCGCTAACCCGCTCGTGGACAAGCGCCGGGCCGTGGATAGCGGCAACGCAACGGTAGCTGAACTGCAGATTTTCTATCTGCAAAAGGATCCCAATTCCTGGGTCTCGCGTTCGAGCGAGGTTCTGGACGATGTCGACCGGGAGAACCGCACCCTGCTGGACCAGCGGCGCCATTCCGACGAATCGGCAGCGACGTGGACGATTCTGGCTGCCGTGTTCAGCTCCCTGATCGCACTGGTCCTTGGCATCATCATTGCCTACCGCACGGCCACTGGGATCACGGGACCACTGAACCGGCTGATTCACGTGGCGGAGCAGATCGGCCAGTCCGGGGATCTGGAGCATAACATTGATGTTCACGGTAAGGATGAGATTGGGCAACTGGCCAGGACTTTCGACTCCATGGTGAAGTACCTGAAGGAAATGGCTGCGGTTTCCGAAGCCATTGCCGGAGGCAACCTGTCGGTCGAAGTCCGTCCCCGATCGGCGAACGACACTCTGGCGAACGCATTCACGCGCATGGTGGAGGGCCTGCGCGGGATGGTGCGCAACGTACGCGACGCCGCCTCCCAGGTGGCCAGCGCCTCCACCCAGGTGGCCAGCGCTTCCGACGAGTCGGCCAGGAACAGCCTGCAGACTTCTTCGGCCATTGACGAAGTGACGAGCACGATGCACGAAATGAGCGTGAACGTGCAGAACATGGTGAAGAGCACGCAGACGCAGGCCTCGAGCGTCAGCGAAACCTCGGCCTCCATCGACCAGATGGTGACCTCGATCCAGCGGGTCGCGGATACGGCCAAGGTTCTGCTCGATATCTCGAATCGTTCGCGGGAAGAGGTGCACAGCGGCATCGGTACCATGGAAAAGGCGACCGACGGCTTGACCCGGATCAACACGACGATCCGCTCTTCGGGCGAGATCATCGACTCGCTCGGCTCGCGGGCGGACGACATCGGCAACATCGTCGAAGTGATCGACGATCTGGCCGAGCAGACCAACCTGCTTGCGCTGAATGCGGCCATCGAAGCGGCAAGAGCGGGCGAGCACGGGCTGGGGTTCGCGGTGGTCGCGGACGAGGTTCGGAAGCTGGCCGAGAAATCCGCGCAGTCCACCAAGGAGATTTCCGAACTGATCGGGAGCATCCAGAAGGAAGCGCGCAAAGCGGTCGAAAACATGGAGAAGAGCACGACCATCGTGAACGAAGGCCTGAATCTGGGACAGGAACTGAATGCCGCGCTGCGAAAAATTTCGAACGTGGTGACCGAGGTATATAAGTTCGCGCAGGAAATCGGGGCCGCCACCAACGAGCAGTCGCACGGCTCGTCGCAGATCGCGCGCGCCACCACGCGGTTGAACGAAATCACGCACGAGATCAACTCGGCGGTGGAAGAACAGGCTTCCGGGGCGCAGGCGGTGGTGCAGGCCATGGAGCGCATGCGCGAACTGGTGCAGTCGTCCACGTCGGGTTCGACCGAACTGGCAGCTTCCTCCGATCAAATGTCAAAGATGTCGCAGGGCCTGCTGGATTCGATGGACCGTTTTGCGCTGCGGTCGAACGATCGTTCAAACGATAGGACGAACGACAGGACGAACGACGGCACACCAGGGCGCGGGAACGCAGTCCGGGGCGCGACGGCAGGATCGCGTTGAGGGTATTCCAATCATGAGCCGGGAAAAACACATTGTGGGCTTCCGGGTGGGCCGCGAGACATACGGCGTGCCCATCACGTCGCTGCATGAAATCGTCCGCGTGCCGGAGATCACCGCGGTGCCGGACGCGCCCGATTATCTCGAAGGGGTGATCAACCTGCGCGGGAAGATTGTCTCGGTGGTGGATCTGCGGAAGCGCTTCGGCAAGCCGTCCGCCGGACTCGACCGGCGCAGCCGCATTCTGGTTGTGGAGCACCGGGGCCGGCTCGCGGGCATGATTGTGGACTCGGCGTCGGAGGTCCTGAAGATTCCTGAAAACGACATCGAAGCCGCGCCCGCCATGATGCAGGCAGGCGGCTTGGACTGCGTGACGGGCCTCGGAAAGTACAAAGGACGGCTGATCATTCTGCTGGATATCGGCAAGGTATTAGCGGCGCGCGAGGTTGGAAATGAGCCGGCGACGGAGAAACCGGCTGTGGCTGCTAGTGGCAAGGCGGGGACGCTGAGCGCCTCGGCCGGTAAGTAGCAAGAAAGAACCGGGCCCACATGAGCACAAGCGAAACACCCGTCCTCACCGACGCGGAATTGAAACTTCTGCAGACGCTGGTCTATCAGGAGTGCGGCATGCACTTCGACGAGCGGCGCACGCCCTTCCTCCAGGACCGTTTGCAGCGCCGGTTGAAGGAGTGCCATTTGGATTCGTTCTACGGCTACTATCGCCTGCTCATCAGCCAGCAGGGGAAACAAGAGCTGTCGCGCCTGCTGGAAAACCTCACCGTCAATGAGACCAGCTTCTTCCGGAACAAGGCGCAGCTGGAGCTGTTTCAGCGGAACGTGATCGAGGATATTCTGCGGCGCAAACAGGAGCGCCGGGACTACAGCGTGAGAATCTGGAGCGCGGGTTGTTCCACGGGACAGGAACCCTACACCCTGGCGATGCTGATGGCCGATGCACTGTCGTACTACTATTTGCGCAATCCTACGCCCTTCGAATCGCTGCTTCCCAAGCCTCTGATGCCAGCGCCCTGGCGAGTGGAGGTCCTGGCCAGCGATATCAACTATTCGGTTCTGCGCGCGGCGCAGGATGGCTCCTACAGTGAGCACCAGATGTCCGGGGTCGACTATGGCTACCGCTTGCGTTACTTCGACAAAGTGGGCGATCGCTACGCGGTGAAGAAGAACGTCAAGGAACAGGTGCATTTCGACTTCCACAATCTGAAAACCGAATACCTGCCGCAGCGCAACGACATCATTTTCTGCCGCAACGTGATGATGTATTTCGACGAAGCCGAGCAGAAGCGGCTGGTCGAGAAGTTTTATCGTTGCTTGAATCCCCGGGGATACTTGTTTGTCGGTCATGCCGAAAGCCTGCTGGGGCTGACCGAAAAATTTCAGATGGTGCATCACAACAGCGGCACGGCATACCAGCGAGTCGAGGTGAAAGTGTGACTGTTCCCCCCGACGATCGGATGATAGAACTCCGCCAGCTGTTCTTTGAAAGCGCTGGGGAACTCGTCCAGAAGCTGAACGACCAAGCGATGCAACTGGAGAAATCGCCCGGCGATGCGGAGGCCACCCGCAGCCTGCGGCGGACGGTGCACACCCTGAAGGGGGACGCGGCCGCCTGCGGTTTCCGGGAGGTCAGCGAACTGTCCCATGAGCTCGAGGACGTGCTGACGCTGGAGAACACGGCCGCGGCTTCGGTTCCCGAGATCGCGTTGCGCGCAGCCGACGTGTTTGCGGCCTTGCTGGAGGCCTATCGCAAGGGGACGAAACTTCCGAGCATCAAGCCTTTGCGCGCGGACATTGCCCGTCTGGCACATCCGGCACCGGGCGGCACGGTCAAAACAAAGAAGAAGACAAGGAAAGCCACTGCCAAAACTAGCCGCTGGTCGGAATACGAGCAACTGGCGATCGCCCGCGCGATGGCGGAGGGCAAGCGCGTTCATCGCGTGCTTGTGCAGGTGGACCCGCAGTGCGGCATGCCCATCGCCGCACGTCAGATGATCCAGTTGGCGCTTACAGGACTGGGCGAGGTGCTGGCTCTCTATCCGCCCGAAGGCAGTGTCGAACCCATCAACCGCGTCGAAACGGCTCTCGCGTCGGAAAGATCAGTGGAGCAAATCCGGGCGAAGTGCACCATCCCAACGATTGCACTGAATGTCGAGGTCACGCCGCTGCGCCTCAAAGCGCAGTCGCGCCCGCTCCCGCGGGCTTCCGCCGCCGATTCTGAAGGCAAGGACGAGATCGCGTCGCCGGCGACCGCCGATGTCGCGGCCAGCGTCATTGCCAACGAGGCGCCAGCGACTGGGGAACCGGCGGCGGCACCCGCCGTGCCGGGCGGCCCTGACAACGTGTTGCGCGTGGATGCGGAAAGAATCGACAGCGTTCTCAACCTGGTCGGTGAACTAATCCTGGCGAAATCGATGTTGCAGCAGACGCTGATGGAATTTGGACAACGTTTCCCGAAAGATGTCTTGCGGGGAAAGTTCTCCGATGCCATGGCGTTCCAAACGCGGGTTTTGAATGACCTGCAGCACTCGGTGATGAAGATTCGCATGGTGCCGGTCGATCAACTGTTCCGCCGGTTCCCCCGCATTGTGCGTGATGTCGGGCGTCAGTGCGGGAAAGAAGTCGAGCTGATGGTCAGAGGTGGGCAAACCGATCTCGACAAAAGTATTCTGGATGCAATCGCAGAGCCGCTGACCCACATGGTGCGAAATGCCGTCGGCCACGGAATCGAGAGCGCCGAAGATCGGGTTCGCGCCGGCAAGCGGTCGCGGGGGACATTGCGGCTGGGCGCTTATCACCAGGGGAACCAGGTGGTGATCGAGATCTCCGACGACGGGGCCGGCATTGATGCGGAGAAAGTCCGGCAGCGCGCCCTGTCCCAGGGATTGCTGAAAGCCGAGCAGGCTGCCCGCCTGACCGAGACGGAGACTCTGGATCTGATCCTGCAACCGGGATTCTCCACTGTGGAAGAGATCACCGAACTCTCGGGCCGCGGAGTGGGATTGGACGTAGTGCAAAGCGTGCTGGGACGCCTCAAGGGAACGGTGCAGATCGAAACCGTGCTGGGACGGGGCACAACCTTCCGTCTGCGGCTCCCGCTGACGCTGGCCATTATCCGGGCGTTGCTGTTCCGCGTGGAGCAGCGGCTCTACGCCCTGCCGCTGAACGCGGTGGCGGAGATCGCGCGCACGGTTGAAGAAAATATCCATCAAGTGGAGCACTACGACGTGCTGCAACTGCGCAACGACGTGTTGCCGTTGCTGCGCCTGGGCGCGAAGCCCCTGAGCGGGCCGGAAACGGCGCGACGTAAGGTCTTCGTGCTGGTGATCAATAGCGGGGACCGTAAGTTCGGCGTCATCGTCGACGAACTGGAGGGCGAAGAAGAGTTGGTCATCAAAGCACTCGATGATCAGTCGATCACCACCGACCTGGTGAGTGGGGCTTCGATTCTGGGCGATGGGAGGGTGGTTCTCATCCTGAACATGATCGCCCTGATGGATCGCTTCACGCGCGGGCGGGCGGATGCAGCCAGCACGCGGATGGCGGGTCTGCTGACGACGAGCGGTGGCGGGATGCAGACTGGTGAGATGAGGGCACGCGGCACGGCAGGGGGCCAGGCATGAGAAAGCCGGTGCGGGTTCTGGTGGTGGATGACTCGGCTCTGATGCGCAAGCTGATTCCCAATATCCTCGAACGGGATAACTCGATCGAGGTTGTAGGTACGGCGATGGACGGTCATTTTGGATTGAAGAAAATCGAAGAACTGTCGCCGCAAGTAGTGACGCTCGACCTGGAAATGCCCGGACTGAACGGGATCGATACTCTGAAAGAAATCATGCGACGCTGGCGGCTGCCGGTCATCGTGGTCAGCTCGCATAGCACTACTGGGGCGTCAATCACGCTCAAGGCGCTGGCGCTGGGTGCGTTCGATTTCGTGGCCAAGCCGAACGATGTTTCCGCGCGCATGCCCGAAATTGCCGAAGAGCTGATCAAGAAGATCCAGGCTGCGGCGCAGAGCGCGGGGGTTCAGACGCAGTTCCTGCCGCGGGATACACCCGGGGAGCAGCCACGCAAGCTACAACCCGTCGCACCGACGCGCATCATCGCCATCGGCGTTTCAACGGGCGGTCCGAACGCCTTGCAGTACCTGTTTTCGCAGCTATCGGTGGAATTTTCGGGCAGCATCCTGGTGGTGCAGCATATGCCGGACGGGTTCACGGAACTGTTTGCCAAGCGACTGGACGACAGCTGCCCCATCCGGGTGAAAGAAGCGCAATCCGGCGATTTGCTGGTAGCCGGGCGAGCACTCATTTGTCCGGGGAACCGGCACATGAAAGTGAAGAAATTGCCACTGGGCAACGTAGCCGTGTTGTCGGACGAGGCTCCAGTGAACGGGCACCGTCCTTCGGTGGACGTGCTGTTCCACAGCGTAGCCGAGAAGTTTGGTCCGCAGGCCACTGCGGTATTGATGACCGGCATGGGAGAAGACGGGGCGGTCGGCCTGGGAGAGATCCGGGCAGCCGGCGGATTCACCGTGGCGCAGAGCCAGGAGACATGCGTGGTTTTCGGCATGCCGAAGGCGGCCATCGAACGCGGCTACGCGATGCGTATCGCGGACCTCCAGGATCTGCCCGGCGTTTTGCAGGCCCAATGCGCGCCCGACCGTGGCCGAGGGAACACCATCGATGTCAAGCGGGCGAGCAGTACCGGAAGTAACTAGAGTTATCTATCGAAGGTGCGTAGATCGTGATTAAGTGATAGTAGGGAGGAGTGTCATGGACAAGTTTGCGCCCGTAAGACGGAGCGAAGACGGACAGCCGGTGCGCTATCTGATCGTGGATGACTCCGTGTTCGCCCGCAAGAACCTGGCCCGAATGGTCGAAACATTCGGTGGACAGGTAATTGGCGAGGCCGGCGACGGAGTCTCGGCAATCAGCGAGTACGAACGGCTGACGCCCGACATCGTTCTGATGGATATCACCATGCCGCAGATGGAAGGCATCGAGGCGGCGGAGAAGATCGTGCGCGACCATCCGAGCGCCCGCATCGTAATGGTGTCGTCGGTCGGTTACCAGGAGAACATCGTGGCCGCCTTGCAGCGCGGCGCCCGCCACT
>Ga0209648_10001061_pt1 | contig 22026 bp, 18 predicted proteins | sample GraSoi2013_115cm_FD_185830 | JGI IMG/M metagenome (GOLD analysis project Ga0209648, IMG submission 185830) | Grasslands soil microbial communities from the Angelo Coastal Reserve, California, USA - Sample 9_17_2013_115cm (SPAdes) (version 2) | ecosystem: Environmental > Terrestrial > Soil >... | reverse complement strand
AGGATGATTTCGGCGCCGCCCGCGATCGTGATGCCGATCTCCAGCGCGCGCTGCTCGGCGTAGGTGAGCACGCCGGCCTGGATGCGCCGGCGGTCGGTGAGATGGATCTCCTCGAGAATCTGCTCGGCGCGCTGCCGCACGTCGGCAAGCGCATTGATGCCGTGCCAGAACGAGTAGCGGTAGCCCAGCGACCACAGCACCGCGCAGCGGATGTTCTCCCATACGCTCAGCCGCGGAAAGATATTGGTCACCTGAAAGCTGCGCGACAGCCCGCGCCGATTGATCTCGTAGGGTTTCCGCCCGGTGATGTCCTCGCCCTTGAAACGGATGTTGCCGGCGGTGGGGGCCAAGCGTCCGCTGATCAGGTTGAACAGCGTCGATTTGCCGGCGCCGTTGGGACCGATCATGGCGTGACGCTCGCCGAGCGGGATCGTGAGGCTGACCCCGCGGATGATCTCGGTCGGCCCGAAATTCTTGCGCAGGTCGACGAGCTCGATGGCGGCGCTCATGCGGCGCTCCGGCGTGCTCGTTGCATCTCGCCGTGGGCGTGCTGCCACGCATCGGCGACGAACGGCCAGGTCCGACGGAACAGATAAAATCCGCCGACGAGCATCACCGCCGCGGCGATCCACGCCGCCGCGCCGGCGGCGTCGAGCGGCACGCCAAAGAAGCTCATGCGCGTGCCTTCGGAGGCCTTCACCATCAGCCGGAATGTCATCTCGATGACGAGGATGAGGCCGACGAGCGCCATCAATCCGGGGATCAGCGCCAACAGGTAGGCGGGGATCAGCCGTCCGAACAGCGCCCGATAGGCGCCGGCGTGCCACAGCGGCTCGTGCATGAAGATCAACCCGGCAATGCCACCCGGCGCGAACATCACCATGCCGATGAACAGCAGGCCGAAGTAGAGCTGCCAGATCTCGGTGACGTCGCTGAGCATCACCTGCAGATAGGTGACGAGGATGGCGCCGATCACCGGGCCGATGAAATTGCCGATGCCGCCGACATAGGCGGCGAGCAGCACGGTGCCGGATTGCGCGGCGACGACGGAAGCGTTCACCAGCTCGAAATTGATCGCCGCGGGCCCGCCGGCGATCCCGGCGAACAGTCCGGCGAGGCAAAACGCGATGAAGCGCACCATGTACGGGTTATAGCCGACGAATTGCGCTCGCTCCGGGTTGTCCCGCACCGCGTTGCACATGCGCCCGAACGGGGTGCGGGTCAGCGCATACATCGCGACCATGCAGATCAGGCACCAGGCGGCGATCAGGTAATAGACCTGGAGCTGCGGCCCGAAGCTGAGGTCGAACACGCGAAACAGCTTGGTGCGGTTGGTGCTGAAGCCTTCTTCGCCGCCGAAGAAGCTGCGCAGGATCAGCGAGCTCGAGGCGACGAGCTCGCCCAAGCCCAGCGAGATCATGGCGAACGCGGTGCCGCCGCGCCGGGTGGAGACCGAGCCGAACACGATCCCGAACAGCAATCCGGAGAAGCCCCCGACCAGCGGGATCAGGAACACCGGGACCGGCAGCGCGTCGCGGGCGACGGTGTTCATCGCGTGCACGGCGAGAAAGCCGCCGAGCCCGTAATAGACGGCGTGGCCGAACGACAGCAGCCCGGTTTCCCCGAGCAGCATGTTGTAGGACAGCGCGAACACGATCATGATGCCCATCAGGCTCATCATCGTATGCGCGGTGCCGGAGGCGAAGATCTTCGGCAGCACGGCGAAAGCCGCCGCGAGCAGCAGCCACGCCCCGTACCGCCGCGCCATGCCGAGCCAATCGGCTGGCTGGGCCGTGCGCATGCCGATTTTCGCCGCGTCGGTCACGTCTCGCGTTTCCCCAAAAGCCCAGTCGGCCGGAAGATCAGGATCAGCACCAGCATCAAATAGGGAATGATCGGCGCGATCTGCGCCAGGGTCACCTCCCACAGGTCGTGCAGAATGGTGCCGGACGCCGGGCTGAAGCCGATCCCGGCGAACAGGTCGGAAACGGAATAATTGACCGAGACCGCAAACGTCTGGACCAGCCCGATCAGCAGCGAGGCGACGAACGCGCCCGACAGCGAGCCGAGCCCGCCGACCACGATGACGACGAACAGGATCGGGCCGAGCACGGCTGCCATGTTGGATTGCGTGACGAAGGCCGGGCCGGCGATGACGCCGGCTACCGCGGCAAGCCCGGTGCCGACCCCGAACACCAGCATGAACACCCGCGGGACGTTGTGGCCGAGCATGGCCACCATGTTGGGATGCGTGAGCGCCGCCTGGATGATGAGGCCGACCCGGGTCTTGGTCAGCACCGCGAGCAGCACCGCGAAGATCGCGATTGCGGTCAGGAGCTCGAACATCTTGTAGGCCGGATACGTCGTTGTGAAGACCGTGAACGCGCTGAAATCCAGCGAGGGCGGCACGCGGTAATCGACCGGCACCTTGCCCCAGATCATCTGCACCACTTCTTCGATCACGAAGGCGAGGCCGAACGTGAACAACAGCTCGGCGACGTGGCCGTGCCGGTGCACGTTGCGCAGGCCGTAGCGCTCTACCAGCGCGCCGATCGCCCCGACCAGCACCGGCGCGACGACGAAAGCCGGCCAGAACCCCAGCCATTGGCTGATCTGGAAGCCGAAGAACGCGCCGAGCATGTAGAAGCTGGCATGGGCGAAATTGAGCACGCCCATCATGCTGAAGATCAGCGTCAAGCCGCTCGCCATCAGGAACAGCAGCATGCCGTAGAGCACGCCGTTGAGGGTCGATATGATGACGAGCTCGAGCATGCGTCAGCCGATGTTTTTCCGCGCTGCGAGCTCGTGATCGGGCGCAGGTCTCGAGATTGAGGCGCAAACAGCGAGAGCAGATACCCTCCCCCCGCGAAGCGGCGGGGAGGGTGGCGAGGTGCGGAGCACCGAGCCGGGTGGGGGGTCGAGCGAGTGCAATTCCAAGATGCCCCCCACCCCTAACCCCTCCCCACCACTCGCTTCGCTCGCGGGGGGAGGGGAACCCCACGGCCTCGACTCACTGAGGGCGCCGAATGCAGGCATTTCCAAACCTGCAGAGGAAGTGAAAGTGAACCGGAGTAGTCCAATGATCATATCCCGGCCGATCCGATATCGGGACGGGTTGTACACCAGCCTCAGCTCGGGCGGTTCATCTTGCAGCTGGTCGGCACGATGGTGTTGGGAGTGTCCACCTTGCCGGTGACTTTCCAACCCCAGCCGGTGCCTTCCTCGTCGAACGGCTGGTCTTTGCCGACCGAGCCGAGGTTGGCGATGTAGATGGGCTGGAAGAACTGATGGTCGTCGGCCCGCATGGAGCCTTCGCCGCCGTTGTGCACCTCGATCTTCATGCCCTCGAGCTTGGCGGCGATCTTCCCCGGCTCCGCCGAATTGGCTTCCTGGATGGCCTTCACCAGCATGTTCATCTCGTTGACGGCGCGCGGATAGAACAGCGACTGGCCGATCTTGGCCCGGAACGCCTTCTCGAAGTCCTGCGACGGCTTGTACGGAATGTTCGGATACCCTTCGGTGATCTGGAATACCCGGTCGGGTACATTGGCCTGCTTGATCGCGGTCGGGCCGCCGGGGCCGCCCGCGTAATAGGTGTACCAATCGACCTGCATGCCGGCGTCGGCTGCGGCCTTGATCAGCAGCGCCAGATCGTTGGCCCAGTTGCCGGTCACGACGCTGTCGGCCCCGGACGCCTTGATTTTGGCGACATAGGGGGAGAAGTCGGTGATCTTCTGCAGCGGATGCACCTCGTCGCCGACGATCTGGATGTCGGGGCGCTTCTCCGAGAGCATCTTGCGCGCGGCGCTGCGCACCGCCTGGCCGAACGAATAATCCTGGTTGATCAGGTAAATCTTTTTGATGTTGCTGCGCGTCTTCATGTAGTTGGTGAGCGCTTCCATCTTGATGTCGGAATTGGCGTCCCAGCGGAAATGCCAGAAATTGCATTTCTCGTTGGTGAGCACCGGATCGACGGCCGCGTAATTGAAATAGACCACCTCCTTGCCCGGGTTGCGGTCGTTGTACTTGCCGACCTGGTCCTCGAGCGCGGCGGCGACGTTCGAGCCGTTGCCCTGGGTGACGATGCGAATGCCGGCGTCGACGGCCTTTTGCAGCTGCACCAGGCTTTCCTGGGCGTTGACTTTGTTGTCGTAGCCCACGACTTCGAGCTTCTTGCCGATCACGCCGCCCTTGGCGTTGATCTGCTCGGCGAGGTACTGGAAGGTCTTGAGCCCCGCCTCGCCGGTGCTCGCGGCAAGCCCGGACAGCGGATCGATGAAGGCGATCCGAATGGTTTCCTGGGCGCCGGCGGGGGAGCTCAGCAACACGGCCGCACTCGCCAGCAACGCCGCTTTCAAACGCAGGGATTTCATCGAAAACCTCCCGATGGATCGATCCTTGTCGCGCAATCTCATGCGCTGCGAAGGTCTAGATGATCCCCGGGGGCGCGCGTAGTCAAGCGCCCGCGCGGGCCGCATGCGGCGAACCATCACTCGCCTGCGTGGGACTCGCTTCATCGCCCGCTTTTGGCGTAAATCCCAGTCCGGCCATTGGACGGCGGAGGGATTCATGCGGGTGTTTGCCGATTTCGACGCCGTGAAAGCTGCGGTCGGCGAGGAGATCGGGGTCAGCGATTGGGTGCTGGTCTCGCAGCAGCGCATCGACCGCTTCGCCGAGGCGACCGGCGACGACCAATGGATCCACGTCGACGTCGAGCGGGCCCGGCGCGAGCTGCCCAACGGCACGACCATCGCGCACGGGCTGCTGACGCTGTCGCTCGTGCCCTCGTTCTTCCGCACCGTGCTGCGGATCGAGGGCGTGAACAACAGCCTCAATTACGGCTCGAACCGCGTGCGCTATCTCAGCCCGGTTCCGGCCGGCTCGCGGCTGCGCGGCCGCATCGGCATCGGGGAGGCCGTGGAGGTCCCGCCCAACGGCTTGCGCGTCACCTATCACACCAGTGTCGAGATCGAAGGCAGCGAGCGGCCCGCGTGCGTCGCCGACACCATCGGGGTGCATTTCAGGTGATCAGTAGTCAGAAATCAGACTGTAGGATGGGTTGAGCGGTAGCGAAACCCATCACCTCCCCGCCAGCACGTGGGCGTTCGCGATGGGTTTCGCTTTGCTCAACCCATCCTACGCCATCTGATTACTGTCTCCTGGGCGGCGGCTGGTATTTGCGCAGCTCGAGCTTCGCCACCGTCTCGCGATGCACCTCGTCCGGCCCGTCGGCGAGGCGCAGCGTGCGCGCGTGCGCATAGGCGGATGCCAGGTGGAAATCCTGGCACACGCCGGCGCCGCCGCAGACCTGGATGGCGCGGTCGACCACCTTGAGCGCGACGTTCGGCGCCACCACCTTGATCATGGCGATCTCGGCGCGCGCCGCCTTGTTGCCGACTTCGTCCATCATGCGCGCGGCCTGCATGGTGAGCAGGCGCGCCTGATCGATCTCCATGCGCGATTCCGCGATCCAATGCCGGGTGACCCCTTGGTCGGCGATCAGCTTGCCGAACGCGGTGCGCGACAGCGAGCGCAGGCACAAGGTCTCGAGCGCGCGCTCGGCGACCCCGATCGAGCGCATGCAGTGATGGATGCGCCCCGGGCCGAGGCGGCCTTGGGCGATTTCGAACCCGCGGCCCTCGCCGAGCAGGATATTGGAGGCCGGTACCCGCACGTTTTCGAAGACGACCTCGGCGTGGCCGTGGGGCGCGTCGTCGTAGCCGAACACCGTGAGCGCCCGCACCACCGTTACCCCGGGCGTATCCATCGGCACCAGAATCATCGACTGGCGCTTGTGCGGCGGAGCGTCCGGATTGGTCAGCCCCATGAAGATCGCGATCTTGCAGCGCTTGTCCATGGCGCCGGACGTCCACCACTTGCGGCCGTTGATGACATAGTGATCGCCGTCGCGGCGGATCTGGGACTGGATGTTGGTCGCGTCCGAGGAGGCGACCGCGGGCTCGGTCATGGCGAAGCAGGAGCGGATCTCGCCTTCCATCAGCGGCTTGAGCCAGCGCTCCTTCTGCTCCTTGGTGCCGTAGCGGGCGATCGTCTCCATGTTGCCGGTATCCGGCGCCGAGCAATTGAACGGCTCCGAGCCGATCGGCGAGCGCCCCATGATCTCGCATAGCGTCGCATATTCGACATTGGTCAGGCTGTCGGGGAATTCCTCCTTCGGCAGGAACAGGTTCCACAATCCCTGCGCCTTGGCCTTGGCCTTGAGCTCCTCCATGATCGGCACCGGCCCCCAGTGATCGGCCATTTCGTGGTGCTGCCGGCGATAGGTCTCCTCGGCCGGCAGAATGTGCTGTTCGAGAAAGGCGCTGATGCGCTGGCGAAGCTCGGCGGCGCGGGCACTGGGCGGGGTGAGCATGGTTTCCTCCTGAGACGATGAACCGGGCTTCGGCGAGCGATGCGTTTTATGGGCGGCGGCACGCCGCGCGTCCTTGTCAAAGCATAGTCCGGAATTCCCGGGGGAGGCTAGGGCGCGGCTACGCGGGCGCGGCGGTCGAACGAAATGGGGTTGGGAGATTGCATCAATAGCCCCGCATCCTCGCCAGCCGGTCGGCATGGAATTGCACGTCCCCGAACAGCTCCTGCGCCACGCGGATGCGTTTCATGAACAGGCCGATGTCGAGCTCGTCGGTCATGCCCATGCCGCCGTGCATCTGCACCGCCTCCTGGCTCGCGAGCTTGGCGGCTTGTCCGGCCTTGGCCTTGGCGACCGCGGCGATCGGGCCCGCGCCGTCGAGATTCTCGTCCATGGTCTGCAGCGCCTTGAGGGCGGCCGAGCGCGCCATCTCCAGGTCGACATAGACCTGGGCCGCCCGGTGCGCCAGCGCCTGGAACTCGCCGATGGCGCGGCCGAACTGCCGGCGCTCCTTGAGATACGAGACGGTGCGGTCGAACGCTTCGGATCCCGAGCCGACGAGCTCGGCCGCAAGCCCGGCGCGGCCGATCGAGAGCACGCGCTCGAGCAAGGGTGCGCCCTCGTCGACTTCGCCGAGCACCGCGTCCGCGGTCACGTCGACGTTCTCGAAGGAGAGCCGCGCGGCGTTGCGGCTGTCGACCATGAGTGTCCGCTCGCGCTTGAGCCCGGGCGTTTTGGCGTCGACCAGGAACAGCGTGACGCCTTGCTTCTCGTCGGCGCCGCCCGCGGTGCGCGCCGCCACGATGAGGAGATCGGCGACATGGCCGTCGACCACGAAGGTCTTGGCGCCATTGAGCCGGAAACCGTTGGCGTGCCGGGCCGCGGCAAGCGCGATACGGCTCGGCTTGTGCTTGGCGCCTTCGTCGATCGCCAATGCGCCGACGAGCTCGCCGGCGGCGACGCGCGGCAGATGCTGGGATTTGTGCTGGGCGGAACCGGCGAGCCCGATGGCGCTCGCGGCGAGGACCGCGGTCGAGAAGAACGGGGAGGGGGCGAGCGTGCGCCCCATTTCCTCGAGCAGCATGCCGGCCTCGACATAGCCGAGCCCGACGCCGCCGAACTCCTCGGGGATCAGCACGCCGGCCCAGCCCATCTCGGCGAACCCGCGCCACAGCGCACGGGAAAAGCCGATATCGTCCTTGGAGTCGCGCAGCTTGCGCAAATGCGCGACCGGAGCCTGCTCGGCGAGATACCCGCGCGCGCTCTCGCGCAGCATCTGCTGCTCGTCGGAAAGGACCAGCGGCATCACCCACCCGGCAAGCCCAGCAGGCGTTTGGCGATGATGTTGAGCTGGATCTCCGAGGTGCCGCCCTCGATCGAGTTGGCCTTGCTGCGCAGCCATTCGCGCGCGGCCTTGCCGTCCTGGGAGCGGGCGCCCTCCCATTCGAGCGCGTCCGAACCGCCGCCGTCCATCATCAGCTCGTGCCGGCGCTTGTTGAGCTCGGCGCCGTAATATTTGAGCACGGACGAATAGGCGCCGCTGCCCTGTCCGGCCTTTGCCATGTCGGCGGCGCGCTGCATGCTCAACAGGAAGCACCAGCCGTCGACCTCGAATTCGGCGATTTTCGCGCGCAGCAGCGGGTCGGCCAGCACGCCGTTGTCGTGCCCGATGGTTTCGGCCGCAAGCTCGCCGAGCGAGCGCCCGATCTGCGTGACCCCGAAGGCGCCGATGCTCTCGCGCTCGTGCGTGAGCAGATATTTGGCAATCTCCCAGCCCTTGTTGCGTTCGCCGACCAGGTTCTCTTTCGGCACTTTCACGTCGTGGAAGAAGGTCTGGCAGAACGGCGATTTGCCGGAAATCAGCGTGATCGGCGTCGTGGATACGCCCGGGCTCGCCATGTCGAACAACAGAAAGCTGATGCCCTCGTGCTTCTTGGCGGAAAAATCGGTGCGTACCAGACAGAAGATCCAGTCCGCCTTGTCGGCGTACGAGGTCCAGATTTTCTGGCCGTTGACGAGGAAATGATCGTCCTTGTCCTCGGCCTTGGTCTGCAGCGAGGCCAGATCCGATCCGGCGTTCGGTTCCGAGTACCCCTGGCACCAGCGGATGTTTCCGCGGGCGATGTCCGGGAGATGTCTTCGCTTCTGCGCCTCGGAGCCGTATTTGAGTAGCGCCGGACCGAGCATCCAGATGCCGAAGCTCGTCAGCGGGGCGCGGCAATGGAGCCTCGCCATCTCCTCGCGCAGCACCTTGGCTTCTTCGCGCGCGAGCCCGCCGCCGTCATATGGCTTCGGCCATTCCGGTACGGTCCAGCCGCGCGCGCCCATGCGCTCGAGCCAGACGCGCTGGGCTTCCGACTGGAAGCTCGGCTTGCGTCCGCCCCAGCAGATGTCGTCCTCGTTCAAGGACGGCCGGCGCATCTCGGTCGGGCAGTTCTCCTCCAGCCAGCTGCGGACTTCGGCGCGGAATGTTTCGAGATCGCTCATGGTTCACCTTACAGCGCGGCAGCATGTTGGCAAAGAAGCTCAAGCATGCCGCGGCTCCAAGCGGCGCACCTTGATGTCTCGGCGCGTGCGGATCTGGGCGAGATCATGCGCTGCCTGCATCCTGAGCCAGGCATCGGCAGTGCTGCCGATCGCCTTTTCGAGCCGCACTGCCATTTCCGGCGTGATTGCACTCTTGCCGCTGATGACATTGTAAAGCTGCTGCCGGGTGATTCCGAGGCCCTGCGCTGCGTCTGCGACGGACAATCCCAGATCCTCGATGTTCTCCTTCACCAGGCGGCCGGGATGCGGCGGATTCTTCATGGGCATGTCGGCCTCCTAATGGTAATCCAGCAGATCGAGCTCGAATACGTTCCCGTTCTCGAAGCGGAAGACGACGCGCCAGTTCGCGTTCAAAGAGCTGTTTCAATCCCTTGTGGCGGAAACTTACGATCATCTTCGCTCGACGGCGACTTCGTAAACTGTCAATTAACAATTGTCAAGGTCGTCGCGCGAGGATGTCGCGCGGACGGCGCTGCCGGCTCCCGGCGGTCACGCCGCGGCGGCGCCTGGGGCCTTGAGCGACGCGAAGCCTCTGCCGTCGGCCGCGAGCTTCGCGAGCAACGGTGCCGGCTGCAGCGTCTTGTCCCCGGTGCGCTGCGCGTAAAGTGCGAGCCGGTCGCGGATCGGCGCGAGCCCGACCTGGTCGGCATAGAACATCGGCCCGCCGCGCCAGACCGGCCAGCCGTAGCCGTAGACCCAGATCACGTCGATGTCGCCGGGGCGATACGCGATGCCCTCCTCGAGGATGCGCGCGCCTTCGTTGATCATCGGGTAGATCATGCGCTCGATGATCTCCTGCTTGTCGATCGGCCGCCGCGCGATGCCGAGCCGCCGCGAAGCTTCGACGATGATCTGCTCGACCTCCGGATCCGGGACCGGCGCACGTGAGCCGGACTGATAGAGATAATAGCCTTTGCCGGTCTTCTGGCCGAAGCGCCCGGCTTCGCACAGCGGATCGGAGATCTCGGCGCGAACCCCCCGCGCGCGCCGGATGCGCCAGCCGACGTCGAGCCCGGCGAGGTCGCCCATCGCGAACGGGCCCATCGGGAAGCCGAACTCGACGACCGCGGCGTCGACCTGCTGCGGCAGCGCGCCTTCGAGCAGTAGCCGCTCGGATTCCGTCGATCGGCGCGCCAGCATGCGGTTGCCGACGAAGCCATCGCAATTGCCGACCACGACCGGCACCTTGCCGAGCTTGCGGCCGAGCGCGATCGCGGTCGCCAGCGCCTCGTATGACGTGGCCTTGCCGCGCACGATCTCGAGCAGCCGCATTACGTTGGCCGGACTGAAGAAATGCGTGCCCAGCACGTCCTGCGGCCGTTTGGTCGATCGCGCAATGGCGTCGACGTCGAGCGTCGAGGTGTTGCTGGCAAGCAGGGTGCCCGGACGCGCCTGCCGGTCGAGCTCGCCGAAAATCTGTTTCTTCAACTCCATTTCCTCGAACACCGCCTCGATGACCACGTCCGCCTCGGCCACCGCCGCGAGGTCGAGCTTGCCCGAGATGAGATTCATGCGTTTGTCCATCTCGGGCTGCGTGAGCCGACCGCGCGAGACGGTGGTGCGGTAATTGGCGGCGACGCGGTCGAGCCCCTTGTGCAGCAGGTCGGCCCCGGTCTCGATGATGGTGACCGCAATGCCGGCGTTGGCGAAGTTCATGGCGATGCCGCCCCCCATGGTGCCGGCGCCGATCACGGCGGCGCGCGCGAACGGCCGGGGATTGGTCGAAGCCGGCATGTCCGGCACGCGCGCGGCCTCGCGCTCGGCGAAGAACACGTGGCGCTGGGCCTTGGATTCATCGCTCACCACCAGTTCGCGGAACAGCGCCTGCTCGCGGGCGAGCCCGTCCTCGAACGGCAGCTGGAACGCGTTGCGCACGGATTCGACGCAGGCCGATTGCGCCCGCCGTCCGCGCGCGCGCCCGACGATCTTCGCCGCCGCCTCGTCGTAGGAGGCGGGATTGGCCCGCGCCGCCGCGATCTTGTCCTCGCGGTCGCGCACGAGCTTCACCGGCTTGCCGACCGCATTGCGCGCAAACGCGATCGCGCCTGCGATCAGATCGCCTTCGGGCACCGCGTCGACGATGCCCTGTGCGAGCGCCTTATCGGCCGGGATCATGTCGCCCGACACGATCGCCTCGAGGCCCTTCTCGGGCCCGATCAGGCGCGGCAAGCGCTGCGTTCCTCCTGCGCCCGGCAGAATTCCGAGCTTGATCTCGGGGAGGCCGACGCGCGCGCCGCGGTCCGCCACCCGGTAGTGGCACGCGAGCGCCAGCTCGAGCCCGCCGCCGAGCGCGGTGCCGTGGATCGCGGCCACCACCGGCTTCGGCGTGGATTCGATCGCGGCGATCACCTCGTGCAGGCCGGGCGGCTGCATGGGCTTGCCGAACTCGCTGATGTCGGCGCCGGCGGAGAACGCGCGGCCCGCCCCGGTGAGCACCACGGCCTTTACGGCCGGATCTTTGACTTGCTTGAGCGCATCGATCAGCCCGGCGCGCACCGCGTGCTTGAGCGCGTTGACCGGCGGATTCTCGATGGTGATGATTGCGACATCGTTGTCGCGCTTGAGATCGACGCTGGCGTTGACGCTGCCCATGGTTTCCTCCCGACTCGTTGCGGCCGACACACTGTGGCCGGCCGTCCTTCGAGGCTCGCTTCGCGAGCATCTCAGGATGACGACCGCAAATACCGCATCGGCCCAGACCGTCACCCTGAGGTGCTCGGCCGACGCAGTCGGACGAGCCTCGAAGGGCGCAGCTTCCGGAATGCCGGCCCTAGTTTACACCCCCACCTGGGAGATGAACTTGGTCACCAGATAGCCTTCGATCGCCTCCGAGCCGCCTTCGGAGCCGTAGCCGGAATCCTTGACGCCGCCGAACGGCACCTCCGGCAGGGCGAGCGCGCCGCTGTTGATGGCGATCATCCCGGTTTCCACCGCCGCACCGACCGCGGCCGCGGTCTTGGCCGATCTGGTGAACGCATAAGCCGCCAAGCCGTAATTGAGGCGATTGGCCTCCGACACCGCCCCCTCGAAATCGCGGAACGGCGCGATCGTGGCAACGGGGCCGAACGGTTCCTCGTTCATGATCCTGGCGTCCTGCGGCACGTCGGTCAGCACGGTCGGCTCGAAGAAGAAGCCCTTGTTGCCGATGCGCTTGCCGCCGGTCCGAAGCTTGGCGCCTTTTTGCGTGGCGTCGGCCACGAACATCTCCATCGCGTCGACGCGCCGGCTGCTCACCAGCGGCCCCATCCGGGTCGAAGGATCGAGCCCATCGCCGACCTTGACGGCCTTGGCGGCGGCGGTGAACTTGTCGACGAATTTCTCGTAGAGCGGCTCCTGGACCAGCAGCCGGGTCGGCGCGATGCACACTTGGCCGGCATTGCGGAACTTGCCGCCCGCGAGCACCTTCACGGCCTGATCGAGATCTGCATCCTCGAACACGATTCCGGGCGCGTGGCCGCCGAGCTCCATGGTGACGCGCTTCATGTGCTTGCCGGCGAGCGCCGCGAGATGCTTGCCCACCGCGGTCGATCCGGTGAACGAGATTTTCCGGATCACCGGATGCGGGACCAGATATTCGGAAATTTCCGAAGGGACGCCGTACACCAGATTGATCACGCCCGCGGGCAGCCCGGCGTCGACGAAGGCGCGCACGAGCTCGGCGACCGAGCCGGGCGTGTCCTCCGGCCCCTTGATCACGATCGAGCAGCCGGCCGCTACCGCGCATGAAATCTTGCGCACGGCTTGATTGATCGGGAAATTCCACGGCGTGAATGCCGCGACCGGTCCGACCGGCTCCTTGACGGCGAGCTGATAGAAGCCTTCCGCGCGCGCCGGTATCACCCGCCCGTAGGCGCGCCGACCCTCTTCGGCGAACCAGTCGATGAGGTCCGCGCCGGCGAGGGTCTCCATCTTGGCTTCGCCGACCGGCTTGCCCTGCTCCATCGTCATCAGCCGCGCGATATCCTCGGCGCGGCCGCGCAGGTTCTCCGCCGCCTTGCGCATCAGCTTGTAGCGCTCGAACGCCGAGACCTTGCGCCACGCCTGAAAGCCCTTCGCGGCCGCGCGCGCGGCGCGCTCGAGATCGGCGGTTTCCGCGTGCGCGATGTTGCCGATCGATTCCCCGGTCGCGGGATTGAGCACCGGGATGGTCTTGCCGCCGGACCCTTTGGCCCAACCGCCGTCGATGTGAAGGGAAATGTCGGGATACATCGTTTCCTCCTGCAATGGTTCAAGGCGTCAGTACCGAGCGTCCGACCATGGCGCCGCGGCGCAGATCTTCCAGCGCCTGCTGTGCCTGATCGAGCGGCCGCCTGGTGACCGGGATCGGCGGCACCGATTTGCGCCGCACCAGATCGAGCAGCGCTTTGAGCTCGGCGAGGCTGCCGACGTAGCTGCCTTGGATGGTCGCGGCTTTGATCGGGATCAGCGGCAGCGACCACGGCGCCGCTCCGCCGAACAGGCCGACGATGACGAGCTTGCCGCCTCGCGGCAGGCAATCGAAGCCGAGCGCACTCGTCTGCGCGCTGCCGACGAGATCGATTGCCGCGCGGACCGGCTCGCCCGCCGCTTGGGTGATCTGCCGCCGCGCGTCCGGCGCCGCGACATCGACCGCCGCGATGGCGCCGGCCTCGAGCGCGGCCTGCCTTTTGCGCGCGTCGATGTCGACGACGATGGCACCTTTCCCACCCATCGCCTTGAGCAGTCCCAGCGCCATCAACCCGAGCCCGCCCGCGCCGATGATCAGGATAGGCTCGCGTTCGAGCACGTCGGCGACCTTGCGCAACGCGCTGTAGGTGGTGACGCCCGAGCACGCGTAGGGCGCCGCGGTGGCCGGATCGAGGCCCTGCAGATCCAACAGGTAGCGCGGATGCGGGACCATGATGTGATCGGCATAGCCGCCGTCGCAATAGACGCCGAGCGAGCGCGGGGCCGCGCACAAATGCTCGTCGCCGGAAAGACATAGCGGGCATTTGCCGCAGCCGATCCAGGGATAGACCAGCCTGACCTCGCCTACCTTCACGCCCTCGGCTTGCGGACCCAGCGCGACGACCTCGCCGGCGGTCTCGTGCCCCATGGTCAGCGGCAAGGGAATGCCGCGGTCCTTGAGCGACATGCGCTTGCCGTGGCCGAGATCGTAACCGCCTTCCCAGATATGCAGATCGCTGTGGCAGACCCCCGCCGCCTTGACCCGCAGCAGCACCTCGGTGCCCGACGGTTTCGGCGTCGGCACTTCGATCATCTCCAGCGGCGTTCCGAACTCGGTGACCCGATAGCTTTTCATTTTCATTTTCCTCCCGGATTACCGAGTAGCGGCATCGGACAGGGCGCGCAAGCTTGCCGGACGCCTGCCGGCGCCGGTTTCGGCGATCGGCAGCAAGCTCAACCCGGCTCCGGTCCTGCGGGCAGGCGAAAGAGTGCTGGAGAGAATCGTGGTGGCGGCGAAATCTTTCGTGCCGGATTTCTTGCGATAGCTCGCTCCGTCCGAGCGACGATTGCCCAACCTCTCAGGGAATGCGTGTCTTCGATCCCCGGTGCTTGCGCTTTTCCAGCCAATACGAGCAATAGCCGGCCGGCACCGCATGATTGGTAAAGCATGCGTAGCAATTCTTGGCGCACCAAATTGCCCGCGTGTCCTTGCAGATGCAGCCCGCGAGGCTCGGGGTCGCAAGCGCAAACAGCCACACCCACGCGAATGCGACGAGAGCACCGAGTTTAGGCATCGAATTCCCCATCGGGCCGACCAGTTCGGTGTTGTAGCACGCATTTTCTCGCATGCCGCTTTGCCCCGAGCGGGCTACGCGTCGGACTGTTTGGCCAGCGCCTGCAGGCCGACGAAGGTGGCGTCGGAATGGACGATCACGCTGGTCGGGATCGCCGCCACATAGGCGCGCATCCGGCCCTTGTCTTCGAACCGCGCGCGGAATTCCGATCGTTCCAGATATGCCAGGATCCGCGGCGCGATGCCGCCGGCGATGAATACGCCGCCACGCGCTCCATAGGTGAGCGCGACGTCGCCCGTCACCGTGCCGAGGAATGCGCAGAACATGTCGAGCGCGGCGCGACACGTTGCACAGCTGCCCTCGAGCCCCGCGCGGGTGATTGCCGGCGCATCGCGTTGCGGGAGTTTCCGCCCGTCGATCGCCGCGATGGCGTCATAGAGATTTTCCAGGCCCGGCCCCGACACGGCGCGCTCGCAGGACACGTGTCCGAAGCGCGCGCGCAAATGCTGGATGACGCGGTCCTCGCGTTCGGACGAGCCGGGCAGATCGGCGTGCCCGCCCTCCGACGCAAGCACGATGCCGCCTTGCGCGCCCGGAACGTAGCAGGCGACCCCGAGGCCCGATCCTGGTCCGAGCGCCGCCATCGGCGTGTCCGGCACTCCGCTTCCTGCGCCGATCCGGTGCAGGTCTTGCGGTTCGAGGTGCGGCAGCGACCATGCGGTGGCCTCGAAGTCGTTGAGGATGCGCGCGCGGCGCAACCGGAACTGCTCGCATAGCTTCGCCCCGTCGATCACCCATCCGCGGTTGGTCATATGGGCGCGGTTCGCCTCGACCGGCCCTGCGACGGCCAGCGTGGCTCCGGTAACGGCGGGACGGCCGCGCTTGGTCAGGAACGCCTCGACCGCATCGGGGAATTGCGCGTATTCGTCCGCCGCCATCCATTCCACCGGCCCGAGCGCGCCGTCCTTGAACAGCGCCAGGCGCGCATTGGTGGCACCGATGTCTCCCAGAAGCACCTGCTTGTCTGCCATCGGGTCTTGCATTCGGCTCAACTGCGCTGATCGAGCTTGTCGTCCCGCGTCAGCGCCGGGGAAGTGTCAGTGAAGGCGCGAGCATGGCACATTGGCACGCCCGTCGACACAGCGGGCAAGGAAAGACCGTTTCATGGCGGCGAGTTCCCAGCAGCGTGACGCATCGGACGGCTTTTCCTGGCGGCTCGCGACATTCTATGCGGCCATGTTCGTCTTTGCCGGCATCGTCATGCCGTTCTTCCCGGTCTGGCTGCAGGCGAAGGGGCTCGATTCGCGTGCCACCGGCATCGTGCTTGCCGCTCCGATGCTCATGCGGCTCGTCTCGGTTCCGCTCATCGCGCGCCTAGCCGATCGCTGGAGCGCGTTCCGGGCCGCGCTGATCGCGGCTTCGGTCGGATCGGCGTTGGCCTATGCGCTGCTCAGCCAAGCTGCCGGCTTCGTCCCGATCCTGCTCGCGGTCGCGCTGGCCTCGGTCGCCACCGCACCGGCCCTGCCGCTTACCGATGCCTATGCGCTCAAGGGGCTCGGTTTGCGCGGGCGCGCCTACGGCCCCGTACGGCTGTGGGGCTCGGTCGCCTTCGTGGTCGCAAACCTCGGCGGCGGGCTCGTGGTCGATCGGATCGCGCCGATCCATATCATTTGGCTGTTGGTCGCGGCGCTCGTGATGGTGGCGGCGGTTTCGCTCGTGCTCCGGCCGCTCGCCTCCGATCCCAGCCGTTCGCAGCGGTTGGACCAACCGAAGCGCAAACTGCTGCTCTCACCCGGCTTTTGGGTGATCGCGGCGGCGGCGAGCCTGATCCAGGCGAGCCACGCGGTCTATTACGGCTTCTCCGTGCTCGACTGGCGCGCGAAGGGCCTCGACGCGACCTCCATCGGCGGCCTGTGGGGGCTCGCGGTCGTTGCCGAGATCGTGCTGTTTGCCGTCTCGGCGCGTTGCCGACACGCTTGGGCCCGCTCGGCTTGGTCGGGTTCGGCGCCTGCGGGGCCTGCGTCCGCTGGGGCGTCATGAGCCTCGATCCGCCGCTGGCGTTGCTGCCGCTGCTGCAATTGCTGCACGCCTTCTCGTTCGGCGCCACCCATCTCGGCTCGATCCAGCTGTTGGCGCGCATCGCACCCGACCGGCAATTTGCCACCGCCCAGGGCGATTTCTCGACCGTGGTCGCCCTGGTGATGGCGGGAGGCCTAGCGCTCGCGGGCGTGCTCTACGCGGATCTCGGCGGGCGCGCGTATGCAGCGATGGCGCTCGCGGCGGCGCTGGGCGGCGGCTTCGTGCTGCTGGCGCGCCGGTTTGTCAGCGAACAGGTTGCGTAATTGCGGCCCGTTCGACCCGTTCGGCGGTGGGCGACGGGAACAAGTAACGTTCAGCCCGCGTTCAGATGCGCGCGCCTAGCGTGCGAAGTCTCGGACAGTGCCGGGGCGGCCTCCAGCCGGGCTCGCGTTGGTCCGAGAAATGGAGGTTGCCATGAGTGAACAAGACCAGTCGGAACCCAAGCGGATGTCGCGCCGGCAAGCGCTTTCCATGCTCGGCTTGGCGGCCACGGTAGGTTACGTCGTGCCCACGGTGCTGACCGTATCCGACGCGGAGGCCGGTGCCGTGGTCATACGGAGGACCCGGCGGCGGCGCTCGCACCCCGATTGGTGGTACCGGCGCCGGCGGCGCTCGCACCCCGACTGGTGGTACCGGCGCCGGCACCGCACCGGCCGATATTGAGCTGACGCAAGCTCGGGACCGGCGGTCGCACCGGCCCCGAGCCCCCGAGTCTCGCGCGTTCTGTTATCCTTGGCCGTATGGGCAAGCGGGTGCCCGAGCGCACGCAGGCGGTCGCTCGCGCGCGCACGCGCCGAGCCGCGGATCGACGCACGATCGATTCCGAACGGACCATCGTGCTTGCGCTCGGCACCTTCGGCTGGACCATTGCCTTCACCGATTGCCCCGAGGTCGTCGAGGGTCTCGAAGCGATCCTGAGCGGCTGGCGTTTGCGGCGCCTCCGGTCCGCCGCGCCGCAGCGAGCGGACGCGCAGGTGAGAAGGACGCGCACCGGGTTCGCTTGGCGCTCCAGCCGCATGCCCAAGCCGGCGCTCTGGAACGAGCACCCGCCGGTTTCCGCCATGCAGGTCGTCTGCGACGTCCATGACGTGCTGTTCGACTGGTTCCTGAAGGCAAATCCCCGGCATCTTTGTCTGCACGGCGCAGCGGTGCGCATCGGCGACGGACTGGTTTGTTTCCCGTCGGTGCAAAAGACCGGCAAGAGCACGTTATGCGTCGCGTTCGCGGCTCGTGGTCACGCGGTCCACGGCGACGACGTGCTGGCGATCGAGCCCGAGAAGAGTCGCGGCGTCGCGCTGGGCATCGCGCCGCGGTTGCGCAAGCCGCTGCCGCAAGGTGTCGGAGCGCATTGGCTTCGCTTCGTGAACGAGCGCATCGGCCCCGCCGACCGGCGCTGGGTTTATGTCGAGCTCCGGGACGGCGAGATTGCGCCGCTCGGCGATGCTGTCCCGATCGCGGCATTCGTGCTCCTTGAGCGCGGCAGCGGTGGCGCCACGCTCGAGCCGGTAGGAAAGAGCGACATGCTCAAGGAGATTCTGCTGCAGAATTTTGCCCGCCAGGTGCCGCCGGTGGAGTTGCTCGACCGGCTGATGCGGCTCACCGAGCGCGTGCCGTGCTATCGGCTGCGCTACGGCTCGGTCGCAGGCGCGGCCCGGCTGATCGAGAGAAGGTTCGGGCGAAAGCGGGCGCGCGGCGCGCTCGAGCCGACCCATTCGGATTCCGGACGCACGGCGCAGGCGCGTGCGCCGCTCGCGCCGGCCGGCGGGCATGACCTGAGCGGCCGGTTGCGCCGTGCGCCGGGGGTGGAGACCCGCCAGGTTCGCGGCGAAATTTTTGTCGCGGCGCCGGGGCCGAAAACGATCCACCATCTCGACCGCATGGCCTCGGCCGTCTGGCGCGCGCTGGCGCAACCGAAGAGCGCCGAGGAGCTGCTCACGCTGTTCGCGGCGGCTTTTCCCGAAGCACCGCGGCGCAAGATGGAAAAGGACGTGAAAGCGCTGCTCGCGTTTCTGGAGGAGAGCGAACTGATCGTCGGGGCCGACACCCGCCACCGTAGCAAACGCCCGGCACGGCTTTGAGAGTCGGTTTGAGCAGGGGCACCGTAGCTCGAGACCCCGAGGTACCCCATCCGCGGCCAGTTACTCTTAGCGGCGGGCAGCGGCAGAAAGCGGCCGCATGCCGTACAATTCGCCGCGGAACTTCGCAGGTGCTCCGGGTTTGTCATGGGCCTTCCCGGTATCGGGAAGGCGAGCATCCATAATCAACGGGAGATAGGAGGCGGATGTGACCCATAGCGAGGTTGTCGCCGTTCGCGGCGACATTCACGGCGCGGAGGGCCACCGCTGGTGGGTCTACGCGCTGCTCGGCGTGCTGTTCCTCTTGATGGCCGCCTTCGTGTTCGGGCATCTGATCGCGGCCTCGATCGTCAGCGCGATCTTCTTCGGGGCGGCGCTCACCGTGGGCGGCGCCTTCCAGATCGTGCATGCGTTTTGGGAACGCGGCTGGGGCGGCTTCGCGCTCAGCTTGATCGTCGGGATTCTCTACCTCGTCGGCGGGCTGTGGCTGATGGCGAACCCGCTGGCGACCTCCGTCGCCTTGACGCTGTTCATCGCCGCGGTGCTGCTCGTCTCCGGCATTCTCCGCCTCGGGCTTGCGTATCGCCTGTGGCCAGTCGGCGGCTGGATGCTGGTCCTGTCCGGGATCATTGCCATCCTTGCCGGGCTGGTGATCCTGGCCGGCTGGCCGGCGAGCGGGCTCGTCGTGCTCGGCATCCTCCTCGGGGTCGACCTGTTGACGTTCGGTCTGTTCTGGCTGGTGCTGGCATTCGCCTTGCGCGAACTGAGGGCGTAAGCCGGAGCGCCGGTCCCCCTCTTCCTGCTCACAGCCGGTCCCAGTCCCGGGTCCGGGCGTTCGGGACGCGCCAGCTGCCCCGCGACGTGTAGGTCGTGGTGGCGACCCGCGGCGGGCCGCCGAAGCTCGTGACGATGAAGGCGAACATCGCCCCGAAGGCGAAGCCGCCGATATGGGCCCACCAGGCGACGCCGCCGGCGAGATTGGGCGTCATCAGCTCGATCGTGCCCTGAAACAGCTGCAGCGCGAACCAGATGAGCGCGAACAGCACCGCCGGGATCGGCACGAACAGCGGAATGAACACCAACAGGATGATCGTGATCACCCGCGCCGCCGGATAGGTGACGGCGTGGGCGCCGATCACGGCCGCGATCGCGCCCGATGCCCCGAGCACCGGCTCGGTCGACTCGGGGTGGGTCGCAAGATGCACCACGCTCGCGGCGAGCGCCCCGGCGATGTACAGCACGAAGAACCCGAGCCGCGTGAATCGCGCCTCCATCGCCGGCCCGAAGATCCACAGGAACCACATGTTGCTGATCAGGTGCAGCCAGCCGCCGTGCATGAAGGTGTTGGTCAACAGCGGCCAAAAGTTCGAAGGATCGAGCCCCGCCGCCCTCGCCAGCTCCGGCTCCGTGTAGCGGGCCGGGATCAGCGCGGCATGCACCAGCACCGATTGCAGCGCGCGCGGCGGCAGGCTGAGCATCCACAGAAAGACCAGCGTATTGGCGGCGATCAGCCCGAACGTGATCAACGGCCGGGCGGCGCGCGGGGCGGTGTCGATGAACGGAAACAACGGGCTTCTCCCTGCGGGCGCGCGCTTTGCCGCCCGGCTTGCGGAGGATCCATGACCGGTTTGCCGAAGCGGGCCGATCGAGGACCGCGGCAGGTCCCATCGCTAATGCCCCGCAGCGTGCCGAATATCGGTCCCGACCGCGGTTTCATCCGCCAAGGGGCGGCCGTCCCGAAATTTCCATAAATCCCTGGGACAGGAGCCCGCGATCCTCTACAACGCCTTGACCGAAACCTCGTTGCAACCCCGCCGGCGACCGCAGCCCCGACCGTCATTCATGCTGTGTTCACGTGATGCTGACAAAGTCGCCTGAGCCCCGCAGCTCCCCCGACGAAAGGCCCATGCGTTCCTTCGACGTGTATACCCGGCCGCTGCGGCGGTCCACCGACTTCTCCGGCGCGCAAACCGCGGTGCTGTTCGTCGTGTTCGCGCTGGTGGCCTCTATTCCGGTCATCACCCATCCGGTGCCGCCGCTGACCGATTACGTCAATCATCTCGCCCGCATGCACGTCATTGCCGCCATCGGCAACGACCCCGACCTGTCGCGCTTCTACGAGATCGATTGGCAGATCATTCCCAACCTGATGATGGACCTGGTGATCCCGCGGCTGGTGCGGTTCATGAGCGTCTATCACGCCGGGCAGGTCTTCACCGTCGCGACCTTCGTGCTGATCCTGTCGGGGACGCTAGCGTTCAATCGCGCGCTGTTCGGCTCGTGGTCGGTGCTACCCCTCGTGGCCTTCCCGCTGCTCTACAATCACGTTTTTCTCGTCGGCGTGATGAATTACATGTTCGGCCTCGGCTTGGCGCTATGGGCGCTCGCCGCCTGGGTGTGGCTGCGCGAGCGGATCTGGCCCCTGCGCCTGCTGGTGTCCGCCGCGTTCGTGCTGGCGATGTTCTTCTGTCATCTGTTCGCGGTCGCGCTCTATGGGATGGGGCTGTTCGCCATCGAGGTCCGCCGCTTGTGGGAATCGCGCGACCGGCCGTGGGGGTTGCGAATCGCCGATTTCGTCGCGACCGGGCTTCCGTTCCTTCCGGTCGTGCCGCTGCTGCTCAAGAGTCCGACCTGGCAGCTCGCCGGCGAGAACTATTGGGATCAGCAGGGCAAGATCGACGGCCTGCTCTACATCATCGAGGTCTATTCCGACCTGGTCGCGTTCCTGCTCACCGCGGTTGCCGCAGCAGCAATCGGCTGGGCGGCGCGCCACCGGCTGCTGCGCCTGCACCCGGTCGGCTGGCTGCTGTTGGCGATTGCAAGCATCGTGTATCTGGCGATGCCGCGGGTGGTGTTCGCGACCTACATGGCCGACCAGCGGCTGCCGATTGCGGCGGCGTTCATGATCCTGGCCTGCGCTCAACTCGACCTGCACCACCGCCTGGTCCGCCGCGAGTTCCTGGCACTGCTGCTGGCGCTGCTCGTCGTGCGCGTGATCGAAGTCGACGTGAATTGGGCGGAGCTGTCGCGCGAGACCCTGGAGTTTCGCGACTCGGTCAAGCGCATCAAGCGCGGCTCGACCGTGCTCGTCGCCTATGCGGACCGCTCCGCGGGCGAGGACGTGCGCGAGCTCAACCTCGTCCATGCCGCCTGCCTTGCCATGATCGAGCGCTCGGCGCTGGTCACGACCGCGTTCACGGTGCCGGGCAAGCAGATCATGCACGTGCGCGCGCAA
>Ga0209648_10001058_pt1 | contig 22057 bp, 21 predicted proteins | sample GraSoi2013_115cm_FD_185830 | JGI IMG/M metagenome (GOLD analysis project Ga0209648, IMG submission 185830) | Grasslands soil microbial communities from the Angelo Coastal Reserve, California, USA - Sample 9_17_2013_115cm (SPAdes) (version 2) | ecosystem: Environmental > Terrestrial > Soil >... | reverse complement strand
ACGTGCCCGACGGCGCCGCGCAGAGCTTGTCCCGCCGCCGCAAGGACATCATCGGCATGGTGTGCGTCGAGCGGCAGGCCCAGCAGTACGACATCGAGAACATGAACCTGCTGTTCTACGACGAGGTCCTGCGCGGAGTGGAGTCGCTGATCCGTGACCGTGACTGGTCGCTGCTGATCACCTTCATGCGCGGCGCGAACGACCCGGATTTCCCCCGCCTCGAGGTTTTCTCCGGCAAGGTGGACGGGATCGTGATCGGCGAGGGCATCGTGCCTTCTCCCTTCCTCGAGCGGCTGGCCGCGCGGGTCCCCGTCGTGGTCATCGCGGGCACGCCGGACGAGTGGGCGGCCGACGTGGTCACGGCGGACAACCGGTCGGGCTCGGCCGCAGCGGTCACGCACCTCATCCGCGATCACGGCAAGCGGCGGCTGTTCTGGGTGGACGGGCCGCCCAACTCCCCCGACTCCAGGGAACGGCGCCGCGGCCTGGACCAGGTGCTCCGCGCGAACCCGCAGTGCGAGCTCGTCGGCTGGCACCAGGGCTTCTTCAGCGTGCAGAGCGGGGAGGAGGCGGGCCAGCGGCTGGTCGCCCTGCCCCGGGGGGACCTGCCCGACGCGGTCGTCTCCGCGAACGACCAGATGGCCATCGGCGTGCTCAAGGCGCTGACCCGGGCCGGCATCACGGTGCCCGATCAGGTCGCGCTGACCGGCTTCGACGACATCTTCCCCGGCAGCCAGTGCGAGCCGCCGCTGACCACGGTGCACCAGCCGATGCGCAGGCTGGGCGAGCGCGCCTGCGCCCGCTTGCTCGACCGGATCATCAACCCGCGCCTGTCCCCCACCGTGGAGTTGCTGCCGACCGAACTGGTGCTCCGGTCGAGCTGCGGCTGCCCGCCCGGCACGGTGACCAGGCAGCCGGTCGAGACGCTGGCCGTCCGGGTGGGTTCGGCCGCCGCCAGGACGGCTAGCCGTGGTACACGCCGGGGCAGCCACCCGGCCACCACCTCCCGGCCAGCCCGGCAAGCAGCGAAGGCATAGGAGCGCCCATGTCGTTCATACTCCGCCGACTGGTGTTCTACCTCGTCGCCGCCTGGGTGGCGCTGACCGTCAACTTCTTCATCCCGCGGGCGATGCCGGGCAACGCGGTGCAGAGCATCATGTCGAAGTTCCCCAACCTGCAGCCCGCGACCTACCGCGCGCTCGAGGCGATGCTAGGGGTGGGGCATCCGGGCTCGATCTGGCACCAGTACGGGTCGTACCTGGTCGACGTCTTCCACTTCGACTTCGGCACCGACGTCTCGCAGTACCCGGCGTCGGTCTCGACGTTGCTGGGCGAGACCATCCCATGGACGCTCACCCTGGTCGGCTCGGCGACGGTCATCGCCTTCCTGCTGGGCACCGCGCTCGGCATCGTGGCCGGCTGGCGGCACGGCGGCTCGCTCGACCGGGTCCTGCCCGGGCTGATGTTCCTGCAGGCGATCCCCTACTTCTTCTTCGCCCTGATCCTGCTCGAGCTGTTCGCGAGCAAGTTCCACGTCTTCCCGCTCGGCCAGGGGTACGCCCAGGGCCTGATCCCGGGCTGGCACTGGGACTTCATCAGCAGCGCCATCTACCACTCGCTGCTGCCTGCCCTCACCATCGTGCTCACCTCGGTCGCGGGCTGGATGCTCCAGATGCGCAACGTCATGATCACCACGATCGGCGAGGACTACGTGATCGCGGCCCAGGCCAAGGGCCTGCCCAACCACCGGGTCGTCTACACCTACGCGGCGCGCAACGCGCTGCTGCCCCAGCTGCAGGGGTTCGGCCTGGCGCTCGGCTTCGTGGTGTCGGGCGCCCTGGTCATGGAGATCGTCTTCTCCTACCCGGGCATCGGCCTGCTGCTGCTCAACGCGGTCACCTCGAACGACTACCCGCTGATGCAGGCGATCTTCCTGGTGATCACCTTCGCCGTGCTGCTGGCCAACCTGGTCGTCGACATGATCATCGTGTTCGCCGATCCCCGCGCCCGGGCGAGGGAGGCGACGTCATGACCGCCGTCCTGCCGATCAGCGCCGAGCCCGCCGCGCTGCCCCAGGAAGAAGTCACGCCCGGCCGCTGGCGCCGGCTGCCGGCCAAGGCCAAGGCCGGGGCCGTCCTGCTCGGCCTGTTCGTGCTGGCGGCCATCATCGGGCCGATGGTCACGCCGTACGACCCTTCCTTCCAGAATCCCGCCCCCGATCTGTCGCTGCACGCGCCGTACGCCGCGCACCTGCTCGGTACCACGCAAAGCGGCCAGGACGTCCTGTCCCAGCTCCTGGTCGGGATCCGGCTCACTCTCGAGCTCGCGCTCCTCGTCGGCATGGTGGCCACCGCGCTGTCGGTGATCGTGGGGGTCACCTCCGCCTTCCTCGGCGGCGTGTGGGACGAGGTGCTGTCGCTGCTCACCAACGTGTTCCTGGTCATCCCGGCGCTGCCGCTGCTCATCGTCCTGCTCGGCTACCTGCAGACCAGGGGGCAGACCGCGACCATCCTGGTGCTCAGCCTGCTCGGCTGGCCGTGGGGGGCGAGGGTCGTCCGCGCGCAGACCCTGGCCATCCGCAATCGCGACTTCGTCTCGGCCGCCAGGGAAAGCGGGGAGAAGACCTGGCGGATCATCGCCTACGAGATCGTGCCCAACGAGGTGAGCCTGATCGCGGCGAGCTTCGTGAACACGGTGCTCTACGCGATCGGGGCCTCGGTGGCGCTGGCCTTCATCGGCGTCACCAACCTCAACGACTGGAGCCTGGGCACCATACTCTACTGGGCGCAGAGCCAGCAGGCGCTGGAGCTCGGGGCCTGGTGGTGGTTCGTCCCGCCGGGCCTGGCGGTGGCGCTCATCGGCGCCGGCCTGGTCCTGCTGAACACCGGCATCGACGAGCTCGGCAACCCGCGGCTGCGCGATGCGGCCAGCGCCAGCCGGATCGCCGGGCGCTGGCTCCGTCCCGCCGACCCCACGCCGGTGCTGGCCGAGATCTCGCAGCGGCGCGGCAGGCTGGCCGGGTTCCTGCACTCGTTCTCCCGAGCTTCGCTGCTCGACGATAGCGAAGGAGGCCAGGCGCGATGACCGCTCATCCCGACCAGGCCGCGGCCGCCTCCGCCGTCTCCCCCGTGCCCGGCGCGAGCCCGGATCCTGTGCTCGAGATCCGGGACCTGTCGGTCGTGTACCGGACGCCGGGCGGCGACGTCAAGGCCGTGGACAAGGTGAACCTGGACCTGGCGGCCGGCGAGGTCGTCGGGCTGGCCGGCGAGAGCGGCTCGGGGAAGTCCACGCTGGTCTACGGCGCCTGCCGGCTGCTACGGGCGCCCGCCCTGATCACCAGCGGCAGCGTCAGGTACTCGGGCCGCCGGGTGAGCAAGCCCGCCGACATACTGAAGATGCGCCCCGACGAGCTGCAGCGCCTGCGCTGGCGGGAGATCGCCATCGTCTTCCAGAGCGCGATGAACGCGCTGAACCCGGTGCTCAACGTCCGCGACCAGCTGCTCGACGTCATCCACGCCCATCTGCGGATCCCGCGGGAGGAGGCACGCGAGCGGACGGCCTCGCTGCTCGACCTGGTCGGCATCCCCCGCTCCCGCCTGCGCAGCTATCCCCACGAGCTGTCCGGCGGCATGCGCCAGCGGGTGATGATCGCGATGGCGCTGGCCACCGAGCCCGAGGTCGTCATCATGGACGAGCCGACCACCGCGCTCGACGTGGTGGTCCAGCGCGACATCCTGGCCCAGATCGTGGAGCTCAAGGCCCAGATGGGCTTCTCCGTCGTGTTCATCACGCACGACCTGTCCCTGCTGCTCGAGCTGGCCGACCGGATCGCGGTGATGTACGCCGGGCAGCTGCTCGAGATCGGCACGGCCGGGGAGATTCACCACGAGGCGTCGCACCCCTACACCAAGGGCCTGCTGAACTCGTTCCCCTCGCTGCGCGGCCCGCGCCGCGACCTGGCCGGCATCCCCGGCTCACCGCCCGACCTGCGGGACCGGCCGCCGGGCTGCCCGTTCCTGCCGCGCTGTGGGTACGGCACGGCGGCGTGCGAGGACGTCGACATGCACCTGCTGCCTGTCGCCACCTCCAAGGACCCCGGACACGTGACGGCCTGCCCGTTCGTGCTGCCGCAGACGCCGGCCCCAGGACCCCGGGCAGCGCAGCCGGAAACCGCCGGGGAACTGGGATCATGACCGAGCAGACGCAGACGCTGACGTCCGCCGCCGCGGAGCGCGGGCCGCTCGCCATGGAGGCGATCTCGGTCAGCAAGGACTTCAGGATCGGCCGCGGCCAGACCCTTCACGCCGTGCGGGATGTCTCCTTCAACCTCTACCGCGGCGCCGTGGTCGCGCTGGTGGGCGAGAGCGGGTCGGGCAAGTCCACGGCCGCCCGGATGCTGGCCGGGCAGGAGCGCCCGACCTCCGGCGTGATCAAGCTGGACGGCGCGCCGATCCACGTGGCCAGCCGCGGCGACTTCCGGCGCTACAAGAGCCAGGTCCAGTACGTCTTCCAGGACCCGTTCGCCTCGCTGAACCCGGTGCACACCGTCCGCTATCACCTGGAGCGCCCGGTGAAGCTGCACCACGGCCGGGACACCAACGTGGACGCCGAGGTCGCCGCCCTGATGGAGCAGGTGCGGCTCACCCCGGCGAAGCAGTTCCTGGTCAAGTACCCGCACGAGCTGTCCGGCGGGCAGCGCCAGCGGGTCGCCTTCGCCCGGGCGCTCGCCGCCCGCCCCAGCGTGCTGCTGGCCGACGAGCCGGTGTCCATGCTGGACGTCTCGATCCGGCTCGAGATGCTGAGCCTGCTCGACGACCTTCGCCGGCGTTTCAGCCTGGCCATGCTGTACATCACCCACGACATCGCCTCCGCCCGGTACTTCGCCGACGAGGTGCTGGTCATGTACGCCGGGGAGATCGTGGAGCGCGGTCCGGCCGAGGAGATCACCCAGCAGCCCGCGCACCCCTACACGCAGCTGCTCGTCGCCTCGGCCCCCGACCCGGACAACCTCGGCAGCACCTTGCGCGGCGGCACCGGCGGGGTCACCGCGCGGCGCCTGGCGGCTGCGGCGGCGCAGGGTCCGGAGACCGCGACGGCAACTGGCTGCCCGTTCAGTCCCAGGTGCCCGCTCGCCGACGATCGCTGCCGGCTCCAGGACCCGACCCTCCTGCCGATCACTGCCACGCGGGGCGCGGCCTGCTGGCACCTGGACGTAGCCGCCCCGGAGCTTGTCTCCGGGCTACCGGGAGGTGGACGTACGACTACGACCTGACCCCATCACCAAAAACGAGAGAAAGACGAGATTGATGAGGAGATTGCACAGTCATAGACGGCTCTTCGCGGTAGGAGCTGCCGGCCTGCTCGCAGCCGGGCTCGCCGCATGCTCGTCGAGCGGCAGCCCGAGCTCCGGGAGCACGAGCGCCAGCACGGCCACGGGAAAGACCCTGGTCATGGAGAGCTCCCCTGAGTCGAGCATCACCCAGTCCTTCAACCCGTACGTCCCCACCGGAGCGCCCTGGGGGATGGGCGCCACCGGCCTCATCTATGAGCCGCTGATCCAGTTCAACCTGGCCGCGCCGCCGAAGTACTACCCGTGGCTGGCGACCGGCTACGCCTGGTCCAACGGCGGCAAGACGATCACCTTCACCATCCGCCAGGGCGTGAAGTGGAACGACGGCACGGCGTTCACGCCGGCCGACGTCGCCTTCACCTACAACCTGGTGAAGAACAACGCGACGATCAACCTCAACGGCCTGAAGATCTCCAGCGTGAGCTCGTCAGGTAACACCGTCGTGCTCAACTTCCCGACCCCGCAGTTCACCAACCTGCAGTCGATCGCCGGCACCGCCATCGTGCCGCAGGCGGTCTGGAGCAAGGCCGGCAACCCGGCGACCTTCGTCGACCCCACACCGGTGGGCACCGGCCCGTTCAAGCTGGGCAGCTTCACGCCGCAGGGCTTCTCGCTTGTCAAGAACCCGGGCTACTGGCAGGTCTCCAGCGTCAAGGTCCCGAAGGTCTTCTTCCCGGTGTACGTGTCCAACACGGGTGCGCTCAGCGCCCTGTTCGCCGGGCAGATCGACTGGACCGGGAACTTCATCCCGGGCCTGCAGAAGAGCTTCGTCAGCCCCAACCCCAATTTCCATCACTACTGGGAGGCGCCGGGCGGCACCAACAGCCTGATGCCGAACCTGACCAAGTGGCCGACCAACCAGCTGCCGGTGCGGCAGGCCATCAGCGCGGCGATCGACCGCACCGTGCTCGCCAACGAGGCCGAGGCCGGCCTGGAGAATCCGGTCCTCAACTCCACCGGCCTGACCACGCCCCTGTACGACGCCTGGAGCGCCCCGGTCGCGAGCATGACCAATTCCGCCCACGCTGACGCCGTCGCGGCCAAGCAGATCCTGCAGAAGGCCGGCTATACGATGGGCAGCAACGGCTTCTTCCAGAAGGGCGGCAAGACCGTCTCGCTCACGATCGTCGACCCCTCGGCGTACACCGACTACGCCGAGGTTGACTCCATTGCCGCGCAGGAAATGCGGGCGGCCGGCATCGACGCCACGTTCCAGGGCCTGTCCGTGGACGCCTGGAACAAGGACGTCGCCGACGGCAACTTCCAGCTCACCTCGCACTGGTCGAACGGCGGAATCACGCCGTACAACATGTACGAGGGCTGGCTGGACAGCGCGCTCGCGACCGGCAATTCGGCCACGGGCGACTACGAGCGGCTGAACGACCCGTCGGTCAACGCGATGCTGGCCAAGATGGCCGGGGCCGAGACGACCGCCCAGCAGACCGCGGCGCTCGAGCCGATCGCGAAGTACGTCGCGGCGAACCTGCCGATCATCCCCACCACGACCGCGTCGCAGTGGTTCGAGTACAACTCGCAGAACTACACAGGCTGGCCGACGCAGGACAACCCCTACGAGACCGGTCAGCCGTCCGGCACGAACAACGGTCCCGGTTCCGGCACGGACGAAGTGATCATCCTTCACCTCGTGCCGCGGAGCTAGCCTCCTCGCGGCACACAAGCGGGCCCGCCCTCGGCAACCCCCCCTCCGGGGGCGGGCCTCAGCCCGAAATCCCCACCACCACCTTTAGCCCAGCGAGTGCCCAGGGAAGCGTCCGCGGATGAGCGTGCCGCCGCGCATCGCCTTCAGCACCCTCGCGTTCCCGGACGCCACCCTGGCCGCGGGCCGCCGCGCTCGGCCGCCGCTGGGGCTACTCGGGCATCGAACTGCGGCTCATCGACGGCGAGCTCATCGACCCGGCCATGCCCGCGGCCCGCCGGGCCCAGGTCAGGCGCACCCTGGCCGCGGCCGGGCTGCCCGTCGTCGCGGCGGGCAGTGGCGGCTGATGCCGCTCGGCGAGGGCGAGGTGCCGGTCAGGGACATGCTCGCCCGGCTGGCCGCCGCCGACTATCCGCACTGGATCTCGGTGGAGTGGGAGAAGCGGGTGGCACCCCGAGATCGAGGAGCCGGAAGTCGCGCTCCCCCAGCATCTGGACCTGCTCGCCGCGTGGCTAGAGTGAGCACAGTGAACCGCGGTTTCGGGATCGTCGGCACCGGGGTGATCGCGGCCCTGCACGCCGCCGCGATCGCGCGCCTTCCCGGCGCCCGGCTCGTGGCCGTCACCGACGTGGCCGAGGTCATCGACCGGATGGCCGCGCTGGCCGAGATCGCCGCCGGGCACGGCCTGGTGCTGGCTCACGAGAACGAGAAGGAGATCTTCGGCGATACTCCCGGCCGCTGCGCCGACGTGATCGCTTCGGTGGACTCCCCCGCCCTGCGGGCCACGTTCGACGCCGCGAACTTCGTCCAGTGCGGCGTCAGGCCCTTCAGCGAGGCGTACGGGCTGCTCCGGCCCTACCTGGTCTACCTGCAGGTCAAGGACGCCCTCGCCGCGACGGGTGCGGTCGTGCCCGCCGGCCAGGGGGACGGTCAGGTCCGCGAGACGCTGGCCGCGCTGCGGGACTCGGGCTTCGAGGGTTTCATATCGCTGGAGCCGCACCTGGCCCGGGCGGGACGGTACGGCGGGTTCAGCGGCCCTGAGGGATTCACCCTGGCGTCCCGATCCCTGAAATTGCTCCTGAACGAGCTGGGTATCTCCTGGCGCTAGCGGCGTCACGCCCCGCCGGGGCTCAGCTGCTGCCGGTCAGGCCCCAGCGGCGGCGGATGGCCCGGTCGGCCAGGCTGAACAGGGTGTGCACACCGATGCCGAGGATCAGGATCACGATGATGATCGCGGTGGCGCTCTGCATGTCCGACTGATCCTGGTCGGTGGACAGCAGCACGCCGAGCGACGGCTGGTTCGCGATGATGACCAGCAGCTCGCCCGCCATCAGGCTGCGCCAGGCGAACGCCCAGCCCTGCCTGAGCCCGGCCACCAGCGCGGGCAGGGAGGCGGGCAGGATCAGGTGCCGGTACAGCGACAGCCTGCGCAGGCCCATCGTCGCCCCCGCCTTGAGCAGGAGCGGCGGGGTGTAGTCCACGCCCGCGATCAGGCCGTTGGCGATCGACGGGGCGGCGCCGAGGATGATGACGAACAAGATCGCCGTGGTGGAGATCCCGAACAGGATGATCGCGAACGGGAACCAGGCGATGGACGGCATCGTCTGCAGCCCTGTGATCAGCGACCCGACCGCCGCGCGCAGCGGCCGGATGCGGGACACCAGGGCGCCGATGACCGCGCCGATGACGACGGCGAGGCCGAACCCCACGACCGCGCGCTCCGCCGTGGTGCCGATCGCGTGCCACAGCAGGCCGGTCTGCAGCTGATCCCAGAGGTTGGCCAGGGTCGCGCCGGGACCAGGGAAGATGTGCTTCTTCCAGCCGCTGAGGTGGATCAGCTGCCACACCGCGAGCACGATGACGATGGCGAGCGCCACCGGCCACGTGCCGCCCCAGGCGCGCGCGGCCAGCCGGCGCTTCCGTGGTCCGCGCGGCTGCTGCGCCGAATCGACGTCCAGCGCCTCGAGCCAGGTCAGCTTCTCCACGTATTTCGGGTATTTCGACCGGCTGTCAACCGTCATCGCGGCTCATCTCCTCACGCAGCCGGTCGGTGACCCGCGCGGCCAGTTCCGCGACTGGGGCCGAGTCGATCCGGCGGGGGCGCACGATCGGCACGCCGAACTCGGCGATGATCCGGCCTGGCCGGCTGCTCAGCACCACCACCCGATCGCCGAGGCGGACCGCCTCGCGCACGTTGTGCGTCACGAAAAGGACGGTCAGCCGCCGGTCCGCGCAGATCCGGTCGAGCTCGTCGTGCAGCACATCCCTGGTCATCGCGTCCAGTGCGCCGAACGGCTCGTCCATCAGCAGGACGTCGGCGTCCTGGGCCAGCGCGCGGGCCAGCGCGACCCGCTGCCGCATGCCGCCGGAGAGCTGGTGCGGACGCTTGCCGCCGAACCCGCCCAGGTGCACCGTTTCGAGCAGTTCCGCGGCACGCTGACGTCGCTCGGCCTTGCCCGCGCCGCGCGCGCGCAAGGCAAGCTCCACGTTGCCCGCCGCGGTGAGCCACGGGAACAGCGCGGGCTCCTGGAACATGAACGCCACCCGGCCCCCGGAAACAGACACCTCGCCGGCCGTCGGCTCCTCGAGGCCGGCGACCAGGGAGAGGAGCGTGGACTTGCCGCAGCCGGAGGCGCCGATGAGGCAGGTGAACTCCCCCGGCGCCACCTCGAGCGACACGTCGTCGAGCGCCCGGACGGCGGAACTGCCGCGCCCGAACACCTTGGACACGCCCGCCAGGCGGACGGACCCCGCGGCCCCCGCGACGGGGGGTGCCGCCTGGCGGTCAGTGATCGTCACCCAGTTCACCTGCTTCCTAGGAGCTGACCTGAGATTCGCCGGCCGTCGTCAGCGCCGTGTTGAGCGGCCCCAGGTCGAAGATCCCGCTCAGGCTGACCGGCTTGAGCAAGCCGAGCGATTCGGCCTGGGCGGCGTCGCTCTTCAGCGACGAGGCGTCCGGGTCGTTGGTGAAGGTGATCTCCTTGAACGCCGCCGCGACGATGCTCGCCTTGAGCGGCTTGCCGGTGTAGGAGGCCAGCTCGGCGTTGGCGTCCGCCCGGGCAGCGGCGGGACTGGACTTGATGAAGTCGTTGGCCTGGATCTGCGCCTTGATCAGGTCGGCGACGATCGCCGGGTGGGCGGACAGGAAGCTCTGCGCCACCACCAGCAGGGTGGTCACGCCGGTTTCGCTGAAGAGCACCGTGCCGCCGTCGCTGACCATCTCCACGTCGTACGGTGCGGGCTCGGACCCGCCCGCGATCTGCCCGGACTTGAACTCGAGCACCGCGGCCGAGTTCGGCGTCGTCGGCTTGACGAAGGCGTCTCCGCCACCGGTCGAGGTGGTAGCCAGGCCGTTCTGCTTCAGCCAGGCGCGCAGCGCGACGTCCTGGGTGTTGCCGAGCGAGGGGGTCGCCAGCGTCTTGCCCTTGAGCTGCGAGGCCGCGGTGATGCCCTTCGTGACGACGATCGAGGCGCCGCCCGTCGCGGCGCCCGAGATGATCTTGATCGCGCTGCCGCTCGATTTCTGCCAGGCGTTGATGGCCGGGTTCGGCCCGACGTAGGCGGCGTCAAGCTGGCCCGCCAGCAGGGCCGTGGTCTCCTCGGTGCCCGTGCTGAACGCGGTGGCCTTCAGGGTGCCGGCCGAGCCGAGCGCCCTGGCGAAGAAGCCCTCCTTCAGGCCGACCAGGGCGGGGGCGTGCGTGATGTTGGTGAGGAAGCCCAGCGTAACTGGTACCGGCGAACCTCCTCCCGAGCTTGCCGACCCCGAGTTCGCCGCGCTCGACGAAGAAGAGGAAGCGCAGCCGGCGGCAAGGAGGAGGGTAACGCCAACCGCGGCGGCGGCCGTGACACGTCGCATCTAGCACCTCAACAGTTAATTTCTATCGTTTATATAGGAATTAGGATCGACTCACTATACATGAAGCCGGCAATATAGGAAATGGACCGCACGCCAGCCTCGCTCAAGCCAGCCGGAGGCTGTGCGGGCCGAGGGCGAAACCGCTCTGCGCGTGCGGTGTCAGCCGCCTTGATCGCTCGAATCCTGCAGGGTCATGCCTGCCACCGAGGGGAACCTCTGCACGCACTGCTGCAGCTGAGCGATCTCGGCGTCGGTGGCGTGGGTGACCTGGAAGGTCAGCTGATGGAGCGCGTACGGGGAACTGAGATCGGACGGCAGCGGCTGCGCGGTGACGGCCGGGGCCTTGCCGCAGGCCGAACGCACCGCCAGCCGCTGCGATAGCGGCGTGCCCGCGTGGAACGAGACGATCGCCTGTCGCTGCCCGAGCGCGGCGTCGAACTGCGAGCATCCGGCCAGCGCGGTCGCGACGGCCAGGGCGGCGCCGACGCCGGCCAGGCGCCGGCCCGGTCCCACTACATCGGGTAGTACCCGCATGATGCCAGCCTAAGGGCTTGGGGCGGCTAGTACGGTGCCGGAAGGGGCCTTCCCGGTCTGGGGAAGCCAGGTATACGATCCGCGTTACGGCAGGCTGGCCGCCAAGAACACCGGCGCGGTCCAGGAGATGAGCGGTGCGGCGTGCCAGGCTGGGAGGGTACAGTCGGCCAGGCCAGGAAACCCAGACTGCTAGGCGATGATGCCCTCCGCCCGCCACATCCTTATCGTTAACTCCCGCAACGTGCACCAGCCGGTCTTCGTGGTCGGCGCACCGCATTCGGGCGCCGGCCTGATCGGTCGTGCGCTGAAGGCGTCCGCGGGCTTTCACGTCACGATCGGCCAGCCCAGCGTGCTGCGCACGGTGTACGCCTTCGCCCGGCGGCCGTCCATGTACCAGGGCCGCACCCAGGCCGCCGCCACCGTGATCAGGGACGCCTTCGCACAAGGCTGGCAGGTCACGGCGCACAGCTGCCTGGAATGCACCCGCGAATGCCGGGCCGCCGCCGGGCTGGCCGCCGACGCCGTCGGGCCGTGCGTGGAACTGCGCGGGCTCGAGACGTTCGGTGACGCGAGCCCGGACCTCATCTACTGCGCGGAGGCGCTCACCTACGCCTTTCCTGACGCGCGGATCATCCAGGTAGTCAGGGACGGCCGGGCTGTGGTGGCCAGCATGCTGGCCGACCCGGTCGTGATGTCCTGGTTCCGCCCGAGCTTCGTGAACGTGGACACCGAGTTCCCCAACCCGTTCTTCGGCATCGAATCCGCCGAGGACCGTGACCTGTGGCAGCGGCTGTCCCCGGCCGGACGGTGCGCGCTGCGCTGGCGCTGGTCCGTGCGCCTGGCCGCGAGGCTGCACCACAGCCTGTCGTCCGGCCAGCTGAAAACGATCCGCTACGAGCATCTGCTGAGCAAGCCCGACGAGGCCCTGGCCGACTTGTCCCATTTCGCGGGCACCACCGTGCAGGCGGCCGAGATCCGCAACGAGGCCAGGACGGCGCGCGCCCGCAGCCGCAGCCGCCGCGCTCCCGCCTACGAGGTATCCCTCACCACCGACGACATCACCGAGATCGAGAAGACCGCCGGCGAGGAACTCCGCCGCCTCGGCTACGCCCTCTAAAGACTAGGCGGCCTGGCTGGCGAACTGGGTGTGGTAGAGGTCGGCGTACAGGCCGCCGGCGGCGAGGAGCTCGTCGTGGGTGCCGCGCTGGGTGATCCGGCCGCCGTCGACGACCAGGATTTGGTCGGCCTCCCTGATGGTGGACAGCCGGTGCGCGATCACCAGCGAGGTCCGGCCCGCCAGCGCCGTCTTCAGCGCCCGCTGCACCGCCACCTCCGATTCGGAGTCCAGGTGCGCGGTCGCCTCGTCCAGCACCACCACCGACGGGGCCTTGAGCAGCAGCCTGGCCACCGCGACCCGCTGCTTCTCCCCGCCGGACAGCCGGTACCCCCGGTCCCCCACCACCGTGTCCAGCCCGTCGGGCAGCCCGGAGATCAGGTCCCAGATCTGCGCCGCCTCGCACGCCTGGATCAGTTCGAGTTCGGTGGCGGCGGGCCGCGCGTAGGTGAGGTTGGCCCGGATCGTGTCGTGGAACAGGTGCGCGTCCTGGGTAACCACCCCCACCACGTCGTGCAGCGACTCCTGGGTGACGTCCCGCAGGTCGTGGCCGCCGATCCGGACGGCCCCCTCGTTCGGGTCGTACAGCCGCGCGGCCAGCGCGGTGATCGTGGTCTTGCCCGCCCCCGACGGGCCGACCAGGGCGGTCAGCCTGCCGGACGGCGCGCGGAAGCTCACCTGGTGCAGCACGCCTGCCCCGGCGTCGCGGCGTTCCGGGGCCGGCAGCGCGATCGACTCCAGCGAGGCCAGCGACACCTCCGCCGCCGTCGGATACCGGAACGACACCTCGTCGAACTCGATCTCCGGGGCGAGGGCGCTGTCGCCGTTCGCGTCGGCGGCGGGGCGCGGCAGGGCCTGCGCGCCCGGCTTGTCGGCGATGAGCGGCTTGAGGTCGAGCACCTCGAAGACCCGGTCGAAGCTGACCAGCGCCGTCATCACGTTGATCTGCACGTTGGAGAGCGAGGTGATCGGCCCGTAGACCCGCCCCAGCAGGGTGGTCAGGGCGACCAGCGTGCCGATCTGGAGGGTGCCCCTGATGGCCAGGGTGCCGCCGAGACCGTAGACGACGGCGGTCACCAGCGAGGCCAGCAGCGTGAGCGCGACGAAGAACACCTGGCCGTACATCGCGGTGACCACGCCGATGTCGCGGACCTTGGCCGCCCGCCCGGAAAACGCCGCGGACTCCTCGCGCGGCCGCCCGAACAGCTTGACCAGCATCGCGCCCGCCACGTTGAACCGCTCGGTCATCGTCGAGCCCATCTCGGCGTTCAGCTGCATGCTCTCCCTGGTCAGCCGCTGCATCCTGCGGCCCACCAGCCGGGCGGGCAGGATGAACAACGGGATCATGACCAGGGCGATGACGCTCACCAGCCAGGACAGGTAGAACAGCGCCACCAGGATGACGATCAGGCTGAGCAGGTTGGAGATCACGCCGGACAGCGTGGAGGTGATGGCCTGCTGGGCGCCGACCACATCGCCGTCGAGCCGGCTGACCAGCGACCCCGTCTGCGCGCGGGTGAAGAAGGCGATGGGCTGCCGCTGCACGTGGTCGAACACCTGGGTGCGCAGGTCGTAGATGAGGCCTTCGCCGATCCGCGCGGAGAACCAGCGGATCACGAAGCCGAGCAGCGCGTCGAAGATGGCCACGGCCGCGACCGCGACCGCGATCAGGATCACGACCCGGTCGTTGCGGGCCAGGATGCCGTGGTCGATGATCTCCCGCAGCAGCAGCGGGTTGACGACGGTGATCACCGCGTCGACGGCGGTGGCGAAGAGGAAAACCGCCAGGTGCACCCGGTAGGGCCGCGCGTAGGCGGCGATCCTGCGGATGGTGCCCGGCTTCAGCTTTTGCTTGGTGATCGAGGGGTCCATCCGGAACCCCCGCATCACGACCATGTTCGCCCGCCCGTACATGACCAGGAAAACCTCGTGGGGTGGCGATTAGTTCCCGAGCCGGGCGCGATTGCTATCAGCTAGCAGCGAACTCCAGGGGCTATCCGGGCGGGGTCCCGACGGCGACGACGCCGGGCCGGTGCCACCTGGGCGTGAACCTAGTGCTTCACTTTGGGCTTGCTACTGCGGGTCGCTCCACCACGCCCGCTCGCCTGAGTCATACCGCCTGCCCAGGGTTGTCGCCAGCTTGCTGCGGTCCACCCCGGTCACCCGCGTGCCTTTCTTGAGGGTCTCGGCCACATGTACCTCCCGTTAGATGCGGTCACCATTGAGTTACACGTTCCCCACTTCGTAATGATCAGGCATGACCGCGGGATTGGCCACCCACATGGCGGTAAATGATCACTATATTTTTATGCTGCGATGGCGGAATCGTTGCCTTAGGCCGTCCCGTCAACTGAATACAGTCTTACGCAAGTGCGACAAGATCCGCGAAATCCTCGCTCCACGCGTCCTCCACGCCGTCCGGCAGGACGATAACGCGTTCTGGAGATAGCGCTTCAACCGCACCTTCATCATGCGTCACAAGCACTATCGCCCCCCGGAAGCCCCGCAGCGCGTCGAGAACCTCTTCCCGGCTGGCCGGATCGAGGTTGTTCGTCGGCTCATCGAGCAACAGGACGTTCGCGCCCGATACAACAAGAAGAGCGAGGGCCAGCCTCGTCTTTTCTCCGCCGGAAAGCACGCCGGCCGGTTTTTCCACGTCATCGCCGGAGAACAGGAATGAGCCGAGAACCTTGCGCTGCTGCGATTCGGTAAGGTCAGGAGCGGCGGAACGCATGTGTGATAGGACCGTTCGATCGGTTTCCAGCGTTTCATGCTCCTGGGCAAAATATCCAAGGCTAAGGCCGTGTCCTGGCGTGACTTCTCCCGTATCCGGAGCCTCCAGGCCGGCCAGCAGCCGGAGAAGAGTGGTCTTGCCCGCCCCGTTGAGCCCGAGGATCACCACCCGGCTGCCCCGGTCCACCGCGACGTCCACCCCGGTGAACACCTCGGTCGACCCGTACGACTTGGACAGGCCCGTGGCGGACAGGGGGGTCCGGCCGCAGGGCGCGGGAACGGGGAAGCGGAGCCTGGCCACCCGGTCCGCGGTGCGCTCCGCCTCGACCCCGGCCAGCATCCGCTCGGCCCGGCGCTGCATGTTCTGCGCCGCCCTGGCCTTGGTGGCCTTGGCTCGCATCTTGTCCGCCTGGGCCATCAGCGCGCCGGCCTGCCGGCCTGCGTTCACCCGCTCCCGCCTGCGGCGCCGCTCGTCGGTCTCGCGCTGCTGCAGGTAGGCGCGCCAGCCCAGGTTGTAGATGTCCAGGCAGGCCCGCTGCGCGTCGAGGTAGAAGATCTTGTTCACCACGTCGCCGAGCAGCGCCACGTCGTGGCTGATCACCACCAGCCCGCCGCGATAGCTCTTGAGGTGATCGCGCAGCCAGGCCACCGAGTCGGCGTCCAGGTGGTTGGTCGGCTCGTCGAGCAGCATGGTCTCGGAGCCGGAGAACAGGATCCTGGCCAGCTCGACCCGGCGCCGCTGCCCGCCGGACAGGGTGCGCAGCGGCTGGTGCAGGACCCGGTCGGGCAGGCCCAGGCTGGCGGTGATCGAGGCGGCCTGCGACTCGGCCGCGTACCCGCCGAGCACCGCGAGCCGCTCTTCCAGCCGTCCGTACGTACGGATGGCGGCGGCCGCCGCGGCGGAATCAGCGTCGGCCATCGTGGTCTCCGCCGCGCGCAGTTCGGCCCGGAGCTGATCGAGCCCGCGGGCGGACAGCACCCGGTCGATGGCCAGCATGTCCAGGTCCCCGGTGCGCGGGTCCTGCGGCAGGTACCCGACGGTGCCCGAGCGGCGGACCGAACCCGCGGCCGGCTGCACCTGCCCGGCCAGCACCTTGGCCAGCGTGGTCTTCCCCGCGCCGTTCCGGCCGACCAGGCCGATCCGGTCACCGGCGGACACCTGGAACGACGCGCTTTCCAGCAGCAGGCGCGCGCCAGCCCGCAGTTCGATATCGCTTGCCACGATCATGACTTGGTGCTCCTAGGACCGAAACGGACAGACCTCTCCCCTGGCGTGTCCCTAGTCCGAAGTGAGGAGCATGGCATCCATAGTACTTGTCAACCCCGGGCCGGGCCAGCCGATTCCGGCTCGGTCAGCCGGATGCGGATGGCGAGGAAGGCGTGCGGGGTGTCCCGGAGCACCGCCAGCCGCGGGTCGGGCACGACCAGGAAACGCTCGCTGGCCCGGGCCAGGTACTTCTCCAGCCTGGCGTCGCCGCGCAGCCCGGCGGCCGACCGTTTGTCCCCGCCCAGAACCACGGCGTCGAGCCCGTCTGGACCGTACCGCCCGAACACCTCGGTCGCCGCATCAGCCGCGGCCCGCAATGCCACCGCCGCCTGGTTCTCCCGGCGCCGGGCGAAACGGTGCTGCGACCAGCCGCCCGCCGCGCTGCGGCCGTGCACCGGCCTGCTGCCCGTCTTCGAGCTCACCAGCCGGGGCGGGGAGCCGGCGAAGACGCCGACCGCGTAGCCGCCCAGGCGCACCAGCAGGACCCCGACGGTCCGGTCCGCGGCCGCGTGCGCCGCGATCGCCTCGGCCGCCCCCGCCGGGTCCGTCCGTCCGGCCTCGGGCGCAGGCGGGAACGGCGGATGGCACTCGGCCGTGGCGCCGTCCGCCGCGGTGAACGTGATGGCCGCACCGGACTCGTCGCGGGTCACAGAGCCGGGCTCGCGGACTCCTCCGTGACGGTGTGTGAACCCGGCAATCCATGACATCAGGCGCTCCGGCGGAACTTCCACCCAGCGGCCGCCGCCTGCGGCGGGATTCTTCATTACGCAGTGCCCCATCGTGCTTACTATCCGTATTATTGTGGCCTCACCCCGGCGGCTGCCACGGCTCGCGGCGGGGGTGCCCTAGCCAGCTGATGACAGGAACAGACTATGAACCCGATGATTCCCGCGTCCGCGATGTCGCAGGGCGGCACCTTCATGCGGCCCGGGGCCGTGGCCTGGGGTCATCCAGACCCCACGAGGCAGGCTCCGGCGAGCCAGGCGAGCCCCGCGGCCATCGAGCACGCCCTGGCCGCCGCGATCAAGGACCCGGACCAGGTCACGGACCTGCTCGACGAGCTTAGCCGCGGACGGCTCTGGGTTCCGCTGCCCGACGCTCGCCCGGTCACCGACGGATCGGCGGTGATGCTGCCGACCGTCACCTACCTGGGCGCCGAGTTCGTCCCCGCGTTCACCTCGGCTGGCTGGCCCAGCCGGTGCCCCCGCAGGCGCTGCCGACTGGCGACGGCCCGTTCGCGGCCATGCCGCACATCGTGGTCCCGGCGGCCGACCTGGCCAGGAGGCTGCCGTCCGGTGTCGGCATCGCGCTGAACCCCGGCGCGGAGGCGAGCGTGCCCATCTACCCGGAAGGCGTCGGCTACCTGGCCGCGACCCTGGTCGTCGCGGACGGCACCCAGGTCCGGGTGGGCCGCCCGCCCGCCGACCCGGGCCCGTTCCTCGGCGAGGTCAGGGCGGCGCTCAGCTCGGTCACCGGCGTGCGGCAGGCGTCCCGGGCCTGGCTGTCGGTCACCGGCCGGGGCGAAGGCCTGGTCATCTCCGTCGCCCTGGATGACCCGACCAGCGAAACGGCGCACCAGCAGGTCCTGGACGCGGTCCAGCGGGCCGTTCACGCCGCGCCAGGGCAGAACTACCCGATCGACGTCACGTTTCCCGGCGAAAGCGAGCCGGACCAGGTCGACGACTGGATCTCGGCGTACGCCGAGCCCTTCTACATCCGGCCCTAGATGTTGAAGCCGAGGGCGCGCAACTGCTCGCGGCCGTCCTCGGTGATGCTCTCCGGACCCCACGGCGGCAGCCACACCCAGTTGATGCGGAAGTCGGCCACCACACCGTCGAGCGCTTCGGCGGCCTGATCCTCGATCACGTCCGTCAGGGGGCACGCGGCGCTGGTCAGGGTCATGTCGATGGTGGCGATCCGGTCGGCGTCCACGTCGACGCCGTACACCAGGCCGAGGTCCACCACGTTGATGCCGAGTTCGGGGTCGACCACGTCGCGCAGCGCCTCGAGCACGTTCTCTTGCTCGGCGGTGAGTTCCGTGGTGACTTCCGCAGTCCCGTCCACAGCGTTCTCTGTCATTTCGCCACCTCCATGGCCCGCGCGGTCGCGTCTTTCCATGCCATCCAGCCGAGCAGGGCGCACTTGATCCTGGCCGGGTACTTCGAGACGCCGGAGAACGCCACCGCGTCCTCGAGCACGCCCTCGTCGGGCGTCCCCGCCCCCTTGGACTGCATGAGCTCGAGAAATGCCTGGCTGATGGTCATCGCCTCGTCCACCGGCCTGCCGATGACCAGGTCGCTCATCACCGAGGCGCTCGCCTGGCTGATCGAGCAGCCGAGCGTGTCGTAGGACACGTCCTCGACCACCGGCTCGCCGTTGACGTCCTTGAGACAGACCCGCAGCGTCACCTCGTCTCCGCAGACTGGGTTGACGTGGTGCACCTCGGCATCGAAAGGATCCCGCAGGCCCTTGTGGTGCGGGTTGCGGTAGTGATCCAGGATGATGTTCTGGTACATCGACTCGAGTTGCATCAGGTCACCTCCTAACACCGGATGACAACCGGATCATCCCGCCTTGAAGAAGCGCTGGGCGTAGCGGATCCCGTCGGCGAGGGCGTCGACCTCGCCGTGGGTGTTGTACACGTAGAACGTGGCCCGGGTGCTGGCCTGCACGCCGAGCGCGCGGTGCAGCGGCCAGGCGCAGTGGTGGCCGGTGCGCACCGCGATGCCGAGTTCGTCGAGCACCTGGCCCACGTCGTGCGGGTGAACGCCCTCGACCTCGAAGGCCACCGCGCCGCCGCGGTCCTTGGTCGTGTCCGGGCCGAGGATGCGCAGGCCGTCGATCTCGCGCAGCGCGTCGAGCGCGTGCGCGGTCAGCGACTCCTCGTGCGCCGCCACGTTGCCCATGCCCAGCCGGCTGAGGTAGTCGACGGCGGCGGCCAGGCCCGCGGCCTCGGCCACGGCGGGCACGCCGGGCTCGAACCGCTGCGGCGGCGGCAGGAACGTACTGCCCTCCATCCGCACCACCTCGATCATCGAGCCGCCGGTCAGGAACGGCGGCATGGCCTCGAGCAGGCTGGCGCGGCCGAACAGCACGCCGATCCCGTACGGGCCGAGCATCTTGTGCGCGGAGAAGGCCAGGAAGTCTACGCCGAGCGCGGCCACGTCGACCGGCTGGTGCGGCACGGACTGGGCCGCGTCGGCCAGCACCAGCGCGCCCTTCTCGTGCGCCGCCCGGGCGATCTCGGCGACCGGCGGGATGGTGCCGGTGACGTTCGACTGATGGGTCACCGCCACGATCCTGGTCCGCCCGGTGATCATGCTGTCCAGGTGGTCCAGGTCGAGCCGGCCCTCAGGGGTGACGTCCAGCCAGCGCAGGGTGGCGCCGGTCCGCTCGCACAGCTGCTGCCAGGGCACCAGGTTGGCGTGGTGCTCCATCTCGGTGATCAGGATCTCGTCGCCGGGTCCCACCCGGAATGATCCCGAACGGTCGTTGCTCAGCGCGTAGGCGACCAGGTTGATCGCCTCGGTGGCGTTCTTGGTGAACACCACCTCACCGGGCCCGGCGCCGAGGAACGCGGCGACCTTGGCCCGGGCGCCCTCGTAGACGTCCGTGGCCTCCTCGCCGAGCAGGTGGGTGCCGCGGTGCGCGGCGCCGTTGTGGCGTTCGTAGAAGGTGCGCTCGGCGTCGAGCACCTGCGCGGGCTTCTGCGAGGTCGCCCCGGAGTCCAGGTAGACCAGCGGATTGTCGTTACGGACCGTCCTGGCCAGCGCGGGAAAGTCGGCCCGGATGGCCTCGACGTCGAGGTGCTCCGGGTACGCGCTCATGCCGGGACCCCGGCGAACTTCTCGTAGCCCTCGTTCTCCAGGAGTTCGGCCAGCTCGGGGCCGCCTTCCTCGACGATGCGGCCGGCCACGAACACGTGCACGAAGTCCGGCTTCACGTACCGCAGGATCCTCGTGTAGTGCGTGATCAGCAGCACCCCGTGGCCGGGCTGCCCGCGGAACCTGTTGATGCCCTCGGACACCACCTTGAGCGCGTCGATGTCCAGGCCCGAGTCGGTCTCGTCCAGGATCGCGACCTTCGGGTCGAGCAGTTCGAGCTGCAGGATCTCGTGCCGTTTCTTCTCCCCGCCGGAGAAGCCCTCGTTCAGGTTCCGCTCGGCGAAGGCCGGGTCGATGGACAGCGCGGCCATCGCGGCGCGCAGTTCCTTGACGAAGTTGCGCAGCTTCGGCGCCTCGCCCCGGACCGCGGTGACCGCGGTCCGCAGGAAGTTCGACACCGACACGCCCGGCACCTCGACCGGGTACTGCATGGCCAGGAACAGGCCGGACCGCGCGCGCGTGTCCACCGACATGGCCAGCACGTCCTCGCCGTCGAGCGTGACGCTGCCGCGGGTGACCAGGTACTTGGGGTGGCCGGCGATCGCGTAGGCCAGGGTGGACTTGCCGGAGCCGTTCGGGCCCATGATGGCGTGGGTCTCGCCTTCGCGGACGGTCAGGTCCACGCCGCGCAGGATCTCCCGGTGGACGCCTACACCTCCGGCACCGCCGGCTTGGGCGGAGCCTTCCACGCTGACGTGCAGGTCGCGGATCTCGAGGGTGGCCACGTTATGACTCCTTGTTCATGGTGAGCGCGACGTAGACGTCGTCGCCTTCGATCTTGACGGGGTAGACGGGCACCGGCTCGGTGGCCGGCAGCCCGGTGGGCTGCCCGGTGCGCAGGTCGAAGCAGGACCCGTGCAGCCAGCACTCCACCGTGTGGTCGTAGATCTCGCCCTCGGACAGCGGCACCTCGGCGTGGGAGCACACGTCACGTATCGCGTAGATCTCGCCCTCGGCGCGGGCCACCGCGACCGGCTCGCCCGCCACCTCGACGCCGATGACGCCCTCGGCCGGAAGCTCGGACAGGGCGCAGGCCCGGACGTACACCGGGGTATTGGTTTCTGTCATCACCGCACTCCCGACGGTAGCGACTTGGTCAACTCGGCCTCGATGGCCTCGGTGATCCTGTCCCGCAGCTCGGGCACCTCGATGGTGCCGATCAGCTGGCCGAAGAACCCGCGGATGACCAGCCTGCGGGCCTCTTCGAACGGGATGCCGCGGGCCATCAGGTAGAACAGGTGGTGGTCCTCGAGCCTGCCGCTGGCGCTGGCGTGCCCGGCCCCGACGATCTCCCCGGTGAGGATCTCCAGGTTCGGCACCGAGTCCACCCGGGTGCCGTCGGTCAGCACCAGGTTCCTGTTGTACTCGTAGGTGTCGGTGCCGGTCGCCTCGGGCCTGATCAGCACGTCGCCGATCCAGACCGCGTGCGCGTCGGTGCCCTGCAGGGCTCCCTTGTAGGTGACCCTGCTGCGGCAGCGCGGTACATCATGGTCAACAAACAGCCGATGCTCTAGGTGCTGCCCCGCGTCGGCGAAGTAGAGCCCGGTCAGCTCGGCGTCCCCGCCCGGTCCGTCGTAGCGGATCGAGGGGGCCAGCCGGACGACGGATCCGCCCAGCGTGACCGCCGTGTGCCGCAGCCGGGCGTCGCGGCCCAGCGTGGCG
>Ga0209648_10001057_pt1 | contig 22062 bp, 15 predicted proteins | sample GraSoi2013_115cm_FD_185830 | JGI IMG/M metagenome (GOLD analysis project Ga0209648, IMG submission 185830) | Grasslands soil microbial communities from the Angelo Coastal Reserve, California, USA - Sample 9_17_2013_115cm (SPAdes) (version 2) | ecosystem: Environmental > Terrestrial > Soil >... | reverse complement strand
TGGACAACAGCATTCCGGCCTCGGCTCAGACGCCGGTCGGGGTGATCCTTGACCTCGAACTGGCATTTGCCGCATACTCTTCCTGACGGGGTTTCCTAACGTTATGTATCGTCTAGTACGCTTCGGTATTTTGTTTCTCTTCGCTCTGGCGGTTCCAACCTTGGTGGGCCAAACGCCTGTTGGCAATCCAACTGAGTCGCCTTTCAAAGACCAGGACTACCAAAGGCCGGAGAAATGTCTGCCCTGTCATCAAAGGCAATACGACGAGCTCCGAAGTTCCGTGAAATCCGGTTATCGCAATGTCAGCCCTCTGTTCAATGCGCTCGAGGTTGCTGGCAATCTGCTCAATGGTGGATTGCTCCGGCCGGTGTATTCAGACAGCGTAAAAACCACTACGGCGGCGGACGGAAGCATCATCCCGCTTAATACCAACCTGTTTACAACCCCGGCTTTTGTCAACGTGAACCAGGTACGCGCCGGATTCTGCATCGGCTGCCATAACGGTCCGTTTCTTCGGCGGGCAGACGATCCCACCAAACGCGAAGTTCCAGAGCTGGCCGGCGTGGGAGCGAACTTTTTGCCGGAGCAGTTCCGCCCGCTGCGCGACTACCATCTCGTGGACGTAACCGGGAAGCAGGTGATCCCGCCCGAACCCGGCGGGGACCCGCCGCCCGGATCCCTGCCATCGTTGGGGGCGGCCGGGGTCACGTGCGACGTGTGTCACAACCTCGCCGGCGCGGATCTTACCCGAAGTCTGCTGGCGGACGGTTTTGCGAACAACACCCTCGCATTCAACCACACGATCGAGAAGGTTGGACCGTTTGCCTTCCCCGTCGCGGTGAAGGGAAACTTTCACGTCTCCAGCAACGATCAAAGCAAGATAGCATTGTTGCGGAGCGGCGCCTTCTGCAATAGCTGCCACGACGTTCGTGTTCCGTTGGCCGCGCCTGGCGACTTCCAACGTCTGGAACGCGATATCAATCCAGGCGGTCAGAACGTCCTCTATTACAGGCTTGAAAATCTAAGTACGGAGTGGCAGATAGGCGCGTACAACAGCACCACGAATCCTTTTGGCAAGGTGGTTCGCTGCCAGGACTGTCACATGTCAACGTTCCCGTATGCCGGCAATAGCAGTTACCAGGTTGGCGATCTGAAGATTACCAGCCCGACTCCAGGCATTTTCGCGGAGAACTTTGCAGCCGTGCCGGGCGTCGCCACGGATGAGAATTTCCCGCTACAGAAACGGAAGGTTGTAAGCCACTACTTCACCGGAATCGACGTACCTCTCTTGTCTACCGATGAATTGAAGGCGCGGCTAGGGAGCGACTACCCGGACGCGTATCAACCCGGTGTCGATGAGTACGGAGCTCCCAAGGCCCTGGCTTCTCGCCGCGAAGATTTGTTGCGAGCTGCCGCCCGCATCAGTCTGGACAACACCGACAAGACTGCGAAACTCGGCGAAACATTCACGGTGCGGGCCGAATGCGTATCGCTCACCGGTCACCGCTTTCCCGCGGGCTTTTCGCAGGAACGCAGCGCCTACATTCAACTTTCCGTCACGGACGACAGTGGATTCCTGTTGTATCAATCCGGATACGTCGTGGATAAACCGCATCCGGAAACTGGCGAACTAGCGCCGGACGGCAATTTGGATGACGAGGAACTGGAGCATCTCCACGCTGTGGTCGATCCGGGGAGGCACACCGTACCCTACGCAACCGGCCAAGCCACGAACGGCCATACCAACCAGGTCTTCGAAGCGGGGCCCGACGATGGTCCCGAAGAGCGGCTGTTTTTCGGCCGCAGCGAAGGCCTGGTCCTGTTCCGCAACGAGATCACGCGAATATACTTGCCCGGACAGGGCGTAGGCCGCAGCGATGCGAATGCCAATCCGATCATTGCCACCAAGCCGCATTATGAGGAAACCTTCAGTGCGGGATTCGCGAACACCGTGGATAACTTCCGGTCGCTGCAACCTCTGGTTCCGCGTACGTTCCGGTACGACATAAAGTTGCCGACCAAGCAACAATTGGCGGAAATGGGAATCGATTCGATCAAGGCGCCGCTGCACGTGCACGCTCAGATCAACTTCGAGCACTTCCCACCGCTCTTCTTGCGTTTCCTGGCGCGGACCACCGGCCCGGACGGCCCAACCGGTCACGACCTGAAGCTGGTGTCGGAAAAGCGGATCGACGATCTGTTGAAGAATGTGAGAAGCATTACGTCCGCCGATTTCACTGTGAACATTCAGGAGTAATGTATATGCCACGCCGAATTCGAATTGCAATCGTATCGTTCGCGGCCTGGGTATGGGTTACGGGCGTCGCTCAGGGGCAATCGGGCTACGTGCCGGGCGTTACCTTCCAGAAGGACAACCCTAATTACCCTCCGCGGAACCCATTCTATTTCGAAGGCAGAGTGGATTGGAATCTTCTGAAAATCGATCAGCCCAGCAACGCCTGGGAGTTCGAGCAGCGCGGAATGCATAAGCAGGACGACTTGGAAGACAACGCCGGAGCGATCGCCGACTACAGACAGGCGATTGCCATGAATAACCTGGACAATGGCACCTGCCAGTTGGTTACTACCGCGGCGCAGGCGAATTCGGGCGCGCAATTAACGCCGCCGCCCTGCATGTTCACCGTTCGCCTGCGTCTGGCGGTACTTCTCAGCGGCGCCGAGTCCGATCAGGCCATCGCCCTATACAATCAAGTCTTGGCCATCGATCCTCTTCGTCTCGGCGTGCACGCCTCCATAGCCGAGGTCTATGTACATGAGGCCGAGACAGCACTCAATGCAGGCGATATTCCGGGTCTGTATGCGCAAGCTATCGGGGAATTCAAAGCCGAGCTTGCGCTTTCGCCGGTCACGGCGTTGCAAGTCCAGCTCACCGGCGACGAGGCCAACAACGCGCACGTTCACTGGGCACTGGCTGAAATATACGAGAAGCTCAGTCAGCCGGCAGATGAGATGAGGGAACTGGATCTTTATTTGAAGGCGACGAAATATCACAGCGACACTTATCCGTGGAGGATCAGGTTAGCACAGAAGAAGATGGAAAAGGCCCAAGCAGTGGAAGAAGCGGCCAAACCGGCTCAAGACAACAATTGAAGAATCTTACACTAGCAGGTACAACTTGACTAGACTGTCTCGAAGTTCTGTCGTTGCATCTCACTCGCTTCACCTCGGCGTTGTAGGTTTGGTGATCGGTCTTCCGCTTGTCCTGAGCGGGCAGTACTCAAAACCGGGTGCTACGCCACAGACGCCGGGCGACAAATCTGCTTCAGCAGCCTCTGTCCAGGAATCCTGGGATTCCTTGCTCCAAGGCGCGATTCCACAAGCCAAGCCCGACCCCGCGCTGAATCCGCCGCAGGCCGCCGCAAAGAAATCGGCAGCGGGCGATTTCGCGAATCACTTCTTCTTCGAGAATCGAACCGACTACTGGCGCTACGACACCGGGTTTACCGGGCTTCCCACGTATTCCGGGATCATCAATGCCCCATCGACCGGCGTCTTTAATCCCAACGGGTTTCCTTATCCCCCGGCTTTCCAACCCGACGCGAATCGCATCCAGAGCATCATGGATTTGGGTACACGCGGTTGGCTCTCCGACCGCGTCAATAGCCACTTCGCGGTGCGATATCGTCAGGACCTGACCCATGTGGACCGGGGCTCGCCCGCGGAGAATGTCATCGAGACGTTTGGCGCTAATCGGCGCTTCGAATTCCTGAACGCCTCCGTCGAGATCAATAGCAAACCCACGGATGGCATCTGGGCCGGAACGAGCGTGACATTGGGAAGGCAGTATGTTTACGGCGCCGAGCTGGCTCCTATCGATGGGGCGGCCTTCACGCTCGACCGGCCGCGTTTCGCCGTGACAGTGTTCGGCGGTAGAAGATTCTCCTTCTTTGCGGATCCCGATCAGCGAGGCATCGGCGGCGCAAATATAACTTTCAAGCTCGACCCCAACACCAGCGTCGAGTACGAAGGTATTTGGTACGTGCGTGGCAGCAATAGCATCGTCTTTCGCCGCCGCCTGACTCCGCATTGGATGCTGAGTTCTTACTTCCGGATCTACGGCGGTTCGCCCGTGGACTTCAGCACGCAGGGTTTGTACGATTCCGGGAATGGAAAGACGGGCTTTAGAGTCAGCTACTTCCAGAAGCTCACTAACAAAGATTACTTCTACGATTTTACATTCGCCTCCAGAGATCTCGATCCGCGCAACCCTCTGCTGCGGCTCTATTTGGGTCCGATCTCGCAATATAGCCAGTTCGCGATTGACGCGCGGCGAACGTTTTCCTCGATGTTTCGCGTGGGCGGCACGGTCTGGGTTCGCCGTTTGAACGACAGGAAAGACGAGGGGCCATTCGACACCTCGTTCGAGGACTATCGGATCCACGCTCAGGTTTTTCCGGTGCGGAAAATGGAAGCCTTTCTCGAATATCATCAGCGCAACTCGGATCGCCTGAGCCCGCTCAATCCAGCCTCCTTCGACGATCTCAGTGCTTCGGGTGAAACCAGCGTGAAAGACCTTACCGGTGAGGTCCGGCGCAGCTTTGGAGAGGGACGCTTTTACGTGAATGGAGGCGCTTACTACCGGCGCGTCAGCCTGCAAGACCGATTCTTCTATCTCAACGGCTTGCACCAGAGCGGCTGGCTGGCCGGAGCCTGGTGGAAAGTGGATCAACACTCGCGGGTGTTCTTCGACTACAACCTGGACAACGACTTTTTCCTGTTGCGTCCCGATCTCAAGAATTCGCGCGCCTTGCACCTCGGAGTCACATGGAAATACTGACAAGCGAATGAGCGAAACAACCAGTCTTCGACGCAAATACGCTCTCGGCGTGGCCGGCGCCCTCGCTTTGACGCTGGCGCCTGCCGCGTTTGCTCAAACGAAGAGTGGGCAAACGGTCAAGCAGCGTCCCGCGGCCCAGAAGCCCGCCGCTTCGGGTAATCAGTCCGCTAATGGCTCCCAGGAGTTCTTCATTCACGCCTATCACGCCGACAAGCTCGGAGGACTGGAATGCAGCCTCTGCCACACACCCGTCAAGGAAGGCTCGGTTGAGCTGAAGCGGCCGGGCCACGATCAATGCAAGACGTGCCACGCGGACGACTTTGAGAAGGATATAAAGCAGATCGTCTGTGCGCAGTGTCACACGGCATTCCCGCCTGAGGGCGCATCGGACCTTCGGCCCTTTCCACGCTACAAATCGACGCGCGCGATTCTGTTTCAGTTCTCGCACCGCTCGCACGTCGACCAGAAGGCTCGAGTCAATCCAGCCACGGGGTTCCGCGCGGACTGCACGTTCTGCCACAAGTTCGACGAGCAGGGCATCTTTGCCAAGTTCCCAGGGCATACCGAATGCGCCGCCTGCCACTCCAAGCCGGGCATGAAGCCCGCTCTGAACGCGTCGCTCGATGTGGCCGGATGCCGCGAGTGCCATACGCCGGAAGAAATCGAGAATCCAGGCTTCACGGAGAACCGTCGCATGCTCGCCCCGATGGTGGTGTCCGGGAAATACGTTGATATGAAGTTCTCGCATATCGCGCATTTCAAGGTCAAGGAGCAATTCGGCATCAATTGCACGACCTGTCACTATGCGGTTCCCAGGAGCGCCAGTCTCGCGGATCTTTCGCTGCCTCGGATGCTGGATTGCGTGGAATGTCACGACACCTCCAAAAGCATCGCACCCGAATTCCGGATGTCCAACTGCACAACTTGCCACGCCGATACAGCTCGAGGTTTGAAGGCTCCGGTCAGCCACACCAGAAACGTCAAGCCGGTGTTCCATACGGAGAGCTTCCGCATCCATCACACCGAGGAAGCGTCCGCGCCCGACGCCAAGTGCTTCGTGTGCCACCAAAATGTCACGCCGTCGGTGGAAGCGAAGAGCCAATGTGCGTCCTGCCATGTGGTGATGAGGCCGGCTTCGCACACCGCGCGATGGAAAGACGATATCCACGGCAAGTATGCGGCATTAGACCGCCAAAGTTGCGCGACATGCCACATGGCGGACTATTGCAGCCGCTGCCATAATGAGCTGCCGAGGAGCCACGTGCCCCTGCCGATCTTCAAGGGAGGAGCCCACGCTCTTCCGGCGATGTTGGATATGAGAGCCTGTCTGACTTGTCACACGTTTCAAAATACTTGTGCTGAGTGCCACGTCCGGGGACTGAACCCTGCTGCCTCGGCAAAATAAGCGGCTCGTTTAGCGCGCAGGCGAGCCACGGCCATATGAATAAGGGGTCTTCCCTTCTCTAGTGCCCGCTTCCCGTCTAGCGTTGCAAGACCATGAACTAGCGAACGAAAGAACTGCTGCCTTCGCGGGCCCCCACCGTATTGGGGAACCGCGCGCGAGCCTTCTCCACAATCGCCGAAACGGTCTCATCGTCATGCGTCGGATCGTGATGAAACAGGATCAGCTGTTTCACATTGCACTCCCGCGCCACCTTGACAGCTTCCTCCCAAGTGCTGTGCCCGTAGCCTTTGAAGCGCTGATACTCCTCCGGCGTGTATTGCGCGTCGTGAATCAAAATGTCGGCGTCCTGCGAATACTCCCGCAAGACTGCGTCCAACTTCTCGTGCCCGTGCTCGTGATCGGTAGCGTAGACAATCGATGCGCCGCCGGATTCGATTCGATAACCGCCCGCGCCCTGCGGATGGTGCATCGGAAAGGGCCGGACCGTCAGATTCCCAAGAGTCGTCGGACTGCCGCCCATGTTGACGAACTTTCGATTGCCCGAAACGGCTTCGAAATTTACGGGGAAGTATGGTTCCACCATCTGTCCGGCCAGCGACTCGCGCAGCCCGCACGAATAACATGTGGAATAAAACGTCATGGCGCATTTCGGATTGTAGAGCGGCGCGAAGAAAGGCAGCCCCTGAATGTGGTCCCAATGATAATGCGTCAGGAACAGATGGATGTCGCCCGGGTCCTTCAAAGCCGCGCCCAGATCGCGGATCCCGGTGCCTGCGTCGAAGACGAACAGGTCGTCGTTGGGCAACCGAATTTCCAGGCAAGAAGTGTTTCCACCATATCCCAGATTCTGCGAAAGCGGAGTGGGGATGGAGCCGCGGACGCCCCAGAATCGCAGCTTCAGGCGCCAGGTGTTCGCGGGCGCGCCGTTATCCATGAGTTGCCCGCAGTAATGCCTCGAGCAGAGCCGGCAGCGACGAGTGCTGCAAAGCGTACGCAGTGGCCGGCTCGTCGTATCCTTTCAGCGTGACGGTGTGGGCTTGAAAGAACGGGCCCGCTTCGATGGCGCCGGCCAGAAAGTCGAAGGTGCCCTGGCCTAGTGCGAGGTCGCACACGATTTCCTTGGTGGCCGATTCCAGGCGAAACGCCTTATTCACTACGTCGCCCTGCGCGGTGTAGTCCGATGAAGCAATGCTGCCGACGTTACCCACCGAGGCCCAACCCGTGTTAATACCGGCTCCGATGCGGATCGGCGCGTCGAGTCCGAACTGAGCTTGCAGACCAGCGGCAATTCCCGACAATCGCGAAAGGCTTTCGAGCACGGCGGCCAGCTCGCGCAATTCCGGCGCGCGCTTCTTATGCAGCCAGACGGCCATGATGGCATCCCCGATGTATTTCTGGGCCCAGGCGCCGCGCTGTTGGAGCGCTTTGCCTGCCTCGCGGAAAAATGCGCCCGTCAGCATCGAAAGTTTGGAGGCGTCCACGCGGCGGGCCAGGCCGGTGAAATCGCGGATATCCGTCACCAGCACCGTGATCAGCGATTGCGCGAAAAGAATATTGGTGGACTGCAGCTCGTCCGGCTCTTCGATGGGCGATGGCTGTCCCAGCGCCTCCTGATGGAAACTGAACTCGTGATTGCCGATGCCGATTCGATCGCCCGGCTGGAGAATCACAGGCGCGGAAATGCGCGCTCCGTTGACGAATGTTCCATTGCTGCTGCCCAGATCCGAGATGTAGAACCGGCCCTCGTCGGACCGCTGCAACATGGCGTGATTTCGAGAGGCCAGATCGTCGGTAAGCACGACGTTGTTCTTGTCGCTGCGGCCGATGCGGAAGATGTTTTCGCGGGCGAGTGAGAACTGGCGGACCTGCCCGTCGATCTCAGCCTCGAGATAGGCGGCTGGAAGGAAGCTGTTCATGAAACTTATATTCAATCATAAACCTCTCGAGCAGAATCGGGCAGGTGGCACAGGCATTCTGCCTGTGTTGGCTTTTTTTGGTCTTGTGGGGCAGGGATTCTTCCCTGCCGCCGGCTTTCCAGCCGGCGTGTCCGGGGACGCGAAATCGTCGCGGCGCGTGAAGAGAGTGCACCCTTCATCCTGTGAAGCACCGGTTGTTGACCGGCGCTGGCAGCGCGAAGCACCGCAATTCCTTTCCCGAGAAAGGTCCCTGCTAGAGAACCACCATCTGTAGCCATGGCAGCCCATCTGCCAACACAAGCTCAGTCCCATCGGTGCATAATGAATAGGAAGTGCCTAACAAACGCGCATCCCGTGTCTCAGAGAACCGCGAGATTGCCGCTATCCGCAAACTCATCTTGCAGGGGATGAAGATGCTGGTCGAAAGCGAGAGGCAGATCAACGAAACCAACCAGACCCCTGGATCGCTTCATCCGCTCACTCGAGCGCGGCTGGAACGGTAAAGGCTGCCCTCGGCTGAATCCCGACCCCCGAGTCCCCAGTCGGCTGCATGCACCGTTTGACCTCTCAGCCGTCGTTCGCGTAGCTTAGATGACGGCTGAACAACCCCAAAGACCGGCTCCGAAGCTAGCTCAACCGGCGAATATCATCTAAAATAAGTTGTAATTTCCCGGCTCGTATGGACGAATCTCGTAGCTATGAAGTCGCGTTCGTGCTCTTTATGGACATCGTGTCCTATTCGCTCCAGACCGTAGACCGGCAAGCCAAACTCCTCTCTCTTCTTCAGAGCGCAGTCAAACGGAGCCCCGAGTTCCAGCGGGCAAGTAGCAATAAAGGCGAGTTAATCGTGCTCCCCACTGGCGATGGAATGCTCTTGGCCTTTACAAGAGATCCTGTCTCTCCAGTGCGTTGTGCACTGGAAATCGCTGAGTCTATTCGTGGCAGTGCCGAACTCAAGGTGCGCATGGGGATTCACACCGGACCAATCTCCCGCCACGTGGATATCAACGAGGAGGCCAACGTCGTGGGTGGCGGCGTCAACATCGCACAAAGAGTAATGGATTGCGGAGATGCCGGCCACATCCTCCTGTCAGGCAATATTGCGGAGATTCTGGAGCAGCTCGCCGACTGGTCCAAGTACCTCTATGATCTGGGTGTTCATGAGGTGAAACACGACGTCCAGGTGCACTTGTACAATCTTTGCAAGAACGGGTTGGGGAACTCGCAACTGCCAGGGAAACTCCGCGATCGAAAAGCCGCAGCCACGCCACGTACCCGCCCGGTTCTCCGCATCTTCATCTCCTCCACCGCGATCGACCTCCGCGATTATCGGGATAAGGTCCGCGACGCCGTGCTGCGCCTGGAAAACCTGCCGATCGCGATGGAGACCTTCTCCGCGCAATCCGGCCAGCCGGCGAGCGAATGCATGCGCATGGCGGCCGAAGCGGACGCGGTAATCTGCATCGTCGCCCACCGCTACGGCTACGTCCCGCCACCGGAGCTGGGCGGCGATGGGGAGCGCTCCATCACCTGGCTCGAAGTAGATGCGGCCAAGCGCGCCGGCAAGCCGGTGTTTGCGTTCCTGGTCGATCTCAAGGCCCCCTGGACGGAGTTGAAGGAGCAAGACCGGCTCACTTCGGAGCCGCCGAACAAAGAGGCCGAGATCGTCAAGGCCGTTAGAAAGCTAAAGGAATTTAAAGATTACCTGGAGCGCGAATGCACGCGACAAACATTCAGGAATCCAGACGACCTGGCAACGCAAGTCACGGCTGCACTCCACAATTTCACTCCGCGGCACAGCCACGCCCCGGTCTCCACCACGCGCGTCTGGCAGCCTCTGTTCTGCCACGCCCTCCAACCGGCGCAGCATTTCCGCGGTCGCGAAGCCAAACTCCAGCAGCTAAAGGACTGGCTGGAATCTCCCGTCACCGCCGACCGCGTCATATCCGTGGTCGCCGCTGGCGGCACCGGCAAGACCGCGCTAGTTCACGAAGCTATCCACCAGGCAAAACTCTCCGACCGCGCTGGCGTCTTCGTCTGGTCGTTCTACGAAGATCCCCACACGGACGCCTTTCTGCGCGCCGCCTACCTCTACTTCACGGGCGAGAAAGACACGCCCACCGGCGGAATGCTGGAGCGTCTGCAACTGGCGCTTTCCGGCGATGCGCCGCACGTGTTGATCCTGGACGGGCTCGAACGTGTCCAGTGCGACGAAGGCCCTCGTCGGCGCGGCGAACTCGAAGATCAGCAATTGAAGCGCCTGGTGCGCGCCCTGGCTGGCGGTATAGGAAATACCCGCGCTCTGATAACGTCGCGCTATCTGCTAGTGGATCTCGACGAATGGATCGGCGCCGGACATCGCGCCATCGCGCTGGACGACCTCGAACTCCCGGTAGCGCTCGAAGTGCTGCGGGCCTGGGGTGTAAAAGGCGATGATGCCGCGCTAACTCGGTTGATCGCGCCATTGAACATGGGAGGCCTCTATCACGCCCTGTCGGTAGCCGCCCTGGGTTCTTACCTCGGCAACTACCCGGACCACCCGGCGCCCGAGTTCTCCCTGGAGGACGCCAAAGAGTCCGACGCCAAGACCCGGCGGCTCAGCCGCATCTTGGAACAGTACGCCAAAGTGCTCACTGCCGCAGAGCGCGACCTCCTCGCCCGCCTGTCGCTGTTTCCGCGAGGCGTCAAAGTGGAGCTTCTTGGCTGGATCGTGCAGTCGGGTGGAGAGGTAGCCGGGGTTCTCATCGGTCTCTCAGACCACCAACTGGTAAAGCATCTGGAAAGGCTCAAGGCGCTCGGACTGGTGTTTCGTTACGAAACGGATCGGCAAGCCGTCTACTCCGCTCACCCGTTCCTCCGCGAGTTTTTCCGGAATCTGTTGGGGACGAGGCCGGAGTCCGTCCACGAATCCGTGCGCGCCAAGCTTGCTCCCAGCCTCGAAGCGCGGCCAGTAACGAAGCCCAGCGACCCTGCGATTCTGGATCAGTACGAGCTGCTGATTGAGCAGACTCTGCTCGCCGGTCGCGTTCAAGACGCGTTTGAGCTGTATTGGTTCGGGTTGGGTGACTTCGACAACCTTGGGAAGGTCATTGGAGAGAATGGCCGCGGCCTCCGTATCCTGGAACGCTTTGTCCCACGAGATGATTTCTCGCTATTGGGGCCTTATTTGTCTCTACGTCACCGATCCCTGCTCGCCAACCAACTTGGCCTGTTCGCGCGGAGTCTCGGCGATCTCGCCCGGGCGCGTCGGGCCTTCACCCATTACCAGACGTTGAGCGCGAGCGCCTCCGACCCGGGAGAAGAATCTCAGAGCATGCTAAACCTCGCTGATGTCGAAATGGCCGCCGGGTGTTTCCGACAAGCGCTGAGCTGTTCGGAGAGCGCGGCTTCCCTTGCGGGAGAAGTTAACGATCAACAACGGAGTCTCTACTCGCTCACGAACCGTTCGACAGCGCTCTTCGCTCTGGGAGACATGAGCGATGCCGTAGCGGACCTTCAGCGCGCCACCCAAATGCAAGGAAGCCCACTATACAGCTTCCGCGGTATCGTTGAGGCCGAGGTCAAGTTCCTTCGCGGCGACCGGGCCGGAGCACTCAGCCAAACGCAAGCCAACCGGGAGATCGTCGACAGCAACAACTGGAACGCAGATCTCTGCCGCTGCAATGCCCTCCTCGCCCGGCTCCTCCTTCCGGACGACCCCGCCCAAGCCACGCAGTATCTTCAGGACGCTCGCGCCTTTGCCAACCGCTCAGGCGACGTCGACCTCCAACTCCGCTGCTTCCACGCGGCCTGCGAACTCCACCGCCACCTCGGCGATCTCCCGCAATCCATCGCCGAAGCCGAAGCCGGGATCCTCCTGGCCGACACCTGCGGCTTCGGACAATTCTCCATCGACCTGCGCCTCGCGCTCGCCGAAACCTACATCGCTGCTGGCGACTCCCACAAAGCCCTCCAAAACGCCCGCAAGGCGCTCGATCTTTCCGAGGCGCCCGACTGCCAATACGCATGGGGAAAAGCCGACGGCCTTCACTTCTGCGGTGTCGCTCATCTCCGGCTCGGCGAGCACGAGCTCGCCCGCCACCGCCTCACCGCCGCCCTCGAACTCTGCCGTCCCAAATAAAGCATGCTTGACACCTGCCTGCTGTCCTTCTACGCTGAAATCGGTGGAAGAACAGCTCACTCCCGACGAAAGGGCATTTATCCTCGCCGCCGTGGATGAAGCAGAGGCCTCCCTGGCCCGTGGCGAAGGCCGCATCATCACGCTGGAATCCATGCGTGAACTCGCCAAGCAAGTGAAACAGCGCGGACGTGACCGGCTCGCAGCAGAACGGTCAGCGTCGCGGTAAGCGGTATTGCAATTGTCACGCGTCCGGACTAGCGTAAAGATATGGTGGACCTAAAACTCCAGGTTCCTGCTACGGACGAAGTCAAAGTGGACCCGGGGACATTGGCGGCAATCGATCGTGGTATCAAGGATGCCGATGAAGGCTGCACCATCCCCATCGACGAAGTGCGAAAACTAATCCCCCAGTGCATTTCCAAATTCGAATCACGGAAGCCGCGCTACTGACCGGCCCGGCGTCCGCTAGTTGGCACACACACCCATCCTGATTTACTACCGCCTGCAACCCCAAAAGTCATGAACAGCAACATCCGTTAGAATGGTACTAGGCGCTCTATGCTCGACCCTATCCTCGCGAAAATTTTCGGGACCAAGAACGAACGCGAAATCAAGAAGATGCGCCCGCTCATCGCGGCCATCAACGACCTCGAGCCGCAAATGCAGCAGCTTTCGGACGCCGAACTCGCCCAAAAAACCGTCGACTTCAAGCAACGCGTCGCCAATGGCGAACCCGTCGACGACCTGCTGATCGAATCCTTCGCCGTCTGCCGCGAGGCCGGCCGCCGCATCCTCAACATGCGCCACTTCGACGTGCAGTTGATTGGAGGCGTCGTCCTGCATCGCGGAAAAATCTCGGAAATGCGCACCGGTGAGGGCAAGACGCTGGTCGCCACCTTGCCCGTCTACTTGAACGCCCTCGAGGGCCTGGGCGTGCACGTGGTCACCGTCAACGACTACCTGGCCAAACGCGACGCCGAATGGATGGGCCGCATCTACAAGTTCCTGGGCATGTCGGTCGGCATCGTCGTGCATGAACTCGATGACGACGAGCGTCGCCAGAGCTACGCCTGCGATATCACGTACGGCACCAACAACGAGTACGGTTTCGATTACCTGCGCGACAACATGAAGTTTCGCCTCGAGGATTGCGTGCAGCGCAGCCACAACTTCGCCATCGTCGATGAAGTGGACTCCATCCTGGTTGACGAAGCCCGCACGCCGCTCATCATTTCCGGCCCCAGCGAGGAATCCACCGACAAGTATTACAAGATCAACCGAATCATCCCCAAGCTGGTGCGCGGCGAGGAAATCAAAGGCAAGGAACCGGGCGAAAGTTACACCACCGGCGACTACACGGTCGATGAAAAGCACCGCAGCACCGCCCTCACTGAGGAGGGCATTGCCAAAGTGGAAAAACTGCTCGCGTGCGGCAATCTCTATCAGCCCGAAAATTGGACCATTCTGCACCACGTGCAGCAGGCCTTGAAAGCTCACGTTCTGTTTCAGCGCGACAAGGATTATCTGGTGCAGGACGGCCAGGTGATCATCGTCGACGAATTCACCGGCCGCGTGATGCCGGGCCGCCGCTGGAGCGACGGGTTGCACCAGGCCATCGAAGCCAAGGAAACCGTCAAGATCGAGCGCGAAAACCAGACGCTCGCCACCATCACCTTCCAGAATTATTTCCGCATGTTCAAGAAACTGGCCGGCATGACCGGCACCGCGGAAACGGAAGCCGCCGAGTTCCAGAAAATTTATAACCTCGACGTAGTGGTGATTCCCACGAATCGCCCCATGGAACGCAAGGAGTTTCAGGACGTCGTCTACCGCACCGAGGACGAGAAGTTCCGCAACTCGGCCAAAGAGATCAAGGAACTCTACGAGAAGGGCCAGCCGGTGCTGGTCGGCACGATCTCGGTGGAAAAGTCCGAGCGGCTGTCGAACGCGCTGAAGAAAATGGGCGTCAAGCACGAGGTCTTGAACGCCAAGAATCACGAGCGCGAGGCGTTCATCGTGGCGCAGGCCGGCCGCAAGGGCGCCATCACCGTGTCCACCAATATGGCCGGCCGCGGCACCGACATTCTGCTCGGCGGCAACCCCGAATTCCTCACCAAGGAATATCTGAAGAAGCAGAACAAGGATCCCGACCTGCTGCAGACCAGCGCGGTCGGAACGCCCGAGCGCGCCGAGTGGGACGCCATTTTCACGCGCTTCAAAGAAGAAACGTCCGTCGAGCATGACGAAGTGGTTGCGGTTGGCGGCCTGCACGTGCTGGGCACCGAGCGCCACGAATCGCGCCGCATCGACAATCAGCTCCGCGGACGCGCCGGCCGACAGGGAGATCCCGGCAGCTCGCGCTTCTACCTCTCGCTTCAGGACGACCTGATGCGCATCTTCGGCGGCGAGCGCATGCAGAACCTCATGCTGCGCCTCGGCATGGAGGAAGACGTCCCCATCGAGTCGAGGCTCATTTCCAAGCGAATTGCCGCCGCCCAGAAGGCCGTCGAAGCGCAGAACTTCGCCGCCCGCAAACACCTCATCGAATACGACGACGTGATGAACAAGCAGCGCAAGGCCGTCTATGGCATGCGCCGCCAACTGCTCGAAGGCAAGGAACAGAAAGAGCGCGTTGTCGAAATCATCCAAGGCATCGTCGCCACCTTCATCGACCTGCGCTGCCCGGAGCGCGCGCATCCCGGCACATACGATCTCGCCGGATTGCAGTCCGACGTGCTGTCGCAGTTCGGCGTCAAGATTGTTCCCGAGAATCTATCCGCCATGATCCGCCAGGAGATCGAAGACAACATCAATCAGCTCCTCGAACGCCGCTACAAGGAAAAAGAAGATTTGATCGGCGCTGAAAACATGCGCGAAGCCGAGTGCATCGTCATGCTCAACGTCATCGACAACCAGTGGAAAGATCACCTGTTGACGATGGATCACCTCAAGGAAGGCATCGGGCTGCGCGGTTATGGGCAGAAAGATCCGCTGATCGAATACAAGAAGGAATCTTTCGCGCTCTTCCAGGACATGATGGATCGCATCGAGGACGAGACCATCCGCTACCTGTTCTTCCTGCAGGTCACGACCAGTGAAGGCGGCGGACCAGGCCGGTCCGGCCCAGGCGGCGATGGCGCCGACGGTCCCGGCGTGCGGCCACGGCCCATTCTGCCGTTTGCGCCCGACGATGAAGACGAGGAGGAAGAACCAGAGGAAGAAACTCTGAACGGAGCCAGCGCTGATCAGCGCCGTACCGCCCAATCCGCGGTCGAGGACTTCACGCGCAACATCCAGCGCAAAAAAGACAAGGAAATGGCCGAGCTGCAATTCGCCGGCGGCGGAAGCGGCGGAACCGAAAAGAAGCAAGCCGTCTCCGCCAAGAAGGCCGGCCGCAACGATCCGTGTCCCTGCGGCAGCGGAAAGAAATACAAAAAATGCTGCGGAGCGTGAGCCTCGCCGCGCTGTTCATCTCTTCGGTGGGCGCAGCCATTTTGCCCGATCAACTGGGCCCGAACCATCGTGTGTCGACAGAGCCCGTTCAAGTCGCGGCCAACCGCGAGGTTTGGGATGAATTCGGATTGCAGGCGGCCGAGCGCGCCGATTACGCTGCGCTGCGCGTCACTGCGTACCGGTTCAAAGACAGCACGGGTGCGTACGCCGCCCGGCAGTGGCTGCTCGCATCGGATGCCAGCGCCATTACATTCGGAAATTACGCGATTACCTGCGCCGGAAAGTGCCCGCCGGCCGCCCGGCTGACGGACTGGCTGGCGGCCAACCCTCCGCCGAACCTCTTGCATTCGTCATACCCGACGCTGGAAGCCTATCTGCCTCGCAAGGATCTGGTGGCTGGTTCGAAGCGCTATGTGCTGGGACCCGTTTCCCTGGCCCAATTCGAGCCCAGCATTCCCGCCACGGCCGCCGCCTTCGATTTCAGTTCCGAGGCCCAACTCGCCCGCTATCGCACCGGGCAAGGCGAGGAAACCCTAGCGGTTTTTGCCTACCCGACGCCCCAGATAGCCCAAAAGCAGGCCCCCGCCTTCGAACAGATACCCGGCGCGGCCGTCAAGCGGAGCGGTTCGCTGGTGGCCGTGGTCTTGGCCGCCCCCGACCGGGCGGCGGCTAACCGCCTCCTCTCCCAAGTGAATTACCAGGCCTCCGTTTCCTGGGACGAACAGGTGCTTCCGCTGGTCCTGAAGCCCGAGACCGCCGGGCAAATGTTGCTCTCCATCTTCACTTTGGCGGGCCTGGTCCTAGGCTTCTGCGTGCTTTCCGGTTTAGCCTTCGGAGCGGTCCGCATCATCGCCCGAAAGTTTGGTTATTCAGATGCTCAGTACGCGCTCACGACGCTTCACCTCAACGACAATGTAACTCCCAGAATTTCTCCACGTTAGAAACCACGAGACGCGTTTTCAAGCGAACATCCACAAGCTTTTCAACAGTTTTTCCAGAACGTACTGCGCTATAACATGCTGCTAAATCAATCGCTTACGCGATGTTTTGCATCAGGCTGTTTTTCCCTTGACTCGCAACCTGTGAAACCCTATCATCTGGTCACAGACAGATTTTGACGGGTGCGTTTCCGTCGAATTCTGATTCTCTCGTACACATCGCCCTGCAAAACAGGGAGCCTGTAGATTCAGGCAGATGCTGTCGTCGAATGGGGTCCCACGGGACCCCGTTCCGAAGCTCAAACCCAAATCGGGGACACCTGGGCAAGCGTCCGACGCGGTTCCGATCACACTAACCCAAAGGCGTCCCCGATTTTCGAGAAACGAACCAAGGAACCAATGAACTAAAGAACCAAGCAACCGGGTTTACACTGTAGTTTGAATCCCCATCTTCCTAAAGGCGCGGCCCCGGCGACCTGGCGCGACCGCATACGGGCGCTCCGGAACGTCCCCCCGCTGCTGCGGATGGTCTGGGACACCAGCCCCGGAATTACCGCTGCCACCCTTGTCCTGCGCCTGGTAGCAGCCGTCGTCCCGGTCGGCCAGCTTTGGGTGGGAAAGCTGATCATCGACCAGGTAGTGCAATCCATTGCAGCCCACACCGCCCAGGGCAACCGGCTCTGGGTCCTGGTGGCCTACGAAGTCAGCCTGGTGGTCCTGAGCGACCTGCTATCGCGCGCAATCAACCTCTGTGACAGCCTGCTGGGCGACAAGTTCACCAACCACGTCAGCCTGCGGCTGATGGAGCACGCGGCCCAACTGGACCTGGTTTCCTTCGAAGATCCAGTGTTTTACGACAAACTGGAGCGCGCCCGGCGGCAGACCACCGCCCGTCTGGGCATGCTGGCCGTAATGGCGGGGATGGGGCAGCAAGCCATCACCCTGCTATCGCTTTCCGCCGCCGTGGTTTCCTTCTCGCCCTGGTTTCTGGTCCTTCTGGTGGCTGCCGTGATCCCGTCGTTTCTGGGCGAAACCCGCTTTGCCATGCTGGCGTACTCGATCCTATACCGCTGGACGCCGGAACGCCGCGAGCTGGATTATCTGCGGATGCTCGGCGCCAGCAGCCAAAGCGCGAAAGAGGTGAAGATCTTCGGTCTGGGGAGCTACCTGGCCGAGCGATCGCGCATTCTGTTCGACCGTTTTTATCGCGACAACAAAGCGCTGGCCATCAAGCGCGCATTCACCGGTTCGCTGCTGAATCTTCTGCCGACGGCGGGCTATTACGGAGCATATATCCTGATTCTGGTGCGCACGTTGTCCGGCGCACTCACGCTGGGCTCGCTCACCTTTCTCGCCGGCGCGTTTGCGCGATCGCGCGGGCTGATTGAAAGCCTTTTTTCCAGTCTCAACAACATCGCCGAACAGGCCCTCTACATCAAGGATCTTTTCGATTTCTTCGAAACGAAGCCGGCCATCGTGTCACGGCCCAGAGCCTTGCCTGCGCCGCGCCCCATCCGTTCGGGATTCGAGTTTCGCGACGTGTCGTTCGCCTATCCGGGCTCCGACCGGCAGGTGCTCGATGGCGTCAGCTTCCGCTTCGACGCGGACGAGCGCATCGCGTTGATCGGCGAAAATGGCGCGGGCAAGACCACGCTCGTAAAATTGCTGGCCCGCCTCTACGATCCCACTGAAGGCGCGATCCTGCTGGACGGCGCCGATCTTCGCGACTACGACGTCGACGCCCTGCGCAGGGAGATCGGCGTGATCTTTCAGGACTACATGCGCTACGACATGATCGCGCGCGACAACGTCGGCTTCGGACGCATCGAGGAGCTTGACAATCAGCCGCGTATCGAGGATGCGGCCCGGAAGAGCCTCGCCGAATCGGTGATTTCGCAGCTTCCGCGCGGCTACCAGCAGATGCTTGGGCGCCGCTTCGAGGACGGCGTGGACTTGTCGGCCGGCCAATGGCAGAAGATCGCTCTGGCGCGCGCCTACATGCGCGACGCGCAGGTGCTGATTCTCGATGAGCCTACCGCCAGTCTGGATGCACGCGCCGAGTACGAAGTGTTCCTGCGTTTCGCCGATCTGACGCGCGGGCGAATGGCGGTGCTGATCTCCCACCGCTTTTCGACGGTGCGGATGGCCGACCGCATCCTGGTTCTGGCCGGCGGCGAAATCGTCGAGCAAGGCTCGCACCAGCAACTGGTCGCGCTGGGCGGCCGCTATGCGGAGTTGTTCGAAATGCAGGCGGCCGGATACCGCTAGCGATTCATTTCTTTTAACTGCCGCTGCTGTTTATCGAGCGCCGGCACTTTGAAGATCTCGCGGACTTGGGGCGGCACAAGCTTGGTATCGAATGGATCCTGATTCCACGGTCCGGAGTCCTTCTTGCGGTATTGCGTTCCAAAGATTTGAGCTTTCTCCATCGACTGCAGATAGCGATCCAACGCCGCGGCGGAAAGCCAGCGCGCATCCTTGTCCCCGTTCACCACGGCGGCGCTGGCCAGAACGTGTGCCAGCAGAAAATCGTCCGGCTTATCGCCGTGCTGCAAAACGAGTGCGGCGGAGGAAAGGTCCTCGGCACATAAAGGAACGCCGGAATTGACAATTTCTTTGACGCGCGTCCGTCTTTCCGCATCGCGTGGCCCGACCGTTTGCCAGTCAATCGAGTCGGGCTCGCGGTCCTTCTGGTCGGCGTCAACGAGGCGCTTCAGTTCCGCCGAGGGAGTGCACGGCGCCTGACCTCGCAGGATCAAGCTAATCGCAAACAACAAGAGTGCTCTAGTCATGAGCTTGTAGCAACCTCCTCACTTCGCTATGATAAACACTCGAACATGAAAGCCGTCAGAATCCACGAACACGGCGGACCCGAAGTCCTCAAATACGAGGACATTCCGGAACCGGCCATCAAAGCCAACGAAGTCCTGCTGCGCGTGCGGGCCGGTGCGCTGAATCACCTGGACCTGTGGGTCCGCGCTGGTATACCCGGCGTGAAGATCCCCATGCCGCATATTCTCGGCAGCGACATCGCGGGCGAAGTGGTCAAGGTGGGGGAACTGTGCGAACGCATTCAACCCGGCCAGCGAGTGCTGCTCTCCCCGGGCACGAGCTGCCGCCAGTGTACGCAGTGTGTTTCCGGGCGGGACAACCAGTGCCGGCGCTATACGCTATTCGGCACCGCCATCGACGGCGGGAATCGCGAATACATGCCCGCGCCGGAATACGCTGTCATCCCCATTCCCGACAGCCTCAGTTTCGAGGAAGCCGCCGCCGCGCCGCTGGTCTTTCTCACCGCCTGGCATATGCTGTTCGCGCGCGCCGGGCTGGAGGCCGGTGACGACGTGCTAGTGTTGGCTGCTTCGAGCGGCGTTGGAATGGCCGCGATTCAAATCGCGAAGATGTTCCAGTGCCGCGTGATCGCGACCGCCGGCGGCGAGGCGAAGATGGAGAAGGCCAAGGCGCTGGGCGCCGATCACGTGATCGATCATTATGCCCAGGACATCTCAGCCGAAGTGAAAAAGGCCACCGCAAAACGCGGCGTCGATATCGTCTTCGAACACGTCGGCTCGGCGACTTGGGCGAAGAGCGTGGAAAGCCTGGCGCCGGCAGGCCGCCTGGTGACATGCGGCGCCACCACCGGTTATGACGTCAAAGTCGATCTGCGATTCCTCTTCAGCAAGCAGCAGTCGCTGCTCGGGTCCTACATGGGTACCATGGGCGAGCTGCATCGCGTCCTCAAGTTCGTTTTCCAGGGCAAACTAAAGCCGGTGATCGATCGCGTCTACCCGATGACGGAAATCGCCGAAGCGCATCGGCGCCTGGAAAACAAGGAACAGTTCGGGAAAGTCGTGGTTCTGCCCTGACGGGCTAACTCGCCGACACTTTGATCCCCAATTGCCCCAGCAAGTGGACCATGTTTCCCAGAACGTAGCCCTCTACGATCTTGCCGCCGGCAATTCGAAAAAGCGCCAAGCCTTCGTACGCGATTGCCTGGCCGGTAGGCGCGACGCCAAAAATCGTGCCCCGATGCGTGCCACGGTAGGTAAGGCGCGCCGCCACGCGGTCGTCTTCCGCAACCAGCTCCTCCACGGTGTTGTGAAAATCAGGGAATGCGGAGCGGATCAGACGCATGTAGTTCCGGAAGCCATCCAATCCTTCCACGGTCACGCCGACTGATCCGTGGAACATTATGGATGGCGAGATCAACTGATCCACCAGATCGAAGTCCCACCGATTCCATAGCGCGTTATAGTACCGCTCGATCAACTTGCGATTGGCTTCCGTAACTGCCATCTCCGCGCTCCTGTATTTCCAGCATTTGTGTTATCCGGCGAGAGGCGGACGTAATGGTACCAGCGCGCCGGTGCTTTTCCATACGGACCTGCGCGGCGATTCCGCACCCATTACGTCCTGCCCCATGCGGTTCATTCAACCGCCTGAAAGAAAGCCTCAACATAGCACTGTTTAGGGCGGATGTGTAGCTCTGGATAGAACTTACCGGGAGATTCTCGATGAAAGCAGTCCTCACGGCCTTGTTAGCGGTCCTGGTCATTGTCCCGTCAGCCACGGCGTCGATGACCACATGCCCCACTGCAACCTACGATCAGTATTTGACCGCCAACTTCACCTGCATGAGCGGCAATTTGCTGTTCAGCAATTTCACTTATGTCGGCACAGCCAATCCGTCCGGCGTTGCGATTCCGGCCACGGGCATTCTGGTGACGCCACAGACCATGATGGGCAACGAAGGGTTTCAATTCTCCAGCGGATGGAGCGTCGTGAACCAGATGAGCACCAGCTCCTTCCAGGACTCTCTGATCAGCTTCACCATTAGCACCGTCAATCACCTTGCCACCTTGGAGGACCTGGGCCTGACGTTCAATGGCACGTTCGCCGGAACCGGCGTGACGGGGGTCACCGAACAATACTGTCTCGGTGGAACCATCGCAAATTGCCCGCAAGCAACCAAGCAGATCACGGTGACAAATCCGCCGCCAAAGTTCAATGACGCGGTTACCTTCGCGGGGGTCTCCACGCTGTCTGTGTCCAAGGACATCAATGTAACTTCAGGGATCAACGGCACGGCGGCCACTTCGCAGGTCGTCAACACGTTCTCGCAAGTTCCGGAACCGGCTTCGTACATTTTGCTCGGCGGCGGCTTGCTGGCGCTGGGCCTGCTGCGCAAGCGCAGGCGCTCGTAAGGGTCGATTATTCTTCTCCAGTCGCGCGCCTGAGCAAATCACCAGCTCCGGCGCGCGTCGTTTTTTCTTCCTCCCTCTCGCTCCGCCCCATGTCCCCTGTCAGCATTTTCTAATTGAAGAATGAGCCTGGAGGCGGGAGCGAAGCGATCCGCCGCCGGGCCTCCTTTCTTTGGTTTTGGTTTGAGAGAGAAAGGCAACCAGTGGGAAAGTGGGAAACCTGCTTTTGGT
>Ga0209648_10001056_pt1 | contig 22078 bp, 20 predicted proteins | sample GraSoi2013_115cm_FD_185830 | JGI IMG/M metagenome (GOLD analysis project Ga0209648, IMG submission 185830) | Grasslands soil microbial communities from the Angelo Coastal Reserve, California, USA - Sample 9_17_2013_115cm (SPAdes) (version 2) | ecosystem: Environmental > Terrestrial > Soil >... | reverse complement strand
GACGTTCGGCACGCAGATGACTCCGAGCGCCTCACTGCTTCGCGGACGCTGCTGGACATCGCGGCACAGATCGCGAAGCAGCGGAAGATCGGCCATACAACAACCCAGGTCAGTGAAAACGGGACCGTGCCGTGCTCGCGGCGCCTGGTTTCGAGCCTCTCGCAAGCCGTGCGGGATCTCGGCCACCCTGTGGTTGAGCTGGCGAGCGGGGCCGGGCACGACGCGGTGGCCATGTCGACTCTCACAGAGGTGGGGATGCTCTTCGTGCGCTGCAAGGGGGGCGTCAGCCACAACCCGGCCGAGTCGGTGATGACAGAGGACGTCGCAGTAGCGATCGACGTGCTGTCCCAATTTCTGGAGCTCGTGGCGAAGGCATGATCATCCGCGGCGGCACGGTCGTCACAGCCCGCGGAGCCGAGAAAGCCGACATCGCAATCGCCGGCGGCCACATCACGACGGTCGGCCTGAATCTTGCGGATGACGGCCAAGAGATCGATGCGACCGGCCTGCACGTGTTTCCCGGCGGAATCGATTCGCACGTCCACTTCAACGAACCTGGCCGGACCGAGTGGGAGGACATCGCGCACGGGTCGGCGGCGCTTGCCGCCGGCGGCTACACGAGCTTCATCGACATGCCGCTCAACAACCTCCCGGTCACCACCGATGTCGCCGTGTTCGACCTGAAGCTCGAGGCGATGAAGCGCTCGTCGAAGGTTGACTTCGGGCTGTGGGGCGGGCTGGTGCCGGGCAACCTCGACCAACTGGAGCCGCTGGTCCAGCGCGGCGTCATGGGCTTCAAGGCGTTCATGTGCCCGAGCGGCATCGACGAGTTTCCGGCCTGCGATGCGAACACGCTGCGTGCGGGCATGCAGAGAATCGCCGAGCTGGGCTCGATCCTCCTGGTCCACGCGGAAGACCCGTCGCGGCTCGCTTCGCCCGCTGGGCCCACCGCGCGCGAGTTCATCTGGTCGCGGCCCGCTGATGCGGAGCTGGAAGCGATCGGACAAGCCCTCGCCATCGCCAGTGAGACCGGATGCAGGCTCCATATCGTTCACGTCAGCACGGCGCGCGGGGTCGAGCTCATCCTCGAGGCCCAGCAGGGCGGCGTCGACGCGAGTGGCGAGACGTGCTCGCACTACCTTCTATACGTCGAGTCCGACATGGAACGTATGGGCGGGATCGCCAAATGCGCGCCGCCATTCCGGACGGCGATCGACCGCGAAAAACTCTGGTGGATGCTCCGCGACGGCCGGCTGCCCATGGTGGTCTCCGACCACTCGCCCAGCACGCTCGAGCTGAAGCAGGGTGACGATTTCTCGAAGATCTGGGGCGGCATCTCAGGCTGCCAGTCGACCCGGCAGCTTCTTCTCGCCACGGGTCGGCTCGAGCTGCCGATGATCGCAGCCGTGACCTCCACTAACGTCGCCAAGCGGTTCGGTCTGGCTCGCAAGGGCGACATTGCGACTGGGTTCGACGCCGACCTGTGGCTCGTCGACCTATCGCACGAAGACATCGTTCGGCGAGAAGACCTGCTCTATCGCAATCCGCTCAGCGCCCACGAGGGTCAGCGGATTCGCGGACGGACGGTCAAGACGCTGGTCGGGGGCGGCGAACCTGGGAGCGGTACGCTCATCCGGCCTCAGGGGCCCCCGCGAAATCAAGGCGCAGCCTACGATTTCGTGGGGTAGAGGCGCGCGCTCGTAGCCGCGATCTCGCGGGCGATCTCGTCCTCGTCGGCGGTCAGAAGCCTCCCGTCGAACACAACCACGCGCCCGTTGACGATCACGGCCGACGCGCGCGCGGGGGGCGCCAGAGCGAGCCCGGCCAGCTGGTCGGCGATGCCGGCGTGGGCGAGGTCATCGATGCGGAACAGCGCGACGTCCGCGCATTTGCCGGGCGCTAGGATGCCGCAGTCGTCTCGCCCCAGGCATTCGGCCCCTCCGGATGTCCCCAGCCGCCAGGCGCTCCGCGCATCGAGCGCGTTCGGCCCACCGTTGACCCTGGCCAGCAGCAACGCCTCGTGGACCTCGGTCGCGATGTTGGCGTCTTCATTGCTGGCGGAGCCGTCGACCCCGAGTCCAACCCGCGCTCCCGCCTGGATCAGGTCGGCAACCCGGCAGGCTCCCGCGCCCAGACGCATATTGCTCGAAGGGCAGTGTGCGATCGCTGTCTTCGTTTCCGCGACGCGATCCACCTCGGCGTCGTTGAGGTGGATGCCATGGGCGTACCACACATCATCGCCAGTCCAGCCGAGGTCTTCCATCAGCTCGATCGGCCGTTTGCCGAAACGCTCGAGGCAGAACTTCTGCTCGTCGAGTGTCTCCGCCACATGGGTGTGCATCCGCAAACCATGCCGCCGGGCCAGCGCCGCCGACTCGCGCATGAGCTCGGGCGTCACCGAGAACGGCGAGCACGGCGCGACCGCGACTCGGCACATCGAACCCGGCTTCGGGTCATGAAACCGCTTGATCATCGACTCCGTGTCCGCGAGGATCGAGTCCTCGTCCTCGACGACGCTGTCGGGAGGCAGACCGCCGTTCGACTCGCCCAAGGACATCGACCCCCGGCACGGATGGAAGCGAAGCCCCAGCTCGCGGGCTGCCTCCACAAGCGCCTGGAAAATGCCTTCCCGGCCGCGGGGGAAAACGTAGTGGTGGTCGGTGGACAGGGTGCAGCCACTCAAGAGCAGCCGCGACATCGCGGCGCGGGCGGCGACGCGCACGATGTCGGCGTCGATGCGCGCCCACACCGGGTAGAGCGTCCGCAGCCAGTCGAACAGACTGCCGTCCGGCGCATAGCCGCGCGTGGCCCACTGGTACATGTGGTCGTGGGCATTGACCAGGCCTGGCACGGCGACGCAGTTGGCCGAATTGATGACCTCGTCCGCCGCCGGAGGGTCCCCGGAACCCACCTCTGCGATCATGCCGTCGCGGGCGAAAACCCAGCCGCCCTCGATCTCGCGCTCCCCGGTGAACAAGAGACCGGCGCGGATGAGCAGCGTGGTGGTCACGAATCGACGATGTCGTGCGGGCGGACGGGCACGCGAGACAGGCTGCGGGCGCTGGCGGCGCGGATGGCGGCCACGATCGCGGGCCCCGAGGAGATCGTCGGCGGCTCGCCCACTCCCTTGAGCCCATAAGGCGCGTTCGGATCGCCCAGCTCGAGGATGTCCATGCGCACGGGCGGCATGTCGAGCGTCGTGGGCAGGAGGTAGTCGGTGAACGACGGGTTTCGTATCACACCATCTTTGACCTGGATCTCCTCCATGACTGCCAACCCAAGTCCTTGAGCGGCTCCCCCCTCCAGCTGCCCCTCCACCGCCTGCGGGTTGATCGCCTTGCCGACGTCCTGGGCCGTCGCGAGCTCGACCACCTTGACCAGACCGAGCTCCGTGTCGACGTCGACGACCGCGCGATGGGCCGCGAACGCGTACTGCATGTGTGCGTGGGCCTGGCCGGTCTCGGGATCGAGCCTGGTCGTGCGCCGCGGCCGGAACTCGCTCGTTTCCTCGATCACCTCCTCGCCCAGCAGCGTCGCGAGCGTGATGACCGCGGCGCCGTCGGCCGAGACGATCGCGTCATTCTCGAGCCGCCAGCCATCTGAACCTCCCCCGCCATCGCGGCTGAGCTCGGAGAGCTCTGACTCGGCCAGCGCGAGCACGCGCTCGCGCACCGCCTCGCAAGCCGCCTTCACCGCCCCACCGGTGATGTAGGTCTGCCGTGACGCGGAGGACGATCCCGCTGAGCCGACTTGCGTGTCCGCGTTGACGACGATCACGTCGTGCACGCCAAGCTCGGTGCCGGCGATCTGCGCCTGGACCGTGACCAAGCCCTGGCCCACCTCCGCGGCAGCCGTGTGCACCTCGACCCGAGGCCGGCCGCCCACAACCGCCAGCCTCACCCTCGCGGTCGAGTAATCGTCGAAACCTTCGGAATAGCCCACGTTCTTGAACCCGACCGCGTAGCCGACCCCGCGGCGCACCGCTTCGCCGTGCGTAGTGTTGGAGACGCCGCCGGGCAACTGGGTCAAATCCAGGTGGTCGCTCGTGACCGCCGGTGGCAGCGGCATCGCCCGCACCCGGCGCAGCAGCTCGGCCACCGGGACCGGGCCGTCCACCACCTGGCCGGTGATCAGGCTGCTCCCGGTCTCCAGCGCGTTGCGAATGCGCAGCTCGACGGGGTCCATGCCCAGGGCAGCCGCGAGCTTGTCCATCTGGGCTTCGTGGGCGTAGCAGTTCTGCACTGATCCGAAGCCGCGCATCGCGCCGCACGGTGGATTGTTCGTGTAGACGACCCAGCCGTCGATGGTGGCGTTGGGGCATTCGTACGGTCCCACCGCGAAGCAGCACGCATTGGCGATGACGGCGGTCGAGCTGGATGCGTACGCTCCACCGTCGAGCATGATGCGGGCCTTGACGTAGACGAGCTCGCCGTCGCGCGTGGCGCCGTGCTCGTAGCGCAGGCGCGCGGGATGCCGGTGGACGTGACCGACGAACGACTCGGCTCGGCCGTAGACGATCTTCACCGGCCGTCCCGTCCGCAGGGCCAGCATGCACGCATGCGCCTGCATCGACAGGTCCTCGCGCGCCCCGAAGGCACCCCCGATGCCGGCCATCGTGAGCCGGACCTTCCCCGGCGGCAGCCCCAGGCACTCTGCAAGCTGCGAGCGGTCGATGTGTAACCACTGCGTGGCGATGTAGAGGTCGACGCCACCTTCGCCGTCAGGGATCGCGAGGCCCGACTCGGGGCCGAGGGGAGCCTGGTCCTGCATGCCGACCTCGTACTCCCCCGTGACCACGACGTCCGCGCGCGGGTTCTGGTCGCCATGCCGGATCTTGATCCGGCGCGTGATGTTGCCGTCGGGGTGCAGCTTCGGCGAGTCGTCGGTGAGCGCCACCTCCGGGTCGGTGAGCGGCGCCAGGACTTCGTACTCGACACGCACGGCGTGCGCAGCGCGTCGCGCGCGCTCGGGGTGATCCGCGGCGACCAGCGCCACCGCCTCGCCCCAGTAACGCACCACGTCCACCGCCAGTACCGGCTGGTCTTCGATCTCCAGGCCGTAGACGTTGCGTCCCGGCACGTCCTCGTGCGTGAGGATCGCCTTCACTCCCGGTATCGATCGGGCCTCCTCGGCGTCGATGGAAACGATGCGCGCGTAGGGATGGGGGCTGCGCACGGTGGCGCCCCAGAGCATGCCCTCCACCTGCAGGTCCGACGAATACGGGAACTCGCCGCGCGTCTTGAGGGCGGCGTCGGGGCGCGGAACCGCGTCGCCGACGCGGCCGCTCACGACCGAAGGTGGCGGCAGCCGGGGCTTCGCCTTCATGACGCGCCCATACGGCCCGCCGCCAGGTGCACCGCATCGATGATCTTGGCGTAGCCCGTGCAGCGGCAGATGTTGCCCGCGAGCGCCTCGCGAATCTGGACCGTGGTCGGCTGCGGCACCCGGCGCAAGAGGTCGTGCGTGGCGACGATCAGGCCCGGGGTGCAGAAGCCGCACTGAACCGCACCCGCCTCGACGAACGCCGCCTGCACCGGATGCAGCGACTCGGCCGAGCCGATCCCCTCGACGGTCACGAGGTCCCGATCTTCGGCCTGGCCGGCCAGGACCAGGCACGCGCATACGAGCGTCCCGTCGAGATACACCGAGCAGGACCCGCACTCGCCCTGCTCGCATGCGTTCTTCGAACCGGGCAGGCCCAGCCTCTCACGCAGCACGTAGAGAAGGCTCTCCCCCTCCCAGACGTCGTCGGCCGTTACGCGGCGCCCGTTGACGGTGCAGCTGACCCTCATGCCGGGGCCGTCCGCCGGTACTCGTCCCACGCCCAGGTGAAGCTCCGGCGGGCCAGCACCGCCAGCGCATGCGTCCGATACGCGGCCGTCCCGCGCACGTCGTCGATCGGCCGCGCCGCTGCGGCGACCAGCTCGCCGAAGCGGGCGAGCGCACTCGATGCCACGGGCGCCGGCCTCTCCCACAGCCGGCCCTCGTCGAGCACGGCCTTCATGAAGGTCTCCGCCTCGCCGGCTGTGACCGGTGTGGGCGCGGCCGAACCGATCCCCGTGCCGACCTGGCGGCGCTCGGAGTCGAGTGCGATGGCGAATGAGCACACCGCGATCACCATGGCGTTGCGCGTGCCGACCTTGGAGAACTGCTGCGGCCCTTTTCCCGGCTCGACGAGGAAGGCAGCGATCAGCTCATCCTTTCGCATCGCGTTGCGCTTGGGCCCGATATAGAACTCACGCACCGGGACGCGACGGCTGCCGGATGTTGACGCCAGCTCGACCAGCGCGTTGGAGGCGAGCAGCGGCGGGTGCGCGTCACCTGCCGGAGAGGCCGAGCCCAGGTTGCCGCCGACCGTCCCGCGATTCCTGATCTGGGGCGAGCCCACCGTGCGCGAGGCCATGGCCAGACCGGGCAGCCGCTCGCCCAGCTCATCGATGATCCGTGTGTAGGTCACCCCCGCGCCGATGCGCAGGAAGCCGCGCTCCATCCCCCATGCATTGAGGTCGGCGACCCGGGTCAGATCGATGATCGTCGCCGGCCGCTGGCGGTCAAAGTTGATCTCGACCATCACGTCGGTGCCGCCGGCGATGGGGAGCGCCTCGGGATGGGCCGCCTTCATGGCGAGCGCCTCGGGCCAGCTCGCCGGCTGCAGAAACTCCATCCTGGCTACCAGGCCTGGCCGGGCTCCGGAGCGTCGTCGCGGGTCACCGTCCCTTCGATCAACCCATACGGGCGATCGGACGCATAAAAGACCTCGTTGTGGTTCTCTAGTTCGAAAGTCGAGAGATCGACCACGAAGTGATGTTTGTTCTGCAACGACAGTCGGATCTCGGCGATGTCGGGTCGGGACTCGAGCACGGCGGAGCCCATCTCGTACAGGGTTTGCTGCAGGGCCAGGCTGTGCTTGGAGGCGAACGCCTCGATCAAGGCCGAGCGCGCCATCGCGAAAGCTGCGGCCCAATCGGCGTCGAGCCGCCCGTAGCGCCAGCGCGCCACGACCGCCGTCGCGAGCACGCGGTCGCGAGTCTCCTCGAGCGTGGTGTAACGATCCTTCGGATAGCCCCGGAACTCGGAGCCGGTGGACTTCAAGAGGACGAGGTCGCTGAGCCCGGCCACCACCCAGGCCCCGTCGTTCGTGCACGTCACTGTGGCCAGCCGCTTCTCCGCCTCCGCACGCATGAACGCGTGAGGGTGCGGGCGGCCGGCCACATCGATGCGAATCCATGGATGCTCCTCGATCGACACCCGAGCGCGATGGACGGACGCGAAATCGCCGGCGAAATGGCGAGCCAGGCGGAGACCGAACTCCTCGATCTCGCCCACAGGCGCTTCTTTCGCGAAGGCAAACACCGTGTTCTTCTGCGTGTCCGTCGGCACGACGTTGGTGTTGTCACCTTCGATGTGGCTGGCTCCGAAGTCGCCGGCAAGCGCGATGGTGACCGTGACGTCTTTGATCTCGTGGATGGCGCCATCTCGGGTGACGCGGACCATGTGGGTCTCGGCCTTGCCGTACTCGTTGTCGCCGAGGACGATCGTCACGTCTACGTCCCTTTGTAAGTGGAATACCCGAATGGGCTCAGCAGCAGCGGCACGTGGAGGTGGCCGTCCTCCAGGTTGAAAACGACCGAGACGGCTGGATAGAAGGCGTTCAAGCCGGAGCGCTCGAAGTACGGCCGAGTGTCGAACTCGAGGCGGTACTCGCCTGGTTCAAGCTCCTCTTCGGTGAGCTCGCGGATTCGTCCATCGGAGTCGGTCACCGCCGTGCTGACCTCCTTCCAATCGCCGTTGGGCGCGCGACGGTGCAGAGTGACGCCGAGTCCCGCGGCGGGCGTGCCCCGGGCGGTGTCGAGCACGTGAGTCGAGATGCTCAGGAAACCAGCTCCAACAGCCGATCGCCGGCGATCTTCGAGAGCTCACGGCGCGCCTCGGCGAGCTCCAAGGCGGGATCGTTACTCATACGCCGCCGCAGCTCGGACAGGATCTCCTCCCCGCTCCGGCCGCTGGCCCTGATGAGAAACACGTACCCAAACCTCTCCTCATACTGCCGATTCTCGGCTTCGAGCGCGGCCAGGGTCGCGGCTGCCGACTGCATCGCGCGATTCTGCTCGCGCTGGGAGCTCTCGGGTGCGTCGCCGCCCCGTTCGCCGATCCGCGGGTGGGCCTTGACCGCCGTCACCCAATCGGCGTCGGTCAGCCTGTTCAACGCGTTCGCGGCGGCGGTCAGAAACGATTGGGCATCGGCGTACGGCCGGCGCGAGCTCACCTCCGCCGCCCAGCGCCGACTGGCGAGGCATTTGTAGAGGGAGTCAGCTGCTTCTTTTTCCGGCAGGGCGTTGAACTCCTCAATCAATGCCCAGCGGCACCAGCTGGAAGTTGGCCACGTCGACCAGGCCTCGGTCCGTGATCTTGAGCTCAGGGATGACCGACAGCGCGAGGAAGCTCAGGGTCATGAAAGGGGCGGTCATGGACACGCCCATGCCCGCCAGCCGGCGCTCCATCGAGTTGATGCGCTGGTGCACCACCGCAAGCGACTGGTCGCTCATGAGGCCCGCGACCGGCAGGGCCAGCTCCTCCACGACGCGCCCTCCTTCGGCGACCACGATGCCGCCCCCGATGTCGGCGAGCCGGCACGCGCATGCGGCCATGTCGGCATCGTCGACGCCGAGGACCACGATGTTGTGCGCGTCATGCGCGACCGTCGATGCGAATGCTCCCCGCTGCAGACCGACGCTCGTGGCGAATCCGAGGCCGATGCGCCCGGTGGCGTGATGGCGTTCTAGGACCGCGATCTTGACGAGGTCTCGGGATGGGTCGGCGACGATGCTCCCATTGCGGACGGCCGGCTCCGCCGTCTCACTTCCGGTCAAGAGCTGGCCCGGTATGACGCGCATGACCCTGATCTTCCTCGGTCCACTTGAAATGCGAAACGAATCGGGCGTCACCGGGGCGAGATGGATGGTCTGGCGCACCCACTCCGGCACGGTGAGCTTGGTGAATTGCGGAGGAGCGCCGCGCTTGAAAACCTGGCGTGGCGCGAAGGAGACGAGGTCGTCCAGCACCAGGATGTCCGCCTGGTAGCCGGGAGCAATGGCTCCGAGATGCCAGAGCCGGTGATAGGTGGCGGGATTGATAGTCGCCATCACGATCGCATCCTCGGCGCTGATTCCCTCCGCTACCGCCACGCGCACCATCTGGTTGATGTGGCCCTCCTCGACGATGAAGCCCGGCTCGCGGTCGTCGGTGCAGAACATGCACCAGTCGGTTCCGAATTTCTTCACGAGCGGCAGCAAGTCGCGCAGGTTGCGGGCGATCGAGGCCTCGCGGAGCATGACCCACATCCCCAGGCGCCGCTTTTCGAGCGCCTCTTCGTAGGTCGTCGCCTCGTGATCGGACCGGATGCCCGCGGCGATGTACGCATTGAGGGCCGGGCCACGGACCCCGGGAGCGTGGCCATCCACATGGTCCGTCAACCCGGTCGTGAGCTTCGAAACCTCAGACTCGTCGCCGGCGATGACTCCCGGGAAGTTCATCATCTCGGCGACCCCGATCGTGCGATGCCGGCGAAGAAGGCTTTCGATGTCGCCCGTCGTGAACGGCCGCCGGGGCGACTCGAAGCGCGAAGCCGGCACGCACGACGACGCCATCACGTAGACGTCGAGCGGCAGGTCGGTGCAGCAATCGAGCAGCCAGTGGATGCCGTCGGTGCCGAGCACGTTGGCGATCTCGTGCGGGTCGGCCACGACCGCCGTGGTGCCGTGGGCCAGGACGGCCCGAGCGAACTCGTCGACCGTCAGCTTGGAGGACTCGATATGCATGTGCGCGTCGATGAACCCGGGCACGAGGTAGGCGCCGGAGACGTCCTGGCGCTCATGGCCCTGGTAACGCCCGAGCCCAACGACGTGGCCGTCCTTGATGGCAACGTCGACGTCGAGCCATTCCTTCGTGAACACCGAGAGCACCTTTCCGCCGGCCAGCACGAGGTCGGCCGGCTCGTCACCCCGCGCGACTGCCATCCAATGCGCGTCGATGAGATTCAGAATAAGGCAACGCTGTTGGGGTGTTAGCGGTCCCGAAGGGTGACCGCCTCTTCGACCAGGCCCGGTTGCCTCTGGCTTGCCCGCCGGGTCGCCAGCGTCGAGCCGGCGAGCACAAGGATGAACCCGATGCCCATGCCGGCTGTGAAGTTTTCGTGGACCACCAGAATCCCCGCCACGGCTGCGACCGCCGGGTTGATGTAGGTGATCACCGTGGCGCGGACGGGCCCGATCTCAGCGATGAGGGCGAAGAAGATGAAGAACCCGAGGGCGCATACCCGATCGCACAGAGAGCGAGCGCGGCCGCATTGACGCCGGCCGCGGGCAGGCCCGATAGGTAGCGCGCCAGGATCGCCGGGCCGGTCGCGTAGCAGACCACCACCGCAGCTATCTCCACCAGCGGCACCCAGCCGGTGGCCCGAAGATCGAGACCGACTATGGCCGCCACACCGACCAGGCCGAGAACCAGCCCAGCCAGGTTGAGCGGCCCAATCTTTTCGCGGTTGCCGAAGAGAGGCGCAATCATGACGCCGACAAGCGGCACCGCTGAGATCAGCAGTCCAGCCAGGGAGCTGGAGATCTGCTGTTCAGCACTCGAGATCGACAGCCATGGGATGCCTATTTCGATGACCGCGAAAAACACGAGGGGACGCCACTTGTCGAACAGGTCGCGAAAACCACCTTGCCGAATGGCGATCGGTATCAGCACGAGGGCCGCTATCGCAGTGCGCAGGAAAACGAGCGCCGCAGGTGAGATTTCGCTGACCGCAATGCGGATGAACAAGTAAGGGATGCCCAAGATCAAGCACATCGCAACGAAGAGCAGCAGGCCTCGGCGGGTCATCCCACACCAACATTAAATAAGAAATGCCAGGTGGAGCCTTAGGCCGGATTTATTCCGGCCGTCACCCAGACACGCCACCTACCAAACGCCACCCAGCGTCGCTGAGGAGAGGGGTCGGTCCGCGGAGGGGACATCTGTCCCCTCCGCGATTTAGTGACGTAGGTCTCGTAGGCCTGGGTTAGGTCCGTTGATCGGCGGGCGTTTGGACCTGGTCGTCGGATTCGGTCACGCCCACTCGCACGCGCTGCACGGCATTGTTCTGCACGCCTTCGAGATTCCAGTTGCCGTCCGTGGGTTGAACGTTGCCGGCGCCGTCGGTCGCCCGCACGCTGAGCTCATACTCGCCAGGCTTGGTCGCGTCCCACACATAGCTCCATGGGCGCCATGCAAAAGCCGAGGGCGGATCGCCCAGATCGGCTTCAGCCCATGACAGGCCACCGTCCACGCTCACGTCGACCTTCGTGATCGGCGCGCAGCCCGACCAGGCGCGACCCGAAAGCACCTGGCGCGACGGAGTCACAAAGCGCACGCGCGACATGAAATCCGGTATGCCCGGCGGCACCATCAGGGCTCGTGGAAGCATCCGGGTGACCGGCACGCCCGATTCATCCTCGGTGCGACGGTAGTGGTAGGCGGTCGCTTGCTGGAAGCCACCGAAGCTGCTCCCCAGCACCGTGATCGCGCGCAGCCATTTGACGTGCGCCATCCCGTACCAGCCGGGAACGATCAGGCGAAGCGGAAAACCATGTTGCGGAGGCAGTGGTTGACCGTTGATGGCATAGGCGAGAAGAATCTCCTCCCGCCGGCACTCTGCCAGGGGCAGGCTGCGCTCGTACTGCTGCTCGACGTCGCCCTGGATCCCTCGATCCAATCCTGTGAACACCACTTCACCGCCTTGACCGATCAGCCCGGCCTCCTCCAGCAAAGGGCCCAATGGCGTCCCGGTCCATTCGGCGGTTCCGACCGCCTCCGTCAGCCAGGGCTGGCTCAGCGGGCGGGGTGAGAGCCGGGCTCGGCCGTTGCCGGCGCACTCGAGCGTCACCGCGAGGGTCGTCGAGGGACGCGCCTTGATCTGTTCGAGGCTGAATTGCACCGGATGGCGCACGTGGCCGCCGACGGTCAGCGCCCACTCGTTCGGGTCCACGGCCGGGATGTCGAAGTGGATCAGGAGGTAATGCAGGCCAATCGGCGTGATCTCGTAGCGCAGAGCCTCGAGCGGCATCGAGTGGTTGCGGACCGCCAGCTGGAGCTCGCTCGGCGTGATTTCCGGGCCGGTGATCAGCGTCCCGGCGGGCAGCGAATCCGTCACCTTCCCAGTCATTCGTTGTTCAACCCTAACTCCACCCTACAAAGAGATGGCGCGCGAGATCCGCTGGCGCTGAAATTGTGCAAACATCTGTTCGACATGGCTGGCGTCTCGGATCTGGGCCTCAACCGGGCCGAGCCGGCGACTCTCGTGGTCGATCTGAACTGTGCCTTCGCCTCGATCGAGCAGCAGCACGACCCCCGGCTGCGAAACCGACCCCTGGCCATCGCCGCCTACGCGACCGACGCTGCCACCATCGTGTCCGCGTCGCGGGAAGCGCGTGACCTCGGCATCAGGACCGGCATGCGGGTCTTCGAAGCGAAGGCGATCTGGCCTTCGATCGCGGTGGCGGAACCGAACCCACCCCGCTACCGCGCGGTATCGGACCAGCTGGTCGCGATCATGACGCGGCACAGCCCCGACGTCCTCCGCATGTCGATCGATGAAGCCTCCATGAACCTGGCCGGGACGCCGGACCTGGTGAAACTGGGACCAGAGGGCGTCGGGGTTGCGATCAAGGCGGCGCTGCGGCGAGAGGTTGGCGAGTGCATCACCTGCTCGATCGGCATCTCCACGTCGATATGGATGGCGAAACAGGCGTCGAACCTGAACAAGCGCGACGGCCTGGAGCGGATCGACCACACCAACCTCGTCACGGCCTTCGAACGCCTCCGGCTCACCGACCTGTCCGGCATCGCCGAGGCCACCGCGCGCCGCCTCCTGCGAGCCGGCATCCGTACGCCGCTCGAATTCCTGCGCGCGAGCGCCGACCAGTTGCGCCTCGCGGGCATGCAACGGGCGGTTGCCGACGGCTGGCTGCGCCGGCTCCGGGGCTTCGAGGTCGGCACGTTCGAAGGGCCCGCGCGCAAGAGCTACAGCCACTCACACGTGCTGGCGCGGGCGACCAGCTCGCAGGGCGAGCTCGAGGAGCTGCTCATGCGCCTGTGCGAGATGGTCGGCCGCAGGCTCCGGGCCGCAGACCGGCGTGGCAGGGTCGTGTCGGTGGGGGTGGTGTACCGCCCGGACGTCGAACGCTTTTCGAAACAGTCGACGCTGGCCAATCCGATCGCCACCGGAGAGGAGATCTACCGAGCGGCGCTGGCACTCCTGGCCGGCCGTGACGTCAGGCGGGCAGTCGGAACACTGGGCGTCGGGCTGTCGGGACTAAGCGACGACGACGGCCAGCTCGACCTCTTTGCGGGGCCGTCCCGGCCGCGCGGCGAGCGTTTGGAGGTGGCCATGGACGCGATCCGAGACCGGTTCGGTGAGGACGCCGTGCAGCGGGCGCGCCTCCTGGGCCGCGCACCGGTAGTGCGGGATCGGATCGCGTTCGGCAACACCGGCCACCCAGAGGACAAGAAGGACACCCGCGAGGCCTAGCTCAGGCGATCGCGGTGGCGTCTTGCACCACTGCCGCCCGCGCCGCCAACACTGGGCCCAGCGCTCGAGCGTCATGGGCGATCTCGCGGAGATTGCCGCTGATCGGGTTCGAGTAACCGATGAAGAAAAGGCCAGGTGCCTGGGGAGACGATTGCGGCGCGTGGAAGCTCGGACGACCGTTCGGGTCGAGCACACCCAGGTGGCCGACCATCGGTTCCAGGCCCGAGGTGTAGCCGGTCGCGGCGATGACGGCGTCCGCCTTCAGCCGGCGCGCGCCGCAGACCACCTCACTGCCTTCGAAACCGGTGATCCCAGGCACGACCTCGATGCGCCCCGCCTTGAGCTGGGCCAGGAAACCGACATCGATGAGGGGGATGTGTCCATCGAGCACGCGAGTGGCTACGCCGGCGGCGGGGAAGGCGATGCCATACCGGGAGAGGTCGCCGATCACGACCTTTTGCACCAGCAAGCTGAGTGGGTCCACGATCTTGAGCGGCAGCGGGCGCATCAAGATCCCGAGGTACTGCGGGGCGATTCCAGCTGGGCCGTCACGCCTGACGATGTTGGGCGGAGTGCGAATCGAGATCCACACCTTGCCGGCGCCGCCCTCGACCAGGTCGGCTGCGATTTCGGCACCCGAATTCCCCGCGCCGACGACAAGGACGTCGCGGCCGCGGAAAGGCGCCGGGTTGCGGTAGGCCGAAGAGTGGATGACCTCGCCGGTGAAGGCAGCCCTGCCCGGCCAATCAGGCAGCCGCGGAGTGTGGTTGTAGCCCGTGGCGATCACAACCTGGCCCGCGTCGATCTCGCCTGCACTGGTGGCCAGGCGCCAGCCTGTCGGCGCGGCATCAATGCGATTGATACGCTCGACGCGCACTCCCAGCCGGATCGGCACGCCGATCTTGCGGGCATAGTGCTCGAGGTACGCGATGAAGTCGTCCCGCGCGACCCAACGCCCCAGACGCTCTGGGATCGGGACCCGAGGCAAGGCCGAGAGGCCGCGCGTCGTGTGCAAGCGGAGCCGGTCGTAATGACCGCGCCAGCTGGCGCCCACAGCTTCGGCTGCGTCCAGGACTTGGGCCGTGAGCCCGCTCCGATGAGCTTCGCCGGCCGCAGCCAGGCCGGCCGGACCCGCGCCCACGACTATCAGCTGGGGTTCGTCGATCGGGAAAAGATAACGCTAGGCAGGCATGGGTGCAGCGACCGCAGGCAGGGCGACCGCGGGCAATATTGATTCCAGGCTTCCTTCGCTCGCTGCCTTGGCCAGCGCATCAAGGACCGCGGGATCGAACTCCGACCCGGATCCTGCCTTGAGCTGCTCGAGGGCGGCGGCCACAGTCAGCCGCTCGCGTCCGCGACCGGCCGTCATGGCCTCATAGCCTTCGGCGACCGCCAGGATGCGGGCCGCCAGCGGGATCTGTTCGCCCGCCGCGCCGTCGGGTTTGCCCTGGCCGCCCCACCGCTCGTGGTGATGGCGGACGACGGACGCGATCTCGGGAGAGAACTTGGCCGCCGCGACGATTCGCTCGCCTTCCTCCGCGTGGCCCGGCATCTCGAAACTCTCTGCATCCACGCCGAGCGTCATGTGCCCGACGTCGTGGAGAAACGCGGCCATCCGTAGCTCCTCGAGCTTGCCTGGCGGCAATCCTACCCGCTCGCCGACAGCCTCCGCGATGGAGGTCACGCGGCTGGAATGGCCCTGCGTCATCGGGTTGCGGTGGTCGACGGCGTGGGCGGCGGCGACGACCACCTGCGGCCCGGCGTCGGCGAGCATCGTGGTGAGATTGCCATCGGCCAGCTCGAGCTCCGTCACAAGTTGCGGGAACGTGCACGCGCGGTCCTTGCCCTCGCGCTTGGCGAGGTACAGCGCCTGGTCCGCGGCGGCAACCAGCTCTTGCGCCGTCAAGGCGTCCTCCGGGTAGGTGGCGACGCCGACGCTGAACGTCAGGGACTTGCCTGCGGTGGTGGCCACCGCGGCTGCGTGCACGGCATCGACGATGCGGTAGGCGAGCCGCTGGGCTCCCACCGCCGACGTGTCGGCGGCCAGGATCGCCAGCTCGTCACCGCCGTAGCGCGCCACCGAATCCTGTGCACGCGCTGCACTGCGCGCGATCCTCGCGCCGAGCTGGAGGACGAGGTCACCGTGCTGATGGCCGAGCTCGTCGTTCACCGACTTGAAGAAGTCGAAGTCGATGAGCAGGAGCGAAATCGACGCGGTCGACCGGTCGGTGCGCGCGAACGCGGCCTCGAGCCGCTTGTGTAGCTCGCGAATGTTGTAAAGGCCGGTGAGGCTGTCGGTGGTCGCTTCCTGCGTGCTCGCGTGATAGCGAAGCGCGTTCGCGAGCGCGATGGCCGAGCTTCCAGACAATGCGGCGACTGCGAAGAGGTCCTCGTTGGTGAACACGCGGCTGGGGCGCTTCAGGGTCAGAAGAGCTGTGACTCCAGCGGCTGACGCCATCGGCACCACCATCGTGCCTCGATCCGTTGAGAATGCAGCGTCACCCGATCGGGCGACCTGGGCCAGCTGCGAGTCGTCAAGAGGGTCGGGCGCGCCTGCAGGGCCCTGATCCACCTTCGCCGTGGCCACGACGGAGAGGCCGTCGGGCGACGCGAGCACCATGCTGCCCAGCACAGCTCCCGTCATCTCGAGAGCGTTGCCCACCATGACGCTGAACACATCCTTGATGTCGGTCTCGCTGCTTATGCTCGCGCTGAGTTCGCGCAGCAGGTCCGCCTGGGCCGCGCGCTGCACCGCCTGCCGGCGTTCGCGCTCGAGCTCGCGGGTCATGTAGCCGGTCGCCAGGGCCACGATCAGGAACAGGAAGACGACGCCCAGGGCGCTGACGCGCGAGCTGGGATCGTTGGATAGCGTGGTCGGCGTGAAGCTGCCCCCCACGAACAGGTAGATGAATGCGATGAACAGAGCCGAAACGACGCTTGCAATGGCCCCGAACCGGACAGCGTTGGTGATCACGGACAGGAACAGGGCGAGGAAGTAAGGGCTGTTGAATCCGTTGGTGAGGTAGACCAGCCCAGCCGCGAAGAAGATGTCCAGGGTCATCGTGGTGAGGCTGAACTGCTTGCCCGGCCGGAAGCCCCTGAGGAGCATCAGCGTGACGACCACGTTCATGGCGGCCCAGACACCGAGCGCGATGTCAACGGTGACTTTCTCCGGGGTGCTGGTGACCGAGGTCAGGTTGACCAGCGCCGTGAGCACGGCCAGGAAGATCCAGCGGAACATCACGGCCACGCGCTCGCCGATCTGGCGCCGCTGGGCGTCGAAGTTTTCGTCCAGAGCGCGCGCTCGGACTTCCCTCTGTCGCTGATCGCTGGCGACGACCGGTTGGCTGCTCATTGAGGTTTCCGAACTTGGCGGCCGGATCGCATCGGCAGGCTATCACTTCGGTTTGGCCGGTCGCCCCCTGCGTACAGTGGGGATTTGGAGACCCCGAGCAGGAATGAGAATCGAGCCAGACGGGTAGTCTCCAAGGACAACCGATGGAGGCAGCAAATATGAAACTGGAAGGCATCCACCACGTCAGCTCGATCACGGGCGACGCCCAGGCGAACGTCGACTTCTACGCCGGCACGTTGGGGCTGCGCCTGGTCAAGAAAACGGTCAATCAGGACGACCCGACCGTCTACCACCTGTTCTACGGCGACGACCAGGGCAGCCCGGGCCTGGACCTGACCTTCTTCGAGTATCCAGGGGCACGCCCAGGCCGCGCGGGGCGGGGCATGATCCACAGGATCGTCCTGCGGGTCGGCTCCGAGGATGCGCTCGACTTCTGGGAACGGCGCCTTCAAGGCGGCCTGCGGTCGCGTGGATCGGTGGAGTTCTCAGACCCTGAAGGCCTTGGCCTGGAGCTCCGGGTCGTGGCCACGTCCGATGCGCCGCTCACCGCGTCGCATCCTGAGATACCGGCCGAGCACGCGATCCAGGGCTTCGAAGAGGTGCGCGCGTATACGTCGAGCCCCGACGCGAGCCGCGAGCTGCTCGAGGGCGCGCTCGGGTGGGAGCGGTCCGGCGACACTTCGTGGGAGGCTCGCGGCCACAGTCGAGCCGGACGGTATGTATACGACGTCGCGCCTGCGCAGCACGGCGTGCCCGGAGCCGGGACGGTTCATCACGTCGCCTGGGCTTCGCTTGACGACCAGCAGGTTGCTTGGCGCGATCGCGTCATCGCGGCCGGCGCTCAGCCGACGCCTATCATCGACCGCTACTGGTTCAAGTCCGTTTACTTTCGCGAGCCGAGCGGGGTGCTGTTCGAGATTGCCACGATGGGCCCTGGCTTTGCCGTCGACGAGGACCCCGCGCATCTGGGCGAGCGCCTGGTGCTGCCGCCGAAGTTCGAGGGCCTGCGCGACCAGCTCGAAGCCACGCTGACGCCGATCCACGCACCCGCCCCGGCACGGCGCTGATATGCCTTCTTGGACTGATCGAGCTCAAAGTCCCCACAGTTGCTGGGCGCGGACGCCCAGTCCATGAACGACTGCGGTGAATGCATCTCGCTGCTCCAGCCGATCTTCGCCGAAGGTCCGGGCCAGGTCGTCTCGGAAGGCGGGTATGTAGGCGGAGCCGCCGGTCAGCAGCACACGTTCTACGTCCGTCGCCTGGACGCGGGCCTCGTCGAGCGCGCGTCCGATCGCCTCGCGGACCAGGTCCAGCTCAGGTCGGATCATGGACTCGAAGGCCGAGCGCCGCAGCGTCAGGTGGAGGCCGAGGGGTGAGAACCGAAGCTCCGTGACCTCCGAGCTGGACAGTGCGATCTTCGCCGCCTCGATCGCCTTGTAGAAGTCATATGCGTACCCCTCGTAGAGAAGGGCGTGGGCGAGTACGGCTTCCTTGCCACCGATCCTGGCCAGGATGGCGGGGATGCCCGGGTCGGCCATCAGGAGCCTCACGGAGCTCGCGGTACGGAGCTCGTTGAACAACCAGTTGGGCAGCACCTCCAATCCGAGCGCCGGCCCCACGCTGGTCTCGAACAGGACGCCGTCGAGCACCTCGCCGCCGACCGCGACGCCGGACAGGCCTGCGATGCGCGACTCGCCATCGCGGGAGTCCATGACGGCGACGTCGAACGTGCCCCCTCCGAAGTCCACAGCGACCTCGACACCGTGATGGGTCGGCTCGCCGATGACGGCCGCCGTCGGCTCGGGCAAGAACGCGACCGCTTCGAATCCGGCCTCGACCGCCGCCTGCTCCAGGCGGACGAGAGCCTCCGCATGTGAGGCGGCGCGGTTGGACGGATCGGAGCCGGCGAAGACCACCGGATGCCCCAGCACGACGCGTCGCGCCCCTTCGGAGACGGCTGCGTCGGCTTCGTTCTTCAATCGTCTCAGCACGACCGCGACCAGCGAGCCCACAGTGAAGTCGGTCGCCCAGGAATTGGTCCCCGCGAAACCAACCTTCGCCAGGTCGTGCTTCACGCCGGACAGCAGCCGAGCGTCGTTGCAACCCCCACCCTTGCGGTACTGCCGGCAGTCCGTGTCCCAACCGTACGGCGCCAGAGCGCAGTTCCAGCAGTCGGTCTTTTCGTGCCCGGACTTGAGAAAGGTCTTCACTGCCTCATCGCCCGCGGCGCGAATCCCGCCGCGATGGAGATAGACGAAAGATGGCAGTGTCATCGCGGATCGCGATGGCCCCAATGCCAGCACCTCGACGCGATCGGCATAAGCCACCGAGATCGCGCTGTTGCTCGTACCGAAATCGATGCCGTACCCGACGGGGGCCGCGTTCACCACGGCACCATATATAGAAATGGCCTCGCGGGGGGGTAGTCCCGCGAGGCCTTACGAACGTGATGTCTAGCGGTGAATCATTCCGCGGTGAGTCAAGGCCCGGAAAACAACCAGGAGGATGACCGCGCCGACGAACGCGGCCAAGAGTCCGCCGACCGTGAACGTGCCGGTAGCTACAGGCAGGCCGACGAGGCCGGCAAGCCAGCCGCCCACGAACGCTCCCAGGATGCCGACGACGATGTCCCAGATCAGGCCCATGCCCCTGCCGGTCAGCACTTTGCTGGCTACGAAACCGGCGATGGCGCCGACGACGATAAATACGACAATCCCCATTTGCTTCTAAACCTCAGAGCCCCCTTGCTGAGCTCCATCCCGATGTCCCCGGCTTGGTGCCGTGCCGCGCGGTGACGATCAGGACCACGGTGGCCCACCCGGCATAACAAAGTCCGCAACTTCCCTGGCGCCGCGCGCGAGCAAGGCTCCCCTCGAAGCCTCACGATGACACCAAGCGTGCGTACCGCAAGGAGCAGCCCCAAACGGGCGACCAGCCTGCTGATCTTGAGCTCCAAAGCCGGCTCGATGACGCCAGAGATCGAAGCCAAGCTCCGTAAAGCCTTCGCGAGCAGCGTGATCGTCGAGTTCGATCCCAAGATGGACATTGAGACGCTGGTCAGGCCGACGGCCATGGTCATGGTGGCGGGAGGGGACGGCACGATCGGGTGGGTGGTCCGCAGGCTCGCGGACACGAAGCACCCGGTCGGAATTCTTTCGATGGGCACTTTCAACAACTTCGCGAAGTCACTGCATCTGCCTACGACTGTCGATGCGGCCATCCGCGTGATCAAGACCGGAAAACCGCATCCGATCACGCTCGGCCGCTTGAACGGGAAGGTCTTCCTGGAGGCCGCCGCCATCGGCTTGTTCGGTGCAACCATCGCCGCCGGCGAGTCGGCCAAGGACCGAGCCTTCGGGGCCTTCGCGGAGGATATGAAGCACATCGCCGAAGCAAGGCCTTTCAAGTACGTATTGACAGGCGACATCAGGGGCAGCGGCAGCTGCATGTCCCTCGTCTTCACAAACACCGCATCGATCGGCTCGCAGATGCCGGTCAGCGACAGCACACCCGTGGACCCTTACCTCGAGCTGTCGGTCCACGCAGGCGCCAGCCGCAGAGACATAGTCAAGCGCGTCCTTGCCCGCGCGGTACTGTCCAAGCACCGGGAGGAAGGCATGGGTCAGGTGTTTCAATTCCGCAAGCTGGAGGTGGTCACGAAGCCGAAGGTGCGCGTTTACGCGGACAATGCGCAACTTGGCCGAACGCCCGCGACCATCACCGCGGCGCTGAGCGCGTTGAAAGTGATCCTCCCGCGGTGAGCGCACAGCCCAGGGACACCTCGGCGCCTCTGGCCGAACCCAAACAGGCCGCCGCGGAGGTCATCGCCGGCCGACCCGGGCCGACCGCCAGGCGGTGGCTTGGTCCCACTGCCCTCGCAGTCTTCATTTTGTTCGCGGTCGACACGTACCTGGTCGTGCAAAACGAGGTGCTTCCATTCGACATCCCGATCGCGACTTTCATCCAGTCGGTCAACTGGGGTCCTCTGGTCTATCCGATGGAGTTGATCAACGTAAGCGCCGGTATCTGGCAGATCTTGATCGGCGCCGTCGCCGTGGTCGGGCTCTTCATCGTCGAGCGCCGCGCCGGCTGGCTGATGTTGATCGGCAGCATCTCCAGCGGGCTCGACAACCTCATCAAGCTCGTGATCTCGCGACAGCGCCCGCCCGCCGACCTCGTCCACATTCTCAACCCGACCACCGGCTTCAGCTTCCCCAGCGGGCACGCCGTCTTCTTCACATGGCTCAGCTTCATGCTCGCCTTCTCACTCGCGCCGAGGTTCGCTCCGCGTGTTCGTCCAATCCTCTGGGTGTTGGCCGGGGCCGTGATCGTGCTGACCTGTCTCGCGAGGGTCTGGGCGGGTGCCCACTGGCCGAGCGACGTAGTCGGAGGCGTTCTTCTCGGCATCGGCTGGTCGGCGTTCGTGCTCTGGCTCCCGGAGCGCTGGCTGCCCTCACCGACCTTCAAATGGTTCAGCCTCGCTTCTTGAAGAGCCAGGCGCTGAACGTGCCGATCCCGATCCCGATGACTCCGCCGACGGCGGCGTCACTGGGAAAGTGCACGCCGAGGTGAACGCGCGACGCCGCGACTCCGGTGGCGACCGTGTAAGCGAGCGGGGCCGCGCGGGGATAGAAGAACGCGAGGGCGGTGGCGGCTGCGAAGGATGAGGCGGTGTGGCCGGACGGAAACGATTGGTCAGCCGGCCTGATTCCGACCACGCGCGCTTCGCGGTTGACAAAGGGGCGCACGCGGCGGAAAAGCGGCTTGACCCGCTGCTGGACGACATAGGTCGCCGCCAGGGAAGCCAAGGCCGTGGCCACGCCCGCCCGCCGCCCCTTGTGGCCGCCGAGCATGGCCAGCGCAGCTCCGCCCGCCACCCAGCCAAGGCCCTCACCCAAATCGGAAAGCACGCTGACGTAGCGGTCGCTGGTCGTCGAGTGAGGCAGCCCGTTGATCAAGGTGAAGAGCCGCCGGTCGATGCCGCCCGGAGCCGGAGGAGCGACGACCACGGCGACTTCGCCGGCAGCGACGTGCACGGCCACCGGGCCTGCCTGGACGACAGGTTGGGTGACTATCGGATCTATGGCTTTCGGATCTGCGGCCTTCGGAGCGACACGCTTGACCCGGCTTCGCCGCGCTGGTTTCTTGGCTGCTGG
>Ga0209648_10001054_pt1 | contig 22092 bp, 15 predicted proteins | sample GraSoi2013_115cm_FD_185830 | JGI IMG/M metagenome (GOLD analysis project Ga0209648, IMG submission 185830) | Grasslands soil microbial communities from the Angelo Coastal Reserve, California, USA - Sample 9_17_2013_115cm (SPAdes) (version 2) | ecosystem: Environmental > Terrestrial > Soil >... | reverse complement strand
AATCGCGGAGATCTAGCGGCCGCGTTCGTGTTCTATGGGCCGCCGCCTGAGAAAGACGCGATGGCGCGCATCGCGGGTCCGGTGTATGGCTTCTACGCGGGAGACGACGCGCGCATCGATGCAACTCTTCCCGAGACAATTCAAAACATGAAAGCTGCCCGCAAGACATTCGACCCGGTGACCTATCCCGGCGCAGGCCACGGCTTCATGCGCGCCGGAGAAGCACCGGACGCCAGCGACGCAAACCGCAAAGCGCGCACCGAAGCCTGGGCGCGCTGGAAAACGCTCCTCGCAAAATAAACCAAGAAAAGTGTATGCCAAATGTTCCAGAAGCTGACCGTGATGAAGCCACGAAAATATCGGAGGAGATACGTCGGGCTTTGCCGTATGTGAAGTGCGGAACTCCGCGCTTTTGGGGAGTATGGTTTGGCAGACCTTACGACAACTACTACAGAACCGTCTCCTCTGAACACAGCCAGGGCGTGTTGCGACTACATTTTCAGGGAGATGAGCGCCTGACGATTTGGCATCCCAAAGGTCTGAAGGTGAAGGACACGGCCTTTCAAATCGCCAGCGGCGAAAGAGTGATGTGGGAGTGGTTTTATTACGGACGTCCAGAAACTGAGCAAAACCGGTTCTTCTACGATTTCGTTAGGAGCGGGGACACGTTGGTCGCGAGCACAAACGTGAACTGGTACACGCCGGACATGAAAACAGATCTTTCTTTGCCGGCCTTTGAATTACTTTAATGAGGATGCGGTGATTTACGCAGGCACATCAGGATGGGCGTATCCAAGCTGGAAGCCGGATTTTTATCCTGCGAAGCTCGCTTCCGCGAAATTCTTGAATCATTACGCGTCGCGCCTCAACACTGTGGAAGTGAACTACACCTTCCGGCGCTTTCCAACCGAGAAGTTGCTGCGCGGCTGGATAGAAGCCACGCCCGCGGGTTTTCAGTTCGCCATCAAGGCGCACCAGAAAATTACGCACGTCGCCCGGCTGCGCGACGTCGCGGAATTCACTTCCGATTTCCTGCGCTCGCTCCAGCCGATGGATGAAGAAAAGAAATTGGGTCCGGTGCTTTTCCAGCTGCCGCCCTTTTTGAAGTGCGATATCGCTCTGTTGCGGGATTTTCTCGCAGCGCTCCCAAAATCGTTGCGTGCCGCATTCGAGTTTCGTCACGCTTCCTGGTTCAGCGAGGAAGTCTACACCGCGCTGCGAAACGCCAACGCCGCGCTCTGCAACGCGGAAAGCGAAAAGCTGGAAACGCCGGATGTGCAGACCGCCGATTTCGCGTACCTGCGCCTGCGCAAAGAAGAGTATTCGGCAAAGGAACGCAAAGCATTGGAACAACGAATTGGGCAGCTCGCGGGCAATGGAAATGTCTTCGTTTACTTCAAGCATGAAGACACGCCGGAAGGCGCGTTGCACGCGGAAAATGTTTTGTCAGCAATTAAGGGTTGAGAAAATTGGTGCCCGAGAGAGGACTCGAACCTCCACTCCCTTGCGAGAACTAGAACCTGAATCTAGCGCGTCTGCCAGTTCCGCCACTCGGGCACTTGTGCGGTGTGTTGAGCCGGCTCGAACGGAGCCAGCCAGCACTGCGAGGCAAATTAATTTTGCCCGCCACAGCCGCCTTTGTCAACGAAAGCAGATTTGCCGCACCTAACTTTGGGAAGATCCAGGAGACAACCGATGTCCAAAAAATCGATTCTGATGCTGGTCGGCGACTACGTCGAAGATTACGAAGTGATGGTGCCGTTTCAGGCGCTGCTGATGGTTGGCCATACGGTTCACGCGGTTTGCCCGGGCAAAAAGTCGGGCGAATCCGTGCGCACCGCCATTCATGATTTTGAGGGAGATCAAACGTACTCCGAGAAGCGCGGACACAACTTTTCGCTAAATGCCACCTTCGACCAGATCAAAGCGGAGGAGTACGACGCGTTGGTGCTGCCCGGCGGACGCGCTCCCGAATACATCAGGCTGAATCCGCGCGTTCTGGAAATTGTGCGCTACTTCGACAAGGCAAAAAAGCCCATCGCGGCCATTTGCCACGCGGCACAGATTTTGGCCGCGGCCGGCGTATTGAAGGGCAGGAAGTGCAGCGCGTATCCGGCGATCGGACCGGACGTGACGGGCGCCGGCGGAACGTTCGCGGAAATTGGAATCAGCGAAGCGATTGCTGACGGCAACCTGGTCACGGCACCTGCGTGGCCCGCACACCCGGCTTGGCTGGCCAAATTTCTCGTGGTTCTGGGCACGAAGATCGAGTTGTGAGCCTGGTGGCTGCGTGTTACGCGCCGGACCCGCCGCCGGCTGCGCGGACAAGCGGCACGTCGACGACGTGCTCGGCAACAAACCACGCCTGCAGCTCGTTCGTACGAATCACATTGCTGACCAGCAAGTCGTTGGTGCCGTCGTCGCCAGCGTCGGCGGCTTTCTTGGCCATAGCGCGCGCTTCTTTGAGGATGAGCTCGTGCGCTTCCAGCAACCGCGAAATCTGCACGGGCACTTCCTCGCGGCCGCGCGGCGGCCTGGGAATCATCGTTGTTTCGGCAATATCGGCCGCCATCGCAATGCTTACGCCGCCAAGAAGCTGAATGCGCTCAGCGATGGAATCGACCAACTCGCGCTGCTCGTCGTGGTGCTTGTCGAAAAGCAAGTGGAGTTGATAAAACGTGTGTCCTGCGACTTGCCAATGATGCTTCTTGTACATGTCGCGCAGCGTCATGGTATCCGCGAGGATTTGGTTCAAGTTGCCGACGCTCTCGGCGCGTACTTCTTCGTCGAGGGCAATGGGCATGGGCGTCAATTTTCCGTATGGCTGAATTTCACGCGCCTTTTGATGCAGGATGGGACTTGCGCGGTCGGAGCCGGCCTCAAGTTGCTCGTCGGTTTTGCCGATGGTGCGATGGTTTCTGGCACTCATAAAGTTCCTCCTCGAAAAGAAAGCAGTGCGCTTTCTGGCAGCCTGGACTTAGCGGACACGAGTGCGTCCGTCAGGCACAGATTTGATTGCCCAGCGCAGCAAAAGGATACGGTCCGCATCCTTCTGAAAAATAGCTGCGCGTGCGCCGAGGAAATTACCGAACAGAAGATGTCAGCAAACTTTTGCGGGTAGCCAGACTATCGTCCACTGGCGCGCGCAATGTTCTCCGCGGTGCGGAACATGGCCACGAGAAACTCGAGAGCCACGCGCACGTAGAGAATCCACAGAAAATACCCGACAACGGCGATCAGCAGCGTCAGGAGCCCCTGCGATGTGGAGGTCTGAAAGCCGTTGAAAACGTACCAGGTGCCGACGATCAGTCCCAACAATAGATGAATTCCGTAGAGAAGCTTGGCGTACTTCTGGGTGATGAAATACTGAAACGAGAAATCCATCAACCGCTCGAAAAAACCTTTATCTTCGCTCATGTGCATCGCCTCTAAAACGTTAGAAGTATCGGACATATTCGCCTCCAAGAGTCTTTTCCGACCCATTCCATTCGCATTGCTATAGTTTCGCACCAAAATGCGTACCGCTTCCAGTTGCGGCGCCAAGATTGCCGAATCAGCCACGCTCCGGGCGGTGCTGGTAAGAGTGATGTTATGGCGCGGCGCAGCACCATGAAGTTTGACATTACTGGCGCGCGCGGGAGTTTTTGCCGCGTGCTATTTGCGCCAGCGCCCGAGAGTACTCGGCGATTGTTTCGGGAACCACGCGGTTGTGGACACATTGCCCTTCGCGGCGGCATTCGATGAGACCGGCATCGGCGAGGATTTTCAAGTGATGGGATACGGTAGCAGGGGTGACACCGCGGAGGGCGACCAACTCGCCGCAGATCATTCCTTTTTTGGCGGAGATGGCCTCGAAAATCATGAGGCGCGTGGCATCTGCCAAAGCCTTTGAAATCTTCTCGATACGGGCGCGTTCCATGGGTGCGACTTTAGTTTAACTGAGTCCGCGGAGGGCGGGTACCAAATAGCGTACATCGCGCCGCCTCAGCCTGTTTGATGCAACGGATTACTTAGACGTTCATCTAAATATCGAACTTGGCCGGAGCCAATTCAGAAAAAACAGGCATAGATGGGAGAAAAGCAATGAAGAGACTCGAAGGAAAAGTGGCGGTAGTTACCGGAGGAAACAGCGGAATAGGGCTTGCGGCGGCGAAGCGGCTGCAGGAAGAGGGCGCGCACGTCGTGATTTCGGGGCGGAACGCGAAAACTCTCGAGGACGCGGTGAAGACGGTAGGCAACGGCATCCTGGCGGTGCAGTCTGACGTGTCCAAGGCGGCGGACCTGGACAAGCTATACGCAACAGTTTCGAAGAAGTTCGGCAAAATTGACGTGCTCTTTGTCAACGCGGGAATCTATAAATTTGCGCCGTTCGAGGCGACGGGCGAAGGGCTGTACGACGAGTTGTTTGATATCAACACGAAAGGCGCATATTTCACGATTCAGAAGGCGCTCCCGTTTCTGAACGACGGCGCATCCATCATCTTGAATACTTCGGTGGCCGGCGAGACGGGGGTCGTCAACGGCACGGTGTACGCGGCGACCAAGGCAGCAATGCGGTCGTTCACGCGCTCGATTGCGGCTGAGCTGGTGGGACGCGGAATCCGCGTGAACGCCGTAAGCCCGGGGCCCATCAACACGCCGGAGGGGTTTGCGCGGACAGGGCTCTCGACGGAGGCAATGGAGGAATTTAAGAATATGATCGTGAGCCAGGTCCCGATGAAGCGCATCGGCCAACCAGATGAAATTGCGGGCGCCGTAGCTTTCCTCGCGTCGTCGGACGCCTCGTTCATTACCGGCGCGGAGATTCCTGTCGATGGCGGTTTCGGGCAGATCTAAGACCCCGCATCAGCGTAGCGCCAGCCCTTCGAGGGCCAGGGAAGACACGGTGCTGGCGCTACCGCTCCGCGGCACGACCGTTTGAAGGATCTGGCGTCGCAGCGGAGTTGAGGTCGAGAAACCAGGCGTGCGCGGTATCGCCGGGAGCGTAGCAATTGCCGTCGGCATTGTAAGTAGGGACGCAACGCGCGGTGCGGTCTTTGCGCCGGGGGGATTGGGCGAATTGCCAGACAGCGGCGTAGGGGACGCCGCTTGCGGATGGCGGCGGCGGGTTGTGCGGGACGACGCAGCCGGGGGCGGGCGGGCACACATCGTTGAAAACGAAGTAGGCGAGGGCGCGCTTGTCGAGATTGTTGCGAATGTCGTCGGCAGTGATGATGGTCACGCCGTTGCCCTCGTTGACAGGGATGCCGGAGCAATACACTCCCGCGCGATAACCGGCGCGCGCGAGTTCGTCGGCCCAGGAGCGCAGATACGCGTGATACTTCGCCGGTAAGCGGCCGCCTTCCTCGATATCCAGAAAAATGATCGCGTGGGGAGGAAAACCTTCCTTCTTCGCTATTGCAGCGGCCTTTGCCGCATCAGCCATTCCCTTGCTAGCGGCTTGCGAGGGAGACTTCAGCTGGCTGCTTTGCGGGCCGTTATAAAGAAGGAGAAAACCAAATTTCTGTGCGAGCAAGAGTTGGCGCTTGCCGACCCAGGTGTTTTGTTTTGCTTCGGGTGGGGCGCTGAGCCAGTAACCGCCAAAAGAAAATGTTTTGCGCAGAGCCGGTAGCGCGGCATCGCCAGGGTAGGTGTTGAGGTCGAAACCGAGGTAAGCCGGCGTCGATGGGGATTCAAGTGCGGGTATTCGGGACGGAAAACCCAGCAACGCGCAAGCCGCGATAACAAGACAGAAAATCCATAGGGTGGGGAATGCGCGGCGCATGTATCCGTTGCAGCGTGCAGAATTCATCGATTGAGAATAACGTGAGAAACACTGGTGCCCGGGGGGGGAGTCGAACCCCCATGAGGAAAAATCCCCGGAGGATTTTAAGTCCTCAGCGTCTGCCATTCCGCCACCCGGGCGCTGGCAGTACAAAGTTAACGAATCGACGGAGTTAGTGCAATACTGAGGCGGACCTCGTAGGATGGCAACGTATGGGCGAGAGAATAGTGTTGATCACCGGAGCAAAAGGAGGGCTGGGCACCTTCGTGACGCAGCGCTTCCTGGCGACGGGCGCGAAGGTTGTCGGCGCATCGCGCAGCATCGCGCAGGAAGATTTTCCGGCTCCCAATTTTGATGCGCTGCCGGTGGACTTCACGAAATCCGCGGAGGTTACTCGCGCGATCGGCTCCGTAGTCGAGCGCTACCACAGGCTCGATGTGCTGGTACACGTGTTAGGCGGCTTTGCGGGCGGCAAATCCGTCACAGAAACCGACGATGGCACCTGGGAGCAGATGCGCGACCTGAATCTGACCGCGGCGTTTTACGTTTTGCGCGCGGCGATTCCGCATCTGCGAAAATCGGGCTCCGGGCGGATCGTTGCCGTGGGCAGCCTCGCGGCCGTTGAGCCGCACGCTGGGCTCGGGGCTTACGTCACCTTCAAGTCCGCGCTGGTGAGTCTTGTTCGCACCGTGGCGGTGGAAAACAAGGACGCGGGAGTCACGGCTAACATGGTTCTTCCGGGCACGATGGACACGCCTACAAACCGCAAGGCGATGCCCGGTGCAGATTTTTCGAAGTGGCTGAAGCCCGTCGATGTCGCAGACCTGATTCTTTGGCTCGCGGATGAGCGAGCCACGCAGATCACTGGAACAGCCATTCCTATCGACGGCCCGAACGCTTGAGCGGAACCCGCTAGGCTGACTAAAAGACCTGCTTCGCCAATTCGATATAAAGCCCGTATCGTGTTCTTGTTAAAAGAGATATTGCTCGCCGTAAGGCAAAGGAATATGCTCTTGGCATCATGAAAAACCAACGTTCGAGGGCGTCGTCGAGGGCAAATCACGCCTTCTTCCGATGCCGACAAGCGGCACTTGCCGCGCTTTTTTTCTGCGCTGTTTTTGCTCCGGCAAGCTTCGCGCAGGAGGCGGCAGCGAGGGACGCGGGGCTGCGACAAATCCGAAGCTACATAACCGCCGGCTGGGATACGCTGACGCGCTCGCTGACCGATTGCAAGACGATTGTGGATCCGAAATTGGCAGAGGCTTCCGTGTTGTACATTCCCGCGGATTTCGACGCGCCGCCGGCCGTGCGAGAAACAGAAAAACGATGCAACGTGCAGGTGAAGCACCTGCCGCAAGTGATTCACAGGCTCGGCGAGGTGGACACGAGCAACCTCGAGCCGCCGGGATTGTTGTACCTGGACAATAAATACGTCGTTCCTGGCGGAAGATTTAACGAGATGTATGGTTGGGACAGCTACTTCATCGTGCGCGGCCTGGTGGAGGACAAGAGGATCGAGCTGGCGCGTGGAATGGTAGAGAATTTTTTCTTCGAAATCGAGCACTACGGCGCGGTGCTGAACGCCAATCGCACATATTACCTGACGCGATCGCAGCCGCCGTTTCTTACCTCGATGATTTTGGCTGTTTATAATGCGCAGAAGGCCGCCGGGAAGGAAGACCGCGCGTGGTTGGAGCGAGCGTACGGCTATGCGGCGCGGGATTACGGACTGTGGACGCGCGAGCCGCACTTGGCGGGAACTACCGGACTCTCGCGCTACTACGATTTTGGAAACGGACCAGCGCCGGAAAGCGTGAAGGACGAAACGGGGCACTACCGGCAGGTGGCGGCGTTTTTCCTCGGTCAGCCGCAGGACATGTGGCGCGATTATCTCGTTCCCCAGAAGGCGAATGAAGCGCATGTGGGGCCGCTATTTGCATTGCAGGTGTGTGATTCCGCCAAGACGATGGCGGGGACGGCGTGCGATTCAGCGGGCGCGGCTTCACTGAGCGCCGACTACTACAAGGGCGACCGCGCGATGCGGGAGTCGGGCTACGACGTTTCGTTTCGCTTTGGACCGCATGGCGCGAGGACGCACCACTACGCGCCAGTGTGCTTGAACAGCCTGCTCTACAAGACGGAAAAAGATCTGGAGCAGATGAGCGGGATGCTGGGGCGCGCGACTGAGGCAGAAGAGTGGCGAAAACGGGCGGAGGAGCGCAAAGGGAAAATTCAGAAATATCTTTGGGACAGCGAGCGGGGAATGTACTTCGACTATGATTTTGAAAACGGGAAGCGCTCGAACTACGAATATGTTACGGCGTTTTTCCCGCTGTGGGTAGGAATTCCCACGCCGGAGCAGGCGCGCGCGGTGATGCAACATCTGCCCACGTTTGAAAAGCCGGGCGGGCTGGTGATGAGCCCGAACGAAACCGGCGGGCAGTGGGACTTCCCATATGCTTGGGCGCCGGACCAGCTAGTCGCCGATGAAGGAATCCGGCGCTACGGGTTCAGCGCGGAAGCGGATCGCGTTTCCTACGAATTTCTGTCCACCGTAGCTGAGAATTTCCGCCGTGATGGCACGATCCGCGAGAAATACAATGCGGTGACGCGCTCTTCGGAAACACAGGTAACCGCCGGCTATCACATGAACATCGTGGGCTTCGGATGGACAAACGGCGTGTTTCTGGCACTGTTGCGTGAACTGCCGGAAACTTCCGTCACACGCCTGTCCAACGAGCAGAGCGGCACGCCTGGTTCAGGGCACTAAAACTCTTCTGTACCGACCGCGGTGCGGACCTTTTTGAGGTGGAATTCATCCCGCGCCGGCGTTGCTCCGGTCTCCGTGGATACCCAAGCGCCCATGCGATTGGCGGCTTCGATCAAAGTAGAAACGGATGCGTGGCGCAGGTAATGGTAAACGAGCGCGGCGGTGAAAGCGTCGCCGGCGCCCACCGTGTCCGCGACATGCACGCGAAACCCAGGATGCTCGCCGGTTTCGTCTTCACCGACCACGAGGCTGCCCTTGGGACCGCGCGTGATGCAGACCAGCTTCAAGTTAAAAGTGTCGCGCAGCCAATGAGCCGCGCGCGTTTCGTCATAGATAAAGGGGATGCCCAAAAGTTCGGCGACGACGGGAAGTTCTTCGCTATTTACCTTCACAATGTGCGCCAGCTTGGCGGATTCCGATAGCGTTTCCGCGGTGTAAAAAGACTGGCGCAGATTGACGTCAAGAACGCGAATGGCACCGGGGCGGAGCGCGCCGAGAAACGCACGGATCGTGGCGCGCGAGCGCGGGCAGCGTTGCGCGAGCGAGCCGAAGCAAACGGCATCCGCGCGCTCGGCGAGGGCGCGCCACTCCGGTGTCCATTCGAAGAAGTCCCAGGCCACAGACTCCTCGATTTCGAAGGTGGGCTGGCCGGTGGGATCGACCGAAACCTTCACCGTTCCCGTGAGATACGTGGGATCAAGTTGGAGATAAGAGGCGCGCAGCCCGAGGCGCTGCAGCCGGCGTCCGGCAGCACGTCCAAGAGCATCGGTGCCGACGCGACTGGCGACGATACCTTCATCGCCCAAAAGCCTGGTCATATACGCGAAGTTTGCGGGTGCTCCGCCGAGCTGCTTGCCTTCCGGGAACATGTCCCAGAGGAGTTCGCCTAAACCGATAGTGACGTAGTTCTTGTCAGACATGGAGCCTTGAGGAGACGTGCCTAAAGAGATTTATCATTCAGAGCTTGCATGCGAGTTGAAAGGATTCTACGGCTTAGCATTCTGGTGATCTTCCAACTGAGCCGCCAATTTTAGCTCACGTTCGGCGTCTTCGCTTCTTCCCAGGTCGCGATAGGCTTGCCCGAGCAAGTGGTGCGCAACGGGATTGTTCGGATCCATCGCCAAGGCGCGCTGCAAGCTGCGAACGGCGAGCTCCGTTTCGCCCTTTTTTGCAAGAACTTTTCCCATCAGGATGTACGGGCCCGTGGACGTGGAATCGAGCCAGATGGAACGCTGCAGGAGTTTTTCGGCTTCATCGAATTTTTGGATGCGCGAGTAGGCGTCGGCAAGCTTGTAGTAGGCGACCGGATTGCCGGGATTGATGGCGAGTTCCTGTTGGAGCTGCGCGGAGGCTTCGGGGATTTTTGATTGATAGAGGTAGAGTTCGCCGAGAAGTTGATGAGCCAACGGGAGTTTAGGATCTAGCTCGACGGCTTTCTTGCCGTATTCCTCGGCGATGGGGCCGAAATCGTGGCGTAGCAGCAGCCGCGCGGTGAAAAGATAGGCCGCAGCGGAATCCGGCGGAACCTGAAACATTCTTGCAAATGCTGCGCGGGCGTTGGCGTAATTTTTGGTCTGAATGTAGGCGACACCGAGAATGTAGGCGGCGTCGACGTTGGCGCTGGGGAACCAGGTCTGAACTTTTTCGAGCGGCGCGATGGCTTCGGCGGGACGTCCGGCAAGATAAAAAGAAAGGCCGAGCAACTGAACCGCTTCGCCATCGTCAGGATTTTCTTCGCACGCTTTCTTCAGGTACGTGATCGCGTGCGGGTAATCGCCCTTCTTGTAATAGGCGAGTCCTAGTTCGTGCGAGAGTGCCTTGGTGGCGGGGTGTTTGGTTTCGATATCGCGAAGCACGGCGAGGGCGTCATCATACTTGCCCTGCTGCAGGAGCTGATGCGCCTGCTCGAAATCTGAATCGGAAGGAGAATGAGGAGAGATAGAGGGCTGTGATTGTGCAAGTCGTTGGTTCGGCGTGCTAGAGGGGCTGCTTAGAACCAAGCCGCCAGCTAAAATTGCCGAGAATAATATAACCTTCATGATGCGACGCTTCCTAAACGATTTCAGGAATGATTAGAGCATAAAAAAGGGGAGCCCAGCGAGGGGCTCCCCTTTTGGTTTGAGGGTGTGGGTGTTAGAAACTGAGCTTGAACCCGTATGTTAGCGAACGCAGTTGAGAGTTGGCAGCGATACCGGTAATTTTGCCACCAGTGTTAACTCCGTTGCTCAGGCAGTCAACGCATCCGTCCGGATTCCCCAGATTAACGTGGTTAAATATGTTGTAGAACTGGAATTGGAATTGAGCCTTAGCCCGCTCCGTGATGGTGAAGTTCTTGAACAAGGCCAGGTCTGAGTCGAAGTACCTCGGCCCTCGCAAGGTGTTGCGCCCAACGTTCCCGAACGTATCCACCGCCGGCTGTGCCCATGACCCGCTAGCCTTCCCGGCCGCGTCAAGCGCTACTCCCGCCGTGGTTTGGAACCAGTACCCGGGCGCATTCGGGTCACCACTGCGCGTACCGTCCTTGACTGAGCCAGCAAGGTCTGGTCGGCAGGGTCCCGTGTCGCTGGACGGGTGGCAGGTGCTGAGGCTGGGCGTGAAGGGCAACCCGCTAGAAAAATTCGTGGTGCCATTCAACTCCCAACCACCGATGACCAAATCCCCGAGACGGCCGACATTGCTTCCAAACCTTTTGCCGGTGCCAAACGGAAGTTGGTAGACCTGGGTGAAGATGAACACGTGGTTCCGATAGTTGCTGTTCGGGCCGTAGTTAACCTTCCTATCGTAGCCCGCGGTCCCTCCATCATCGTCTGCCGTAGCATGCTGCCAAGTGTAGTTCGCGTTGAAGGACAAACCGGACGCAAAACGCTTCTCCACAATTGCCTGGAGAGCGTTGTATTTGTTATTGAAATCGTTCCCGAAGTAACGGAAACCCTGCGTCCAACCATACTTGGAATAGAAGGGTCTGCGCAGGTTCTGGTTTAAGGTTGCCGCAGCGCCCGAGAGAGTGGGATCGTAGCCGGCCAACCTTGGATTGTTGAAGGGATAGTCTGGGCCGCCGCCGATAGTATGCGTCCCCTTATTGCCGACGTAGGAGATGGTCGCGCTGATGGTCGACGTAACCTGTCGCTGCACGGTAGCGTTCCATGCATCAACAGTTGGGAGACGGTTTGTGAACGGACGTACGAACGCATTGATGCCGTCCGGCAGAAGTGGCCGGCCGTTGGGTCCAAGGCACTGCGTTTTTGTGCCCGTCGGATCCGTGATCGAATTGCAGTTTCCTACCGCGAGGGCCGTAGCTGGATTCAGAGCGACCGGTCCGGTCGACAGGAAAAAGGCAGTGTTGAAGTCCTGTCCGTTGGTCGTATTTGTCTGCTGGCTAGCCAGGACTGGCAAGTTTTGTGTGACGGCATGGCCGAAGATGGACCCGAAAACGCCAATGTCATAGCTGCGGCCATAGCCCAACCGGATCACGGTCTTCGAGTCCCACTGGTAGGCGACACCTAGACGCGGAGCAAAGTGGGTATAACTGGTGCTCGTATTGCCTTGCAGATCTACGCCGGTCGTGCCAGCAACACGAACCTCGCCAGTGGCTGGGTCAACCCAACCGCCCTGGCCAGTGCCAGCCACGGATTCGGGCTTGTAAATCTCCCAGCGGAGTCCGAGATTGACGGTCAGCTTGTTGTTGACCCGCCATGTGTCCTGACCAAAAAAGAAAAACCGTGGCTGAGTCTCGTTAGCGGTGGTGGAGGAACTTACGTAACGCTCGAAGAAGGTCACGTCACCCAGAAGAAATGCTGCCAAACCCGATCCCCCATCGGTGATTGTCTTGACGGGATTTTTGGGGTCCGGGATTGTCCCCTGAGTCTGATCCTGAGAGAACGTGAGCTCCCCAGCGCGGTGTTTGTCGCTAGGGATACGCAGATTATAAGCATATCGGATATCCGCTCCGAACTTGAACGTGTGGTTTCCGCGGATTTTGGTCCAGTTGTTCACAAACTGGTATTGGTGCTCGCTCTCGAGCAGCGGGCAGTTGCATTGATTCGCACCGAGGGAGTATCCGAAATTAAAATCTGGCAGACCCGAGGTGGTGGCGTGGAAATATGGCATTCCGGTGGAGTACACCTTGTCGACATTTAGTCCGGGTATCCCCGCGTCTGTCGCGGGTGTCGTGCCTAGGCCGCCCGGTGCCACATCAACGTGATAGCGCATGTATCCAAAACGAAAGTCAGTTAGCAATGTAGGGCTGAACGTGTAGTCAAAACCGCTAGCGAGACTCTGGTTGCGGACATTGGAGGTCCCGGCAAATTGGCCGCCCGAGTCAGCCGGAAGCGCCGCGCCGCCAGCAACTGCTCCAAATAGGCCGGGGCCGGACCTAAGGAACTTCTGGTAACTGTAGCGTCCAAAAACCTGCGTTTTGCTGTTGAGCACGTAATCGCCCCGGGCGTCAAAATTGTCGGCGTTCAAAACGTTGCTGCCCGAACCGGAAAAATTGTTCGCTGTTGGATCGGCCAGCGTCGCGCCCGTCGGAAGCAGCTTGAGGAGATTCTGTACCTGGGACGACAACCGGCACGCGGGGATCACATTACCGGGGAATTGGGCGCTCTGGTTGCGCTGTGTAAGCGATGCAGGAATGGGCTGTCCCGCCGCGTTCTTTAGGACAGTGCAGTGAGTTGGGTCAAGGGGATCAGTTTGGTACGGGTCGTAGATATTTCTGCCCAAATCGCTCAGGTCACCGCCTCGTTCGGCTGCCGTCAGGATGCGATCTTGTGCAGTCCCTCCCACGTGAGCCCGTTGCCCCTGGTAATCCCCGAAGGCAAAGACCTTATTTTTCTTGATCGGACCACCGACTGTGCCGCCGAACTGGTTCCAGTTACCGCTGGGGACCTGGCGCTGTCCGGCTGCAATTTTAGAAGGAGTCTGCGAGAAGGGATCGCTGGCGAAATTGGAGTTTGAACGCTCAAAATCAAAAGCGGAGCCGTGTATTTCGTTAGTGCCGGACTTGGTTTGGGAAGTCACGATGGCGCCGATGGCCTTGCCGAATTCGGCGTCGTAGTCCTGCGAAGTAATCTTGACTTCGTTGATGGAGTCCAGGTTCGGATTGATCACGATGATTCCGAGGATGGGATCCTGGTTATCGGTACCATCCAACTCAAAGCCGGTTCCGGCGAAGTGCTGGCCGTTCGTCAAAATCTGGCGTGAACCCTGCGGGTTTTCGCTGGCGGCGTGACCCCAACCTTGGATCTGCGCGCCGGGCGACAACAATTGAAGTGTAGTGAAATTCCGATTGAAAATCGGCACACTCTCAACCTGTTGCGTCGAAAAGATGGTAGCTACGTCGGTTTTTTCCGTCTGCAGCTGGGGTATCTCGCCGGTGACTTCGACCGACTGCGTCACGGCACCGACCTGCAGCTGTGCATCGGCGTGAACCAAAGTGTCGACGTCAACGCGGACGCTCGTGATGTCGAAAGACTTAAATCCCGCCGCTTCCACTCGGATCTTGTAGTTGTCCGGAATGAGATGCGTGACGGTGTAATTTCCGTTCTCGTTTGTCGTCGCTTCGTCGGTGGTTCCCTTTGTCAAGTTGGTCACCACGACCTTGGCTCCGCCCACACCCGCACCTTGGGGGTCAGTAACGGTGCCAGCGATGCCGCCGTATACTGCTTGGCCAGACGCCGTCGGAATCATAGATCCACAAACCAAGCACAGGATCGCCACACTCACCCAAATCAATTTCCTCAGCATTTACATCCTCCTTCGAGAAACACAGCTGCAGCAGAAGCTCGGGACTACCCAGCCACTGGTTATGAACGAGCCGGTTTTCCGGCTGCATTCGTGTACGGCGCTTGCTTAGAAAAAAGAGGTTTGAGTGTTTGAAAACGAAGAGTGCCGCGAGACTGGCGTTGCCGCCCGCAAGGCACCCGATCACTCACAACCACTCGGCTGAAAACGCACCCCAAGTAGAACGCCCCGGCATACGCCGGATCCGCGATCTTGCGACACCTGTACAGCAGTACACCCCGACTGCGCACCAAAGACAAGCGAAAAAAACGATGGTGACTATTAGTTTCTTTGCGTGCTGCTAAAGAAGTCTCAAAAGGTCTGATACCGTTACCGAGCGTAAAGCGTGCGCCTACATAGAGATGGCTACATCGTTACACGGCTGTTACAGTATGTAACTGGAGTTACTAAAGCTGTTCAAACGCGGCATGATCCCTCAAAGCGGTAAGATTGGCGTGGAAGACTGCTCGGCAGCCCGCACGGATGCCGCTACCGGCGAAGCGGAGAGAAATGGACTCTTCTGAAAAGGGTTCATGCAAGAACTTCCCGGAATTTAAGACTAGAACATAAAAAAGGGAGCCCGTGAGGGGACTCCCTTTTTTGTTTTGGGGTGTTGTTGCTGCTAGAAAGTGAACCTCAGACCAAACTGCAATTGGCGCATGCCGTTTGGTGCGTTCGGGGAGGCGTCCGCCTCGATCGCACTGATTATGCCTCCTCCGCCGCAGTCGACGCAGGTATTGCCCTGGGTCGAGCCGAAGCCCAGGACTGGATGGTTGAACACGTTGTAAGCATCAAAGCGGAATTGCGCCTTGTATTTTTCGGTGATGCTGAAGTTCTTCGACAGCGAGATGTCGGAGAAGAACGCGCGCGGTCCGCGCAACCAATTCCGTCCCCCATTGCCTATATGGCCGCAAGCTGGTAGCGCAAACGGGCCGGAGGTTGGCCGGGCGAGTGTGCACGCATCAACGCCGGCCGGTACGGCTCCATACGCGAGCGGAGCCACTGGCGTGAACCAAGTAAGGTTGCCCTTGGAATCGCGATTCAAGCCCGTTTGGAACGACTGGCCCGGCAGTAAATCCGGCCGGCAGACGACATCCGTGCTGCCCGTGTGGACATCCGAGATGTGGCCGCACTCGCCGATGGTTGCCGTAAACGGCAAACCTCCGCTCCAATTGGTTGTATTACTCACCTGCCAACCGCCAACCAATAAATTGAGGGCGCGGCTCGCGTCACCCCTAAACTTTTTGCCGCGCCCGAAGGGCAGCTCGTACACCGTGGCGAGCACGAACACGTGGTCGCGGTTGAAGTCGTCTGGTCCGTAAGCGATCCTCTGATCAACGGAGTAATAGTTGCTGTCGTGGTTTAGCGCCTTGGCATAGGTGTAGTGGGCCAAGAATTGGAAGCCCTGAGAGAAGCGCTTTTCCACTTTTACCTGCAGGGCATTATATTTTGAGCTGGAATCGTTGCCGAAGTAGTTGCCGACGTCCACAGCACAGCATGTCAACGGGTTTCCGTTCGAGTCCAGGAAGGTCGGGTACGTGAATGCGGGAACTCCATTCAGGAACAAGCGGCGCCTGTCCGCCGACGGAGTAAACGCTTTAAAGCCAGCCCCGCCGATATCGGTTCCTGGTCCGATCGCAGCGTCATTCGCGTTATAGGCCGGACCGTTGCCAGCAAATCCATGCGTTCCCTTGTTTCCTATATACGAGACCTCGATATTCATCGTCGCAGTAAGCTGTCGTTGTAGTGTGGCGTTCCACGCGTCAAGAGTCGGCAAGCGCTGCGTTGTCGGCCGAACTCGAGGATCCACGGCGTTTTGAGGACCACGCAGCGGCAAGATGCCATTAGCCGGAACCGCGACCGACGTCAGAGCCGGAGGACCCTGCGCCAGCGTAAATATGGCACTCCGGTCGTTCGTGAAGTTGGATTGACCTGTAAGGCTGGAATCAGAAACGTCCTGGTTGGCCAGGACTGGCAAGTTCTGTGTAACGACGTGGCCGAAATTCGAGCCGAACACGCCGATGTCAAAACTGCGCCCGTATCCGAGGCGAACCACCGTCTTTGGGTCAAACTGGTACGCAAATCCGATGCGCGGAGCAAACGCCTTCAAAGTATTGTTAATGTTCCCGTTGGTATCGATGCCGCCAAATCCGGCCACGCGAATCACACCCTGATCGAGGTTAGCGAATCCTCCGTTACCTGTGCCGTTTACCTTTTCCGGGAAATAGATTTCCCAGCGGAGGCCGTAGTTAAACGAGAACTTCGGCGTCACTCGCCACGTGTCCTGACCATAAAAGAACCAACGCTTCTGACGCTCGGCCGCGTTCAGGCTCGAGCTCACAAAGCGATTGAAGTGCGTCACATCACCGAGCAGGAACGTTGCCAGGTCAAGGCCTCCGGTCCCGGCGTTGGCGGTGTCCCCAGAATTGAATTCGAGTTCACCCGTGCGGTTAGAATCGCTCGGCACACGCAGGTTCTTCGCATAGCGGATGTCTGCTCCGAACTTGATCTGATGATTGCCTAGGATGCGCGTCCAGTTGTTGACCACTTGGAACTGGTCTTCCTTCTCGGTCAGTGGACAGTTGCAACGGCCGACGTTCAAACCATCACCGAAAGATCCAGAGTCAGCGCCTGCGACGTTGCTGCCTGTCCCACTTCTCAAACCGTTTCCAACGAAATGGAAGCGGGACAAGCCGCCGGTGACCGAACTGCCAAGATTCAAGCCCGGTACGCCGAACGCAGTCATCGGATTTGTGCTTGCGTCAGAGTACGCTGTCTGCGGGTTATAACGGAACCAGCCGAAGCGCACGTCGGTCAGCCAGTTCGTGCCGAGCGCCTTGTTGAAACCGGTAGCTAAGCTGTAATTGTGAACGGTAGAACTTCCGTTTAAGCCGCCGGGGCCGAACCCTGGGCCGCCCAAAAGTCCCAACGCGCCCGCTCCCGAAAGGGAGAAATAGTCCAGGCTGAACCGGCCAAAAATATTGAAGGCGCGAGGCGCAGCGTAGTCAACTCTCGTGTCAAAGCTATTCTGGTTATACGGCCCAGATCCCGAACCTACAAAGTTATTAATAACGCCCCCGGAAGTCGGCTTGGCAAATGCCGCCAGGATTTTGCCGGCTTGCGGAGAAATCCGCCCAATCGGTATTAGATTACCTGTGAAAGCGGTGCGACCCGATCCGTCTACCTTGCTCCCTGTTGCAGGGTCAAACACCTGGCCTCCCTGGCTGATGGAGGGATTGCCGAGATATTCGCTCAAATCGCAGAAGCCCGTCGTGTTCGTCGCCGGGTTGCACGTGTTCTGCACAAGCGCCGTCGGGATCGTCAATTGATTCGTGATACCGCCCGTCTGCCGCGTGCCCTGATAGTCGCCGAAAACGAAAAGCTTGTTCTTGATGATCGGCGCGCCAGCCGCACCGCCAAACTGCTTAAAGCTGGCGTGGGGCAGGGGTACACCCGGAGCGTTCTTGAACGGATCGCGTGCCTGTTGGCCGTCGCCGCGCCAATCGAAAAAGCCGCTGCCGTGCAATTCGTTCGTACCCGACTTCGTCTGTACGGTCACGACGCCAGCTACAGCCTTGCCAAATTCCGCGTCGTAGTTCTGCAGCGCAATTTTGGACTCCTCGATTGCATCCAAGTTAGGATTCACGACGATAATCCCCAAAATCGGATCTTGGTTATCGGTACCGTCTAATTCGAAAGCCGTGCCGCTGAAGTGCTGACCATTGACGAAAATCTGCTGTGCACCTTGCGGGTTTTCCGTAGCGGCGTGGCTCCAGCCAACTAGCTTTTGCGTTCCCGGAGACAGCAGCTCGAAGTTCGTGAAATTGCGGTTTAAAATAGGCAAGTCTTCGACGTATTTCTCGTTGAACGAGATAGCTACATCAGCGCGGTCAGTCTTAAGTTGCGGAATCTCCGAGGTAACTTCCACTGACTGAGTCACCTCACCGACTTGCAGGGTCGCGTCCACGCGCGCTCCGGTGTCCGCCGACACTTGCACGCTGGGAATGTCCGTAGCTTTGAAGCCTGGCGCTTCAATCCGAATCTTGTACGTGTCCGGAATTAGGTGAGTGACCGTATAGTTTCCGCTTTCATTCGTGGTGGTTTCGTCGGTGGTGCCTTTAGCGGTTGAAGTCACCGTGACTTTAGCCCCCGTCACCGCGCTACCCTGCGGGTCCGTCACAGTCCCCAGAATGCTTCCATAGACGGCCTGCGCCAACGTGGTTGACGTTCTAAGGCCGCAAACAAGGCAAAGCACTACAAGTGTCGCCCAAATCGATCGCCTCACCATTAGATCCTCCTTCGAGAAACACAATTAACGCAAAATCCAAGGATTACCGCGGTTGGTTTTGAATGAGGCGGCTACGCTGCCTTCATTCGTGTACGCCCGTATTTGTCCAAAGGATGAGAGGTTTGAGTGTTTTAAACGCAGAGCGCAAACGGAAAACCAAGGTGGCGGTCCGTCTACAGCCCACCCCAAATCGCTCAACCAACCTCGACGTGAAATGCACCCCAAGCAGACGTTTTTAGTGCGAAGGAACTCACCGCAATATGCGGACGCGGACCAACGCTACACCCCGACCGCGCACCGTGGAAGAAGAGAACTCGAAGAGCAAAAATACTAATGCATCCTATTTGTTTCTTGGAACGCTATAGAAGTCTCAGGCAGTCTGATACTGTTACCGAGAGTAAAGCTCGCGCTTGCATAGAGATGGACAGATTGTTACACTCCTGTTAAACGACGTAACTGGGTTACCAAATTGGCCGAACGCGAACAATATCTCGCTCAGATCGAGAAATTGGTTGGCAGCCACGTCTTGCATGGCTCCGAATCCTTATGCAAGCTCCTCCGCTATTTGGCCAAACATGCCCTCGATCATCCCGGGACACCGATTAAGGAATACCAAATCGCGACCGAGGTCTTCGGTCGCTCGGCCGACTTTGATCCCCAGCTTGATTCCATGGTGCGTGTGCAAGCGGGACGATTGCGAGCGAAACTCGCCGAGTATTACAGTGTCAACGGCGCCGACGACGGAGTCGTCGTAGAACTGCCAAAAGGAACCTACGTCCTCTCGTTCCATCACCGCCCTGCTGCAGGCCGGCCTCACAGTCCTCAAGTCGAATCCGAAGCGAAAGCGGGCCACGGCCACCGGAAGTGGCTTGCACTGACGATTTCGTTGGGCGCACTGCTGGTGTTGGCTGCAGCCACCATCGTTGGGCTTCTGTGGAGTCGAAACGCGGCGCAAGCGGGCTATTCCCAGGAAGGTGGGCTCGCACCATCGGCGTTTCGCGTCTTCTGGAACGGATTTGTGTCCGGACAGGAAGAGCCCTGGGTCGTCTTCAGCAACGCGGCGTTTGTGGGGCGTCCCGAGACTGGCATGCGGTATTACGACACCGCCAAAGATAAGGGTAGCTTTATTTTGGACCACTACACTGGCGTGGGTGAAGTCCTGGCCGTCCACGAACTCGATCGTGTTTTCGGACTGCTGCATCGGCAGATTCGCGTAAAGCGCGGCAGCCTCTTTTCGCTGGACGACGCCAAGAACAATAACCTGATCTTCATCGGTTCGCCCTTCGAGAATCTCACCTTGCTGGAAATTCCCGGAACGCAAGAGTTCATTTTCCGCCGCATGGATTCGGGTTCGCGCAAAGGCGAAGAGGCGATTATGAATGTCCACCCTCAGCCTGGGGAACCCAAAGAGTATTTCCCCAGTCCCGGCAATGCTCCACTGACGGAAGACTACGCGGTAGTTGCATTAGTTAAAGGACTCAATGCTGGCCAGGCTGTGCTGATCCTGGCGGGCACGACGACGCTAGGGACGCAAGCGGCAGTCGAATATGTTTGCCGCCAGAGTTCGGTGGAGGAACTTCTGCTGAGGCTGCCGGTCTCGCAGACGGGGCAGCTGAAGCCCTTTGAAGCGGTAATTCGAGTCAAAGTGACGCGGGGCGTGCCGGTAGGAAGCGAGTTAGTGGCGCTGCGCAGCGGCACCTCGTAAACCGAGCTAAGGAATACCGCTAACGTTCGAACCTAAGAAGGCGGTGTAAGCCGCGGATCGAGTTCGCGAGCCTTCTGAAATTCGCGCGCCGATTCCGCTTTTTCGCCCCTTCGCAGCAATGCTAATCCAAGCTCAAAATGCGCCAGTGCATAATCGGGCATCGCCGTAATCGCTGATCGAAATTGCGAGATGGCGCCATCAAGATCGCCCACGGCAAGCAGCCTTTTACCGGAGTTGGTCGCAAAGAGCGCAGCCTGCCGATTCGTTTTCTCCCGTGTAAGTTGTGCTCCAGCCTTCGATTCCGCGGCCGCAGCATCGTTATCCCCGAGCTGCCGCAAGACCGCCGCGAGTGTGGTGTGCGCGCCGGCAAAGTCCGGTTGCAGACGAATCGCCTGGCGCAAAGCGTCCGCCGCTTCGGGCAATTTGCCCTGCTGCTTCAAGACCGTTCCAAGTGTGTAAAGCGCCTCCGCATAATCTGGCTTGGCCTGGAGCGCTGCACGAAGCTCCTCTGCGGCCGCTGAAAAATCGCCTTGCTGCCACAGCGTCACGCCCAGTGTGTAATGCACGTCCGCTTGCTGCGGATCGACTTCTTCCGCCTTGCGAAACTCGGCGATCGCCTCGTTCAGCTTGTCTTTCAGTTTCAACGCCAGCCCGAGGTCGTAGTGCAGCGTCGCATCCCGCGGAGAAATCATCAGCGCGGACTCAAACTGCGCAACCGCGGAATCGAAATCCGTCTTTTGCAGATACGCGGCTCCGAGATTCGCCTGGAAACCCGGGTCTTGGGGGTGCAGGCGCAGCGCCATCTGAAACTCGGGAACCGCATTATTCGCATCGCCCAGCTGCAATAGCGCGAGTCCAAGGTTATTGTGCGCCTCCGGATTGTCCGGCTGCAGTTTTACAACTTCACGAAAGCACGTTGCAGCTTCATCCGCCTCGCCGGCACGCTGCAGCAGAAGTCCCAGAAGATTCTGCGACTCCGGCAAATTCGGCTGAATTTTCACCGCTTCGCGCAGTTCGCGGACCGCGGCGTCGTCCTCGCCCTGCGCGTGCAACACCTGAGCGAGGTAGTAGTGAGCCTGAGCGCCGCCGGCGTTGAGGGCGACCGCGGCGCGTAGCTCCGTGATGCTTTCCTGAAAAGCCTTTTCTTCGAAGCGAAGGACGCCGAGATGAAAATGCGCGGTCCCGAAATTTGGCTGCAACTGAAGGGCGGTGGTGAACTCCGCGGCTGCTTCTTTCGTTTGTTCTTGCCGCGCGAGCAAGGCTCCCAAATCATCGTGGAGCTCGGCGCGAGTGGGCTCAAGTTCAATGGCGCGACGCACCTCCCGCGTGGCCGATGCCACATCCCGCGAAAAATCAAGGGCGCGAGCAAGTGTACGATGCGCTTCGGAATCTGACGGAGCCAGCCGCACCGCTTCGCGGGACTCGCGAAGCGCGCCCTGTGTATCGCCTTTGCGCAGGAACGCATTCGCCAGGTTGATGCGCGGTTGCGGAAAATCCGGCTTCAGCCTGACCGAGGCCTGCAGTTCGCGAATCGCCGGATCGAGCCTTTCCTCCGCCAAAAGCACCCAGCCCAGCGAGTTGTGCGCTTCGGCGCTGCCGGGCGCGATGCGGAGCACCTTTTCGAACGCCGCCTCTGCCGACGCCAGGTCGCCCTGCTGCAGCGATTGCATTCCCTGCGCATAAATCGCCTCGGCTTGCGGCGGCGCCTTCGTTTTCTGGCCGGCCCACAGCGCTTGCGGACCGAACGCGGCCACAACCGTAAAGAGCAAGAACGCAGCAACGCACCA
>Ga0209648_10001053_pt1 | contig 22098 bp, 20 predicted proteins | sample GraSoi2013_115cm_FD_185830 | JGI IMG/M metagenome (GOLD analysis project Ga0209648, IMG submission 185830) | Grasslands soil microbial communities from the Angelo Coastal Reserve, California, USA - Sample 9_17_2013_115cm (SPAdes) (version 2) | ecosystem: Environmental > Terrestrial > Soil >... | reverse complement strand
TTCGCGGAGGTCGGAGAGCTGGGGGCCGCGCTCATCGCGCTCCGGGGCGCGGGTGAGCTGGCTAAGGACGAGGACGGGAATTTGCAGCTCTTTGGCGAGGCCCTTGAGGCCGCGGGAGATGCTGGCGACTTCTTCCTGGCGATTGCCGAAGCGGCCGCGCGCGGTGATGAGCTGGAGATAGTCGACGATGAGGAGAGAAAGACCTTTGTCGCGTTTGAGGCGGCGAGCCTTGGCGCCGATTTCGAGGACGGAGATGGAGCCAGCGTCGTCAATCCACATGGGGGCGGCATAGATTTGAGCGAGTCCCTCGGTCATAAGGCGCCAATCTTCGCGGGAGAGATGGCCCGTGCGGAATTTGTGGGCGTCGATCTGGGCGACGGAAGCGACGAGGCGCTGGAGCAGGGACTCCTTGGACATTTCGAGGCTGAAGATGGCGACGGGATGGCCGGCGCGAATAGCGATGTTTTCGGCGAGGTTGAGGGCGAGCGCGGTTTTTCCTTGCGAGGGGCGCGCGGCCAGGATGAGGAGCTCGGAAGGCTGGAAGCCGGAGGTGAGCTTGTCGAGCTCGCCATAGCCAGTGGAGATGCCGCTGATGCTTTTGCCTTCGCGGAAGATTTTTTCGAGGCGCTCCCTGCTGCTGTCGACAATCTCCTTGATGGGGATGAGGCCGGCGCGGACGCGGTCTTCGGCGAGCTGGAAGATGGAAGATTCGGCGTTGTCGAGGATGGCGTCGGCGCCGTCTTCGCCTTCGAAGGCGCGCTGCTGAATATTGTGCGTGGTGTGGATGAGATTGCGGAGGATGGCTTTTTCTTTGACGATGCGCGCGTAGTGCTCGACGTTGGAAACGCGGGGCATGCCGTCGGCGAGCGAGGCGAGATAGGGCGCGCCGCCGGCGGCTTCGAGATCGCCGCGGCGGTGGAGTTCTTCGGTGAGGGTGATGAGGTCGATGGCTTGCTGAGCCTCGCCGAGGGCGATCATCTGGGTGAAGACGCGGCGATGCTGGTCGAGGAAGAAATCCTCGGGCTTGAGATTTTCGATGGCGGCGTTGAGCGCGTTGTTGTCGAGGATGACGGCGCCGAGGACGGAACGCTCGGCGTCGAGATTGTTTGGGAGGGGCTTTTCGAGAGTGGAGTCGGTGGGCATCTATATTTCGCTTTATTTTCGCCTAGTTCCGCTTAAGGTAACACACACAGCTTTTATCGCGCAAGATGACGATGCGCGCGACGCATCGATCGAAATTTTTCAGGTGGCGAGGACGATTGCCTGGGCTCGACCGATTCCTGTTTGAAGCGTGAGCGCATTGTGCGTTGAAGAACGGCGGACGTCAATTGGTGTAGCTGTGCATCGTTGCGGAAAATGTGCAAAAGTTTTTTTTGCGCAAATAATTCAAGAAAAAAAGAGACAATTCAACGGAAAGAGTGGCGCAGCATGCTGCGCGGCTACAAAAGGAATAAAAAAGCCGCCGCTTTGTGAGCGGCGGCGGCCAAACGTTGTCAGATTACGTTGCTACGATTCTTTTTCGACGTGGACTTTTATTTCGGCGGTGACGTCGCGGAAGATTTTTACGGTGACGGGATATTCGCCGAGGGCTTTGATGGGTTCGCGGAGCTGGATCTGGCGCTTGTCGATCTTGAAGCCCTGGGCGGCGAGAGCTTCGGCAATGTCGCCAGAGGTGGCGGAGCCAAAGAGCTGATCGTTCTCGCCAGTCTTGCGGGTGAAGCGGAGACTCACGCCGTTGATGAGCGCGGCTTGCTTTTGCGCGGCGTCGAGCTCGGTGGCGGTTTTCTTGGCGAGCGAGTTGCGAATGCGCTCGAGGGCTTTCATGTTGCCGCTGGTGGCTTCGATGGCGAGCTTGCGCGGCAGCAGGAAATTGCGGGCGTAACCGGGCTTGACGGTGACGATGTCGCCGCGGTGGCCGAGCTTTTCGATGTCTTCTTGCAGAATGATTTGCATGGTGGTTCTCTTTGCTCCTGTCACTAATTCCGCTGGGCCGGCTGAAGCCGGCCGCTACACAAAGGCGCCCGCGAAAGTCCGCGGCCGCTACAGTTGCCTTTGCTGCGATCGCGGTACTGCGTTTTGCAATCGCGTCGTGCTTACTGCTCAAAAGCGGCGGCAAGACCGCCGCACTCCAAAATATGGGCCGGTCTTGCGACCGGGGCGCCAGCCTGAAGGCCGCCGCTACGTTTTGGGCGCTTCGCTGGCCGGCGGCGGTGCTGCCGGCGGTGCTGCGGGTGGCGCGGCGGCTGGTGCTGCGGGCGCGTGAGATTGCTGTACGGCTGCCGGCGCGTGCGCACCTGCGGTGCCTGCGGGTGCTACTGGGCGCGGGGCGTGCGTGCCTGCGGCGCTGCCGGCGAAGGGCATCAGCGCGATGTTGCGGGCGCGCTTGATGGCTACACCGAGCCAGCGCTGGTGGCGCGAGCAGACGCCGGTCATGCGGCGCGGGAGAATCTTGCCGCGCTCCTGCACGAACTGCGAGAGGATGTCGGCGCGCTTGTAGTCGATGAAGTCCATCTTCTCGACGCAGAACTTGCAGACTTTCTTCTTGCGGAAATATTGGCGCTTGCCGCGCGGGCGTCCGCCGGGACCGCCAGGTCCACCGGGGCCGCCTTCGCGACGCGGACCGCCGTGACCGCCACCGGGGCCGTGACCGCCGCCGTGACCACCGGGGCCTTCGCGGCGAGGTGCGCCGCTGGGGGCTTGCGATTGCTGCTTTGGTTCATCTGCCATAACTGCCTGCCTTTCCATTTGCCCCGGTAGGACCGAGGCGGCTAAGACTCTTGCGAAAAGCGCCCGCGAAAGTCCGCGGCCGCTACATGTGCTTGCTCTGCGATCTCGATACTTCGTTTGACGATCGCGTCGTGCTTACTGCTCAAAAGCGGCGGCCAGACCGCCGCACTGCAAAATTTCTAGCTTGCTGCGGCCTGCTCTGGGGCTGCGGCTGCTGCGGGAGCCGGCGCGGTGCGGCGCGGACGGCGCGCGGCGCGGGCTTCGCGTTTCTGGCCAAGCTTCTTCTGGCGCTTGAGATCTTCGTCGAGGCGGACGGTCAAATACTTGATGACCACGTCTTGCACGCGAAGGCGGCGCTCGAGCTCGGCGATGAGCTCGTGGTGCGCGGTGCGAATCTGCTGATAGACGTAGATGCCCTCGCGATGCTTGGAGACGCGATACGCGAGCTTGCGCGTGCCCCAATGCTCGGTCTTCTCAATCTTGCCGCCCTTTTCCGCGCAGGTGTGCTCGATGCCGGAAATAACTTTCTTGATTTCATCTTCCGGCGTGGCGGGACGCGCGATGAAGATCAGATCGTACAGACGCTCTTCCATGTGATGACCTCTTTTCTTCTGTTCCCGGGCGCTGGCCCGTGAAAATTGTTTTCGGCGGCGCCTTGCGGCGCTGCGCCGGTCTGAAGACCGGCCACTACAACTTCGGGCCTGGGCCCGTGAAACCTTTTGCGGCGGCGGCTCGCGCCGCTGCGCCGGTCTAAAGACCGCCGCTACGTTTCTTCGCCTTCGGCGGGCTTGCGGCGGTTGAATCTTGTCATTGCGGCGTCGAGTCCTTCTTTCAGGATCATCTCTACCGCGTTGCCGGCTTCGTCCAGCATTTCCGCCGCTACTTCCAGCTCTGACTTCTTCATCGGCCGAAGGACGTATTCTCTTCGACTGCTGAGCTGGTGCTCGGGACCGCAACCTAGCCTGAGCCGCGTAAATTCTTGCGTGCCGACGGCGCTGATCACGGACTTCGCGCCGTTGTGGCTGCCGGCGCTGCCCTCCGGATGAATCCGAATGGTGCCCAGCGGCAATTGCACTTCGTCCCACATCACCAGCAAATCGCTTACGTCCAGTTCGTACTTGGCCAGCAGATCTCGCACCGAGATGCCGCTAAGGTTCATGTACGTTTGCGGCTTGGCGAGGAGAATTTCTTCTCCGGCCAATTTGCCGCGGCCCACGAGCGCCTTGCCTTCAGGACGTTCGACGCGAATTGCCGCGCGATTCGCAAGTTCGTCCACGGCCATGAAACCCAAGTTATGCGGCGTCCACTGATACTCGGGATCGGGGTTGCCTAGTCCGACGATTAGCCGCATAGATTTATCAGCCCCGAGTGAAAACGACTTGACGGCTTAAATCTCGCCAAGCTGGGGCGCAGCGGTGCTGCACCCCTACATAGGACACCGAAGCTACTTTTTCTTCTCCTTGTCGCCCTTGTCGGATTTCTCGGCAGCCTTGGGCTTGGCTTCGCCTTCGGCACCTTCTTCGCCCTCGACTTCCTTCTTGCCCTTCTTGATGACTTCGGGCTCTGCCGGAGTTGCGCCTTCCGCGGCCACGGCCTCGGCGGGCTTCTCTTCTTCAACCTTGAGAGTGACGACGTGCGCGAGAACCTGCTCGGGGTCGGTAATCAACTTTAGCTTGGTGGCGTCGAGTTCGAGATCGCGCGCGCGGAGAGCCTGGTTCAGCATCAAGCCGCTGACATCGGCCTTGAATTCGCTCGGAATGTCGCCGGGCAAGCATTCGATTTCGACTTCACGAGTAACGATCTCGAAGACGCCGCCCTGCTGCTTAACGCCGGCAGGATCGCCGAAAGTGTGCACGGGAACTTGCACGCGCATGCGAACGTCCATGGCGACGCGCAGGAGATCGACGTGGAGCAATTTGCCGCTGACGGGATCGTTGAGCCAGTCCTTGAGGATGGCGGGCTCATGTTTGCCGTTCAGGTCCACCTGAAACAGAGTGTTGTGTCCGCTTTCGGAGCGCAGGATGGCGTTGACCTGTTTGGTGTTCACGGAGAGCGTGATGGCCTGGCCTTTGCCGCCGTAGAGGACTGCGGGAACTCTGCCGGTGGCGCGCAAGCGGCGAGCCTCGTTTTTCCCCCGCTCGGCGCGAGGGGCTGCTTCTACTACTACTTTTTGATTCTGAGCCATGCTTTCTACCTCTTTTTGTGTTCCCGAGTGGCCGGCTGACGCCGGCCGCTACAGATTTCGTGTTCCTGCTGGCCGGGCTAAAGCCTGGCCTCTACGCTTGCCACCTGACCGGGCTAAAGCCCGGCCACTACAATGACAAACCAAGATCTAAATAAAGAGCTCGCTGATCGACGTTTCTTCGTGGATCGAGCGAATGCCGCGCGCGAGCAAGCCCGCGACGCTAAGCACTTTAATTTTGCCCATTTGCTTCGCAGCTTCGGACATGGGCACGGAATCGGTTGCGACAACTTCTTTGATCTGCGACTTGCTGATGCGCTCGATGGCGGGGCCAGAGAGCACGGCGTGAGTGCAGGCGGCGTACACCTGCGTGGAGCCTTCGCGGATCAGTGCTTCGGCGGTTTTGACCAGAGTGCCGGCGGTGTCAATGATGTCGTCGACGATCAAGGTGCTGCGACCGCGCACGTCGCCGATCAAGTTCATAACTTCGCTGACGTCGACATCGACGCGGCGTTTGTCCACGATGGCGAGAGGAACATCAAGGCGTTTCGCGAAGAAACGCGCACGCTCCACGCCACCGGCATCCGGCGAAACGACGGTCAGGTTCGGCAACTTCAGATGCCGAAAGTGCTCGACGAGCACCGGGGAACCATACAAGTGATCGACTGGAACATCGAAATAGCCCTGAATCTGCGGGGCGTGCAGATCAAGCGTGAGAGCGCGGCTGGCGCCCGCGGTTTCGAGCAGGTCTGCGACGAGCTTCGCGGAGATCGGGACGCGCGGCTTGTCTTTGCGGTCCTGGCGTGCGTAGCAGTAGTAGGGCAGGACGGCGGTGATGCGCCATGCGGAGGCGCGTTTGAATGCGTCAATCATCAGCAATAGCTCGAGCAGGTGGTTGTCCACCGGGTAGCAGCACGGCTGCACGACGAAAACATCGGCGCCGCGCACGTTTTCGAGAATCTGAAAATAAATCTCTCCATCGCTAAAGCGGCCAAGCTTCGCTTCGCCGAGCGGAACATCCAAATGCTTGCAGATGCTTTCTGCAAGGGGCAGATTCGCGGTGCCCGAGAAAATTTTAAAGCGGTCGTCGTTCAAGAAGCGTTTGCTCCCATGCACCAGCGTGAAAACATCGCCGCCAGCAAATGCTGCGGCTGAGATCCTCCGGCCCGGCAAACGCGCCGGAACCTGAGGATGACAATTCCATGAAATGTGCGCTAGAGAGACGCTGCGGTTCAGAGGGCTGGCGCACCTTTAGGGCGCGTCTTGGACCTTGCGAAGATACCTGTCGCGCGAAATTGTTTCGCAAACGAAGGTGTGTTCGTCCTGAAACCCGACAGCGGCTCGGCGCGCCAACGCTGGGCTCGGGAAAACTCCAAACACCGCCGAACCGCTACCCGCCAGCGAGGCTTCTGCAGCTCCTCGTTGAAGCAAAACCCTCTTGATTTGAGCAAGTCGAGGGTGACGCTGAAAAACCGGCCTCTCAAAGTCATTGGAAAGGCCGCTTCCCTGCGCGCTCCAAGATAGAGCACAGAACTTCCAAAGTTTAGAGGTAGCGCGGTTTTTTGTCAATGCAGGAGCTTTCAACCAGCGGTAGGCATCCGGGGTGGGCACATGAATATCGCTGGGAGAGACCACCAACAAGGCGAGCTTTGGGATGTCGGGCAACGGATAGATTTCGTCGCCACGACCGATGCCCAGGGCACGGCCGCCGAAAAGGAAGAACGGTACGTCAGCGCCGAGGGAGGCGGCAATTTCCATCAGTCTTGGAGCAGGGATGGTGCGACGGGTGAGCCGCAGGTATCCGAGCAGCGCTGCCGCGGCATCGCTGGAACCTCCGCCGAGGCCGCGACCTGCCGGAATTTTCTTGCGGAGCTCGATCTCAACGCCCGAGCGAAGTTTTAGCTCGCGCCGCAGCGCATCTACGGCGGCGTAGACCAGATTCTTGCGGACCGGTTCGAGAGAAAGGGAATTGTTTCCGTGGATGGTGAGAGAAATGCCGGAAGATTTGGAGGCGCGCAGGCGCAACTCATCGTGCAGAGAAATGGTTTGAAAGATGGTGCGAAGTTCGTGATAGGTATCGGGGCGCCTGCCAAGAATGTCCAGCCGGAGATTGATTTTGGCGAACGCTGGGATTCGGATTTCGCGCATGCGACTATTGCGGCTTGGCTTCTTGCGCGGACGATTTTTGGGCTACGCGGTGCTTGGTCTGGCCCAACTTTTTCTCGATCTCAGCGATTTTATCGTTCTCAACGTCGGCGGGCAGGGCATGACGCCATTCGGAAAGAGATTTTTCCCACTCGGCGGCGGCGAGTTCGGTGCGGCCGAGCTTGGCGTAAACGTCGCCCAGGTGCGAATGAATGGTGGGATCGTGACTGTCACGCTCCACAGCCTTGTGCAGAGTGGCTTCGGCTTCCGTGAGTTTGTTCTGTTTGTAATAAATCCAGCCCATGCTGTCGAGGTAAGCGCCATTGTATGGCTCTTCTTTCAGGGCGCGCTGGACGAGATCGGCGGCTTCATCGAGGCGCTGACCTAGATCGCCAAGCATGTAACCGTAATAGTTGAGCACGGAAGCGTTCTTGGGATTAACAGCCAGGGCTTTCTTGAATTGGTCCTCGGCGCGGTCGAAGAATTTCTGGCGCTCATAGATGGCGCCGAGAATAAACCACACCATCTCGTTGTCGCGAGGGCGGCCGGGTAAGACTTCGGCGGCATGCGCGGCTTGTTCCGCTTCTTTGTAGCGCTTGGCACGCTCGTAGACCTGGGCGATGTTCAGATAGGTGTCGCGGTCGGCGTCGGAATTGGTTAACTGGGTGCGAAGCAACTTCACAGCTTCATCGGTTTGTTCGTTTTCGCCAAGCAGCAAAGCTTGATTGGAGCGAATGGCGGGGTCATTGGGATATTTGGCGAGCGCTTCTTTGCCCGCTTGCAACGCCTTCGGCAGATCCTTTGCCGAGCGATAGGTGTCCATGACGAGGAGGCGAGCGCGGTGGTCTTCTTCATCACCCAGATGGCCCAGTTCGTTGAAAGTAAAAATCGCGGCCTGGTAATTCTGGCGCTCTTTATAAAGCTGGCCGAGTTCCTGATAAAGAATGGCGAGGGAGCGGCGGCGCGAGGGCAGGGCGGCGGACTGGCCCTTCACACCCGCAATCGCGTCGGAAAGGACGCGGGTGGCGTCTTCGTAGCGGCCTTGCGCCTGGTACAACATGGCCTCGTTGTACATGACTTCAAGGCTGCCGGGGGCGTATTGACGGGCCTTGAGGAGACTTTCTTCGGCATGATCGAGGTCATGCATCTCTCGGTAGATTTGCGCGATGCGGAGATAGACGTCCGCGTCATCGGGCATCAGGTCGGCAATTTTTTGATAGACGACGAGCGCATCGGAGAATTTTTCCTCGGACATCAAAGTCTGTCCGAGCCCACGCTGATGGCTCAATTCGGAAGGGTCTAGCTCGACGGCCTTGCGATACGCCTGCTCAGCCTTGGGGAGGTCCTTGGTTTGCGTATAGGCATCGCCGAGAAGGTCGAGGAGCGCAGCAGAAGGTGCGCGGCTGGTCATGCCTTCGAGCAGGCCGACGGCTTCGGTGGACTTGCCTTCGTCGAGAAGGAGCTGCGTGAGTTGCTCAACCGCGGGTTCGTTCTCGGGATCGTCCTTCAAGATGCCACGCAGAACGGCTTCCGCCTCATCATGCTGGTTGCGAAGGCGATAGAGGCGGGTAAGCCAGAGCGCCGATTCGGTGTCGGACGGGTCCAGGCGATAGATTTCCTTGTACTGTTCGATGGCTTTGCCGGCAACTTCGGACTGGCCGACGCCGCCGCTGAGATCGCCGAGGCTGCGCAGATAGATTCTGGCGAGGAGGCGGCGCGTGGGGACGTCGTTGGGGTCGCGTTTCAGGATCTCCTGGGCTTCGGCGACGGCGTCATGAATGCGCTGCGCTTTCCAATACATTTCGGCGAGGCGTTCGCCGATAACCGGGGACTTGGGGTCGAGGGCGTAAGCCTTTTTGTAAAAGTCGATAGCTTGGGAGGCGTATTCAGCCTTGCTCGTGTTCTCGTACTGCTGCTCGTAGATATGGCCCATTGTGTAGTCGAAGTAGGCGTCAGCGCGGGAGGGGGATGACGCGACGGCCTGGGCTGAGCCGTTTCCTTGCGACGGAGAACTGGCGCCGGCGGGTTTCGCCGGCGTTTGCGCGTGCGCGACAAACGCGCCGGCAGAGGCAAGGAGTGCGGAAAGAGTGAGTCGGTAAAGTTTCATCGGTGCCCCGAAAACAAAAAGTATCCCATGCGACCCAAACGCGGTCAAAAGCAAATTGGCGCGGTTTCCAGGGCCGAAGAGTCTGAGGAATAGGATGCATGGAGAAAGGGGAGCGTTCCAAGGAGATTTTGGTGGAGAAAAGGGATTGCATTTCTTCCATATTACTGCAATAATCGAAATATGAAGAAACCGGATCCGGCTCTGGTGACACGCAGCGCGTCGCGATTTTCCGCTCTCGGGGCGGAGCCGCGTTTGCAGATTTTGCGGGTGCTGCTGGCGGCGCATCCGGAGGGGATGGTTGTGGGAGACGTGCAGGAGGAGATGGGCATACCGGGTTCGACGCTCTCGCACCATTTGGAAAAGCTCAAGCAGGTGGGATTGGTGAAGGTGCGGCGCGAGGGGACGTTCTTGTGGTACGCGGCGGATACGGACGCGCTGCGGGAAGTGCTGAATTTTCTGTACGAGGAATGCTGCACGCGGAGCCGCGCGGTGGCGCCGGAGGCGGTGGTCCAGATTTCACGGTGAAGATTTTCGAACGGTGGTTGTGGCTTTGAACGCGCCGGCTAGGAGCCAGCGCTACACAAAGCGAGATTGCCGAAGATTCGATGTTAGTTAGGGAGACCAGAGATGAGCGAGACGAATATTCAGGAAGTGGTGAAACAGAAGTATGGTCAGGCGGCGAAGCAAGTGACAGCCGGCGGGACGGCGTGTTGCGGGGGCGGAGGCGGGCTTAGCGGGTGTGATCCCATTACGAAGAATTTATATGATGAGGCGCAGAAGTCTGGGCTGCCCGCGCAGGCCGTGGCGGCTTCGCTGGGTTGCGGGAATCCCACAGCGCTGGCGAAATTGCAGGCGGGCGAAGTGGTGCTGGACCTGGGATCGGGCGGGGGAATCGATGTGCTGCTTTCGGCGAAGCGCGTGGGGCCGACCGGCAAAGCGTATGGGCTGGATATGACGGACGAGATGCTGGCGCTTGCGCGGGAGAATCAAGAGAAGGCCGGCGTGGAGAATGTGGAGTTTCTGAAAGGCGCGATCGAGAATATTCCGCTGCCGGAAAATTCGGTCGACGTGATCATTTCGAATTGCGTCATCAATCTTTCAGGAGACAAGGACCGTGTGCTGGCGGAGGCGTTTCGCGTGCTGAAGCCGGGCGGACGGCTGGCGATTTCCGACGTGGTAGTGCGCGGCGCGGTGCCCGCGGAGATTCGGCGGAGCATGGAACTGTGGGTGGGGTGCATCGCAGGGGCGCTGGAGGAAAAGGAGTATCAGGAGAAGCTGGCCCGCGCGGGATTCGAATCGATTGATGTGGAGGCTACGCGGGTTTACAAGGCGGAGGAAGCTCGCGAATTTCTTGGGGCGGCGGGACTCGATCCGGATGTGGTGGGTCCACAGATCGACGGAAAGTTTGTCAGCGCATTTGTGCGCGCGGTGAAACCTGCAAAGAAGGCGGCGTGCTGCGGGCCGAGCTGCTGCGCGTGATATTACCGCTCGCTGCTTAGGTCCGCAGTCGGTTAGTCGTTAGCGCGGTGCTCTTTCATGTGCTGGTGGTCGGCGACGGGGTCGACGAGGCGGAACACGTGCTCGCCGCGCTTGGGATCGAAGCGATAGAGGAGAACGGCGTCAGCAGCGCGGTCCTGGCGGGCTAGCTCTAGCTCAGGATTGCTGACGACGACTTCACCTTTGTTATTGACGCGAAGTTCCGTGCCTACCTGCAAAACAATTTTCAATTCCTCGCTTGCGGCCATGGCGCCTCCCGTTTTGCGTGATTGCTGAGTTTGGATGCAGCAAAGCCGCGGAATGGCGCGTGCTCCTTGCGCGGGATAAAGCTGCGCGGGCTAGTGAAGGAAATGACGCATGCCGGTGAAGACCATGGTGAGGCCGAGGCGATCGGCGGCGGCGATGACATCGTTGTCGCGGACGGAGCCGCCGGGCTGAATGAACGCAGTGGCGCCGGCTTTGGCAGCTTCTTCGACGCCGTCAGGGAACGGGAAAAAGGCGTCGGAGGCGACGACGCTGCCTTGCAAGGGCGATTGCGCTTTCATCACCGCGAGTTTGACGGAGTCGACGCGACTCATCTGGCCGGCGCCTACGCCGAGGGTGGCTCCGTCGCGTGCGAAGACAATGGCGTTGGACTTCACGTGTTTGCAGATTTTCCAGGCGAAGCGCATGGTGTGCATTTCTTCCGGCGAGGGAACGCGCTTGGTGACCGTGCGCAGATCCGTGTCGCGAATTTCGCCGAGGTCGGGCTGCTGCACCAACATGCCGCCCAGGATGCGCTTTAGCTGAAGTTCGCGCTCGGGCGCGAGACCGCCGGGCGGCAATTCGAGGAGACGAAGATTTTTCTTGGCGGCGAAAATGGATTTTGCTTTTTCGTCGAAGGCGGGCGCGGCGATGCATTCGACGAAGAGCTTGGCGACTTCTTCGGCGGTGGCCGGGTCGACTGTGCGATTGAAAGCCAGGACGCCGCCAAAGGCGGAGATGGGATCGCTAGCCAATGCTTTCAGGTACGCATCGCGCAGAGTCTCTTGCTCGGCCGCGCCGCACGGGTTGTTGTGCTTGATGATGATGGCGGCGGGGCGGCTGAATTCGGCGGCGAGGCTGCGCGCGGCTTCGAGATCGACGAGATTATTGTAGGAAAGCTCCTTGCCTTGAAGCTGCTTGGCCGCGGCGAGACCTTCAGACGGGCGGCCGGCGGAAACGTAGAGCGCGGCGGCTTGATGCGGATTTTCACCGTAGCGAAGTTCCTGCTGGCGGCGAAGGGCGAAGTGCAGGCGCTCGGGCAAGATTGGTTTTTCGGTCAGCGCAACGTGATTGGCGGAAGCGGAAAGGCGCTCGAGTTCGGTGGTGATCATGCCGTCGTAGCGGGAAGTGGTGGCGAAAACCTTGCGGGCTAGCTCGAGGCGCGTTGCGAGCGATGTGTCTCGCGAAGCTTCCAACTCTTTCGCTACGCGAGCGTAGTCGGCGGGATCGGTAATCACCGTGACGCTTTCGAAATTTTTCGCGGCGGAGCGGAGCATGGTGGGGCCGCCGATGTCGATGTTTTCGATGAGCTCCTCAGCGGAGAGATTGTTTTTTGCGGCGGTGGCTTCGAACGGGTAGAGATTGACGACCACTAAGTCGATGGGCGCGATGCCGTGTTCGGCGGCTTGCTTCTGATCTTCGGGGAGATTGCGGCGAAAGAGCAGGCCGCCGTGGACTTTGGGGTGGAGAGTTTTGACGCGGCCGCCGAGCATTTCTGGCCAGCCGGTGAACTCGGAAACATCGCGGACGGCGACGCCGGCTTCACGGAGGAGCTTTGCTGTGCCTCCGGTGGAGAGAATTTTGATTTGGAGAGCGGCGAGCTTCTTTGCAAAGTCGACGATCCCTGTTTTGTCGAAAACGCTGATGAGCGCGCGCTGCACAGCCATGTGCTGCCTCCGGAAAAGCACAATAGTGTAACGCGTTGAGGGAAAGAAGAAAGAGCAGGGCGAGGAAAGCGGGAAGCGTAGGTGATTTTTGATTAGGCTTTTACGAGGGCTTTGAGCTTAACTTCGCCGTTGACGACTTCGACGACGTACTCCACTTCGCGGCAATTCTTCTGCTTTTGCAGTTCCTTGGTTTTCTTGCTTACGAATTCATTGAAGTTTTCGCGCGACTGCTTGACGCTGCCGCCGGTCTGCTGCATGGCTTGCTGAAAGGCCTGGTACAGCTGGTCGACCTTGTCGGTTTCGCGCTCGGGTTCGGAGCAGACCATGCGGAAGGATGTTGGCTGAGACGCGGCGGGCGTTGCCGCAGCAGCGGCCCTGGCGCGGTCGGCTTCGATGGCCTTGGCTGCGGCTCCGAAGTGGCGCTGCACTTTTCCTTCTTCTCGCTGCTGGGCCTTCTTGCGAAAAATGTCTTTGTACTTCGCGTACGTTTGCGTGAGGTTGTTGTAGCGAAAGCGCTGGCCAAATTTCATCTCGCCCCCGCGCTCGCCATAGCGTTTGATGATCAATTCGATGCGCCACTCGATTTCGGTGGGGGGACGCTTTCTGCCGCCGCCGAAATACTGGTCGTACTCGATTTTTAGTTGGCGAATGTCTTTTTCGAGCTGAGACATTTCTTCGTCGATCGTCGCCATGGCGGAGGCCCCCGATGCTTCAATGCTAGGAGGTGAGGGCGAGGGCGTCAACAGAATGAGCGCGGGAAGGCGACTGATTCGGCACGGTCTGGGATTTACGAGCGGCGTTGCGGGCCGGAGAGCTGTGTGTTGAAATGGCGGCATGGAATCGCGGGCCAGACGGGCGCTTACGGCGGATCAAGCGGATTTGCTGCGACGGCTTCCCTCGGTGGATGAATTGCTGGGGCAGCCGCGGCTCGCCGCGCTCGCACGGCGGGTGGACCGCGAGTTGCTGCTGGAAATTACGCGCACTGTTTTGGCTGAGTTGCGCGGGCGGATTACTGGAGAGGGAACGACCGCGGCGATCGCGCTGGACTCGTCCGCACTGGAAGAGCGCATTGCTTCCATGGTGGAGCGGGTGCTGGCTTCTTTGCTGGAGCCGGTAATCAACGCAACCGGAGTGATTTTGCATACGAACCTGGGTCGAGCGCCGTTGTGCGACGCGGCGGTCGAAGAAATTCGCCGCAGCGCGACAAGCTACAGCAACCTTGAATATGACCTGGAGGCGGGCGCGAGGGGCAGGCGTGACGTACACGTTGCGCAGTTGCTCGAGCGTCTGACCGGAGCTGAGGCCGCCATCGTTGTCAATAACTGCGCGGCCGCGGTGCTGCTGGTGCTCGCGGCGCTGGCGAAGGGCGGCGAGGTAATTGTGTCGCGGGGCGAGCTGATTGAAATCGGCGACGGCTTCCGCATCCCGGAAATCATGGCGCAAAGCGGAGCGGTGCTTCGCGAAGTGGGGACTACGAATCGGACGCGCATTCTCGATTACGAAAACGCGGTGAATGAGAACACGCGGCTGTTGCTGCGCGTGCATCCATCGAACTTCACGATTAGCGGCTTTGCGGAAAAGCCTTCGATGGACGAACTCGTTTCGCTCGGGCAGCGCGTTGGCTTGCCGTTGGTCGAGGACCTTGGGTCGGGATGTCTCGTTGATCTTTCGAGTGCGGGTATTACGGAGCCCACGGTTCGGCAGAGTGTGGATGCAGGCGTTTCGATCGTGATGTTCAGCGGGGACAAGTTGCTCGGAGGTCCGCAGGCCGGCATTATTGCGGGGAAAAGGGAACTGATTACCCGCGTTCGCCGGCACCCGCTCTTCCGCGCTCTGCGGGTGGACAAATTGACGACCGCGGCACTGGCGGCCACCTTGGGGGCGTACCTGCGAGGGGCGGTGGACGAGATTCCCGCTTTGCGCATGATTCGCATGAGCGTGCAGGAGATCAAGCGGCGTGCGGAGAATTTTCTGCGGGAACTGACGCCAGAGCTGCCATTGGGAGAAGTGGAGCTAGAGATTGCGGATGGAAGTTCTTTGGCGGGCGGCGGCTCGACGCCCACGCAGTCTCTTCCCACGAAGCTCGTACGCATCGCGAGCGCGCGATATTCGGCGAGCCAACTCGAGCAACGGTTGCGGCGCGCTCCGGCGGGTGTTTCTGTGATCGCGCGGGTGGAAGACGATCGGCTAATTCTTGATCTCCGCACGGTCTTTGCAGAGCAGGAACCGGCGTTGCTCAAAACGGTTGTCGCCGCTCTCCACTAGGAGATCGAATGAAAATTGCGGCTAAGGAAAAACTGATGCAAACGACTCGCGTGCTTCTCAACCAAAGACAAAAACGCCAGCTAATGAAGCGCGCCAGGATCAGCGGCAAGTCCGTTTCGGAGGAGGTGCAGAGCGCAATCGATTTCTATTTGGACTTGCCGATCAGACAAACTATTGGAACAGAAGAAGAGTTAGCCGGGTTCTTTTGCGTAGTTAATTCTTCCGCGGATCGCATTATTGGAAAATTAGACGAGACTATCTTGCATGTGGATCGCCTATTGAAACCGAAAGCGAAGGTTCGCAGGCAAAAGTTTTCGACTTTAGCCGCCAATTAAATCATGCGCAGTTTTCACGTTTCGGGTGGAAAACTAAAACACAAAACAGTTCCAATGCCGAAGCTGCGGCCCGGGTGGGCCCTGGTGCGCGTGCGGATGGCTGGAATTTGCAATACCGATGTTGAGATTTTGCGCGGGTATCATGATTTTCGCGGCACACCTGGGCACGAGTTTGTGGGCGAAGTCGCGGAGGTTCGCGGCGTTTCCGAACGAGAACGGGCTCGTTGGGTCGGACGCCGAGTTGTGGGTGAGATCAATGTGGCCTGTTCAGCTTACGGTTATCGCCCACTTTGCACCTTTTGCCAGCGGAAACTGAAAACGCATTGTGCTCGCCGAACCGTGCTTGGCATCGTCGCGCACGACGGCGCGTTTGCGGAATACCTTGCGTTACCACTCGAAAATCTGCACGTGGTTCCTGATGCGGTGAGCGATGAACAAGCGGTTTTTGTCGAGCCGCTTGCCGCCGCGTGCGAAATTCTCGATCAGATCGATGTCAAGAAATTTCGAAACGCCGCAGTGCTGGGCGATGGCAAGCTCGCTCAACTTGTTGCGCGCGTCTTAGAGACAAAACTCCCGCATGTGACGATGTACGGCAAACACGAGAGGAAACTGGCTCTGGCGCGGCTCGGCGGGGTAAAAACGAAGCGCGTTCGCGGCAATGCCGGCGATTTGAAACGCGTCGACGAGAACTATGCATTAGTCGTGGAAGCCACCGGGTCGCCGAGCGGTTTAATCTTCGCCCAACACCTGACCGAACCCCGAGGCACGCTCGTTCTGAAATCCACGTTCCATGGCGCGGCGCCGGTGGAGACCTGGCCCATTGTGGTGAAGGAACTCAGCTTGGTTGGCTCGCGCTGCGGTCCGTTCGCCAAAGCGCTCGCTCTCCTTCGCTCGGGCAAAGTCGATCCAGCGCCGCTCATCATCCGCACGTTTCCTTTGGCCGATGCAGAGAGCGCGATTCAATTCGCGCAAAAAAAGGGAGTCATGAAGGTACTTCTAAAGTCGTGATTGTTGGCTGACCCGCGGATCTGATTGCTCCCAAGGTGCTAAAGGACTCCTTAAAGCCGGTTAATGCAGGAGGCGACGCAGGCGGCGCCGAAGCCGTTGTCGATGTTTACGACGGTCACGTTGGAGGCGCAGCTATTGAGCATGCCGAGCAGGGCAGCGACCCCGCCGAAACTGGCGCCGTAACCGGTGCTGGTAGGCACGGCGATCACCGGGACGCCGACCAGCCCGCCTACGACGCTGGGGAGCGCGCCTTCCATCCCCGCAACGCAAATGATGACGCGAGCCGACGCAAGTTTTTCGCGATGCTCCAGCAGGCGGTGAATGCCAGCAACGCCGACGTCGTACAACGGCTCAGCGCGATTGCCCATCATGCGCGCGGTGAGCAGCGCTTCTTCCGCGACGGGGATGTCGCTGGTCCCGGCCGAGACGACGAAAATCTGGCCCTTGCCGGTAATCTCGTGGCTGCGCTCGATGGTGATTACGCCGGAGAGCGCATAAAACTTCGCTGCGCTTTTGGCTGACGGATTTACGCGCCGCACGGCTTTAAAAATAGCGGCGTTCGCGCGAGTGATAAGAATATTTTGCCGGCTGCCTTTTTGGCGCAGCATGGACTTAACAATTTCCGCGACTTGCTCGGGCGTTTTGCCTTTGCCGAAAACAACTTCGGCATATCCCTGGCGCAGCGAGCGATGATGATCCACTTTGGCAAAGCCCAAATCCTCAAAGGGGAGATGCTTCAATCGGGCAACCGCGCGTTCGGGCGGCAGCGCACCGAGGCGCACGAGATCCAGTAGCTGGTGAAGTTCGCGTTCCTTCATGAATTTGTAGACGCCGCGATTCTAGGGCTGAGGTTCGCCCATTAGTTTTCGCAAAGGTTGATTGTCCGCGTAAACGCGCCACTCTACAACGAGGCCGTCGCGGATTACGGCCCGCCACGCCCAGGAATCCAGTATAGCGTGTGATTCAGGCAGAAAGATGCGCGTTCTTGACTTGGCCCGGGGCGGCTGCGAGACTGAACAAACTCGGATAATATGCCGCGCACACAGGGACAAATCATCACCGTGGGTGTGACCGGAGCCAGTGGCGCGCTTTTGGCGCAGAAGGCGCTCGCGCTTTTGGAAGAGGATGCTCGAGTCGCACGCGTGCATTTGGTCGTGACCGAGACGGGGCAGCGGCTCTTTGGCGAAGAATTAGGGCTCTCTTCCGGCGATTTGAAGCAATTGCCAAGCCGGCTCCTGGGCCGCGCAACGAACAAGATCGAGACTCTGCCGAACAAGGACGTCGGCGCTTCCATCGCTTCTGGCAGCTACGAAGTGGATGCTATGTTGGTGATTCCGTGCTCGATGGGCACGCTCGCGGCCATCGCGAACGGGACGAGCGATGATTTGATTGCGCGGGCCGCAGACGTGATGCTGAAAGAAGGGCGCAAGTTGGTGCTGTGCATTCGAGACACGCCGTTCAATCGCATTCACCTGGAGAATATGCTGCGAGCGCAGCAGGCCGGCGCGGTCATCATGCCGGTGGTTCCCGCGTTTTATGATCACCCGAAAACGATAGACGATCTTGTGACGCAGTATACGTGTCGCGTGCTGGCGCAGATCGGATTGCCGCAAGAGAGAATGTATCGATGGGTTGGCCATTCTTCATCGAAGGAAGCAAAGGCGTGAGCGTCATTGTGAAATCCGGGGCTAATTTCTTTTTCCGCCGATGAAACAAAACCGCATTCGTACCGTGCTCGAGATGATCAAGTTCGAGCATTCCGTCTTTGCGCTGCCGTTCGCGCTGACAGGGGCGCTGCTGGCCGCGCGCGCTTCACGGCACGGCTGGCCGACGCTTCGGCAGGTTGCGTGGATCGTGGTGGCGATGGTAGCGGCGCGCTCCGCTGCGATGACCATTAACCGCATTGTGGACCTGCGCTACGACCGGGAAAATCCCCGCACAAGCAAGCGCGCGTTGGCAACCGGCGAGCTTTCGGTGTCGTTTGCATGGGCGTTCACGATTGTAGCGGTGGGATTGTTTTTGGTCGCGGCTTGGCGGCTCAATCGGCTGGCGCTGGAACTGGCTCCCGTCGCGCTCGCCGTTCTGTTCTTCTACTCTTTCACCAAACGCTTCACGAACTGGTCGCATCTTTTTTTGGGTTTCGCGTTGGGAATTTCTCCCGCAGCTGCATGGATTGCGGTTACGGGCGGGCTCGATCTGCGCATATTGATACTCTGTGCGGCGGTCACGCTATGGGTCGGCGGCTTTGACGTGCTGTACGCATGCCAGGACGTCGATTACGACCGCAGCGCAGGTTTGTTCTCGGTCCCAAAGCGATTCGGGATTGCTCGCGCGCTGTTGATCGCGCGAGTCATGCACGTCGGAGTAGTGGCACTGCTCGCGTTGCTGGCTGCGAGCTTCGCGCTGCCGTGGCCGGCCTGGCTTGGCGTTGTGGTGGTCGCAGCGCTGCTTGCTTACGAGCATTCTCTTGTGAAAGCGGACGATCTGAGCAAGCTGGACGCTGCGTTTTTTGCCGTGAACGGTTATATTAGTTTGCTGTTCCTGCTGTTCTGGGGCGCCGCAGCGGCAGTTTGGCGTGTTTGAAAAGTTCGGATGCTTTGAAAAACGGGAAGAGCGCGGGATTGCGGTACTCTGGAAGCGCAAAGTAAATGTCTAAATTGACCATTACGGACCAGCGGCTGAAGCCTATTGCGGTCAAGGTGCTTGCCGGAGAGCGCCTCAACATTGAGGACGGCATTACGCTCTACCGCTCACCGGATCTGCTGGCGGTTGGCTGGCTGGCGAATTACGTCCGCGAGAAGCGGCACGGCAACGTCACGTACTTCAACGTCAATCGGCATATCAACCCGACCAATGTTTGCGTGGCACACTGCAAGTTGTGCGCGTTTGGCCGCGATCCCAGCGCTCCGGGCGCGTACACGTTTGCGCTGGAGGAGATTTACCAGCGCGCGGAGCAGGGCGTTCGCGAAGGAGCCACGGAATTCCACATTGTCGGCGGCTTGCATCCGGATTTGTCGTTCGATTATTTCCTGGAGCTGATTCGCGGACTGAAGCAGCGCTTCGCCAGCGTGCACTTGAAAGCGTTCACGATGGTCGAAGTGGGTTATTTCGCGCGCATTGCGAAGCTTTCCGTGAGAGACACGCTGCAAAAAATGAAAGAAGCCGGCGTGGATTCGCTGCCCGGCGGCGGCGCGGAGATTTTTCATCCGCGTGTGCGCAAGATTATTTGCGATCACAAGGTCAGCGGGCAAATGTGGCTGAGCATCGCGCGGCAGGCGCACGAAATCGGCCTGCGTTCGAACGCCACGATGCTCTACGGTCACGTGGAGACCGAGGAAGAGCGCGTCGACCACCTCGTGAAATTGCGCGAATTGCAGGACCAGACGCACGGGTTTGTGACGTTCATTCCGCTGGCGTTTCACCCGGATAACACCGGGCTGTCCCATATTCCGAAGCCGACGGGCTACGCCGATCTGCGCAATATCGCTGTTGCTCGGCTGCTGCTGGATAATTTCGACCACATCAAGGCTTATTGGATCATGCTCACGCCGAGCATCGCGCAAATTGCCTTGCGCTTTGGTGCCAACGATTTGGATGGCACGGTCGTCGAAGAAAAGATCTATCACGATGCAGGCGCGAAAACATCGGAGTTCACTTCGCGCGGGGAACTCGAACGACTTATCCGCGCCGCCGGGCGCGTGCCGGTCGAGCGCGATACTTTGTATCGCCCGGTCGATCGCTCCAAGCTGCCGCCTGTACCGCCGGCGCCGCGTGCCGACCTCGTTTCTCTTACCCTCAACGTTTAGCTGCTGCTTTCGGCAGCGCCTCGATAATTTTCTCAGGCGTTAGCGCGTAAGTGCGCGCGGACTCTTAGGAAATGCTATCTCTCCCCTTATAAATTCTTAACAGGGCATACCTTAGCATTTCAGGGCAACGAACGAGCGTTCACGTTTGCCCGGACGCTCCGTGTTCCTCGAAAAATCCGTTGCCAGTTACCAAGGAGAAAGAGATGTGTACGCTCGGACGCAAAGGAATAATCGCGCCACTGGCGCTTGGGTTATTGTACGTGGGTTTGTGCCCCACGTGGGCGTTGGCCGATGGAGACGGAAAGAACGATGCACCGAAGCAAGACTCCCCGAAGATCCAAGCCCCCGCTCCGCTAACGGAACGGGAGCGGCTGCTATTGGATCGTGTAGAGCTGCTGGAGAAGCGCGTGGCTGAACTGGAGACCAACAGGAACAAGCCTGCCGGGCCCAAAGCTGAGTCAGAGGCGTCGCAGCCCGCCGGCGCCGCAAGCGGGGCAGCAACAGCTGCTGCTGGCGAAGCGGCAGCGCCGGGTGCCATCACGAAGAATTCAGCGGACGCAACAACGGGCGCCCAAGCTACGGAAGAGGGTAAATCAGGCGCGGCGAAGCCTGCGAAGGCCGAGCCCTTTGCGTTTGCCGATTTCACGTGGCTGAACGGCAATTCGCGCACCGTAGACACGCCGTATGCCACCAAGTTTTTTACCCCAGAGGTCAGGGCCGACGTGGATTACAACTACAGTTTCAATCATCCGAAAGACGACACAATTAGTGGATCGAGCGAGGTCTTCAGGCACAACGAAGTGCAAGTGACGCAGCTCGGTGTAGGCGGTGATTTTCACTACGACAACGTGCGCGCCCGGCTGATGACGCAGTTTGGTCTGTATTCGCAGACGACGCCGCGTAATGACGCCAGCCCGTCGCGCGGTCAGTGGCAGCTGGACAATGCGTACCGGTATATTTCTGAGGCCTACGGCGGCTATCACTTCAACGCACTGCATGGAATCAACGTGGATGCGGGGATCTTCATGTCCTACGTCGGGCTTTTCAGTTACTACCAATTCGACAATTGGGCGTATCAGCCGTCCTATGTCTCTTCGAACACGCCGTGGTTTTTCAATGGCGTGCGCGTGCAGATTTTTCCGACAGAGCACCTGAAGATCGAGCCTTGGTTTGTTAATGGCTGGCAGTCGTACGGCCGATTCAACGGCCGGCCCGGGTTTGGATTCCAGATTCTTTGGCGGCCGAATGGATGGCTCTCCGTGCTAGGCAATCAGTACATGTTGGGCGAGGACGCGCTCAATACCCCGGGCCGCGTCCGCTATCACAGCGACGACAGTATCGAGATCAAATACTTGGACCACAACGAGAGTTTCCTCAGCAAAGCGGCTTTCTCTCTGACCGGCGACATTGGGTGTGAACACGGCGGCGGCGTGAGCTGCTGGGGGAACTCCGCGAAGGGACCAAAGCAGGATTTCCTTGGCTTCATGTTCTATAACCGCTTCTGGTTCGACCGCAACCGCTACGGACTGACTCTGGGAGGCGGCAGAATTAACAATCCGGGACGCTATTTGGTGCTGCTGCCGCCAATCAATGGCGCGACTGCGGCGTCGGGCACGCCCTATTTTACGGAAAATCCAGGGGACCAATTCAAAGCGTGGGATGCGTCAGCGACCTTCGACTACATGCCCAGCCAGTACATCACATTTCGCGGGGAGTTCGATCATCGCGCGGCGAATGTGCCGTACTTCTCCGGACCTGGAGGAGTTACACCGACGTCCTGCCCGACCGCTCCGATCGTCGAAAATATTTGCGGATCGCCTGGCGCATTCGTGCCCGGTTTTACGCCAGATCTAAAGAAAATCGAGAACCGGATCAACTTGTCCATCTTGGTTAAGTTCTAGGCAGAGGAGCGCCCGAGGCGCAAGTCCTACCGCGGGCGTGAGAATCATCCCGTGGTGGCCTCGCTAGCGTCTAAACGCCGCGTCACCAAGGTTGACGGCGTACTCAGCTTGCGTGGCCACCATTTTTACCGAAAGTACGACTATTTCATGACCGCCGGGTGAAATCTGGCACTCCACCTTAACCTGCTGGCCCTCGTGACCCGCCAGCGCGCCCG
>Ga0209648_10001051_pt1 | contig 22111 bp, 15 predicted proteins | sample GraSoi2013_115cm_FD_185830 | JGI IMG/M metagenome (GOLD analysis project Ga0209648, IMG submission 185830) | Grasslands soil microbial communities from the Angelo Coastal Reserve, California, USA - Sample 9_17_2013_115cm (SPAdes) (version 2) | ecosystem: Environmental > Terrestrial > Soil >... | reverse complement strand
CAGAAGATCGAGCGGTTAGCGGTAGATTTCGATGACTACGATCGCTTTCGCGCCGGCGATTCGGTGGTTGTGGGCGTCGAACCCGGTGCGCTCAACATTCCGTGGTATTACGGCGTATATCGCCGCTAATTTTTTGCGGTTCAATACGCTGGCTTGCCGTTGATCAGCAGCGGGACTTGCAGCTCCAAGACGTGGCCATCCTTGCCGAGGCGAAATTTCACCAGTTGCATTGTGCCGACGTCGCGCGTTTTCCACTCGGGAGTCTCGAGCGGCTGATCGGGCTTATCGGCGGTCGACCATTCCACGTCTTCGCCGCGCGGCTTCACCGTTTGCGGATCGATTTCGTAGGCCTCTTGTTCTTTCATGTCTACGAGCAAATAGCGCCTCCACAGACGCACTAGCAGCAACCCCTTTTTCTCCGTGTGATAGATGTTCCACGATTTCGGCGCTTCGTCATTGAACTTTACAATGGCGAATCCCACGGATTTCCAAAGCAGCTTCTTTTCGCCCGACTGTGACTGTGCTGTTGCAAGGAAAGCGCTTGTCGCAGAGAGAAGGGAGACGATTGCAAGGGCTCGAATAAATCGAACTGGTTTCACTCCATCGAAGCTGCGACGAACCACATGAACACCATTGCGAATGAAATAAGACAAGCTGGCCACCTTAGTTTTCCTTTACCCAGAATACTCGAGGCGAATCCTCCTAGACCCAAGAGCAACCCCACGCCATAAGACCGGAGGAGGATTGGATCGTAGTGCCGGAATCCTCTAAGACGCGCCCAGATCACAAGAACGAACCACAGCATGACGGAGAGCCCGCCCAGGCTGAACGCGGCGAAAGCCAGCTGGCTTCTCCACAGCGGCAATTCAAATCTCGGCTCGGATTTCCACCATCTCCTTAGAGCCCACCCAAGAGTCACGGGCACGAGCACCCAGCAAAGGAGATAAAGCGGGATCACAAAAGACATAACTCCCATTTCGAACCCTCCAATTGGAGGCCTAATTCCTTACCTCACTGAACGACTTATCGAGGAGCTTGATGGCTTCATCGACGTCGGGCTTGGTGGTATTCAGCATAGGGGCGAGGCGAAGCGTGTTGCCGTACAGGCCGCCTTTGCCAATGAGCAGGCCGTTCTGGCGGGCGCGCTCCATCACTTGCGTGGTAGCTTCGGGAGCGGGCTCTTTCGTCTTCCGGTCCTTCACCAATTCCAGCGCTTGCATCAGTCCCATGCCGCGTACGTCGCCGATGAGCGAATGCTTCGCTTGCAACTCCTCCAGCTTGCCGCGAAAATAATTTCCGACCACGTCCGCGTTCTCCAACAAATTCTCCTCTTCGATCAGCTCGATGGTGGCCCTGGCCGCAACGCTCGTCACGGGATTGCCGCCGAACGTGGCGATGTTCGCGCCCTGGAAGCTGCCGGCGATTTCCGGCGTCGTCACGGTCAAGCCGATCGGTACGCCGTTGGCCATGCCTTTTGCGCTGGTGATCATGTCCGGAATGACTTCCCACTGCTCTATGCCGAACCATTTCTTCCCGGTGCGTCCCCACCCGGTCTGCACTTCGTCGGCGATGAACAGCGCGCCATACTGCTTCACGATCTTGAAGACAATCTTGAAGTACTCCTTCGGCGGCGTGATGAACCCACCGACGCCTTGAATCGGTTCGGCGATGAAAGCCGCGATGTTGCCGCTGGTTCCTGTTTGGATCAGGTTTTCCACGTCTCCCGCGCAGGCCACTTCGCAATCCGGATATTTCAAGTGCAGCGGGCAGCGATAGCAGTAGGGATTCACGGCATGGGAGATGCCCACGCTGATCACGCCACCCTTGCGATAGGGCGCGTGCGCGGTGACGGCTTTGGCAAGCGCCGAGCCGCCGGAATAGGCGTGGCGCAATGCCACCACGTCAAAGCTGCCGGTGGACATGCGTGCGAGCAGAATGGCGGCTTCGTTGGCTTCCGTGCCGGAGTTGGTGAAAAAACTCTGTTGGAGGTTGCCCGGCGTGATTTGCGCGATCTTCTCCGCCAGGGCCACGATGTGTTCGTTGGGATAGAGCGTCGAAGTGTGCTGCAGCCGGTTGACTTGGGCGCTCACTTTGCTGGTGATCTTCGGGTTGCAGTGCCCCACCGAGACGGTCAGGATGCCGCCGAAAAAATCGAGGTACTTGTTTCCTTCCAGGTCCCAGAGGTGCTGCATCTCGCCGTGGTCGGCCACCAGCGGCTGCTGGAAGTAGTTGGTCACCGAAGGCCAAAGGTATTTCTTGTGCTTGGCGACGACTTCTTCGCTGCGCCCGCTACGGGCGAGCTGGGCTGCAGGAACGAAATGTGCGGGCGTGGTCATGAATGAGTCCTTATCCGCTGGATTGCTTCCAAAAAAAGTGTACGCTGCGGAGAGAGCGAAATCTAGCCTGCAGCGCCGGGCAACGCACGGAAGCCAAGAGGTCTTTCTCTTCGGTGGCCGGCCGCAGGAGTTCGCGGCTTTTTCTTGGCATTCGGGCAAAAAGCCGTGATTTAGATTTCAGTTGAAATGAGTTCGGCCGCTTCTTTCGAACGGCGCACCGGAACAAACTCAAACTCGACCAGATCCCGCCAGTGATCTGCCCACTGTTCCAACAAGCGCGGATCGCCGCACTCCATCAACTGGAAACAGCGATCGAAGTTGGTCTCCACCCAGCTATCCACGTACGAGAGGCCGTCCGGAGCCATGCGCCCCTTCTCGCGGAAGCGGCGATAAACCGCTTTCGCGTCCCGATTCTTGAATCGCTCGATCACCATGTAGAGCATAAGAGATCACCCGTCTCCTTTGTGAATGATGTTGCCTGCGAATCGCCTCACATAGCAGTTCATGATGCTGGACAAGCTGAATTCTGTCGCGCTCCTCCAGCGCTCGGCGATAGAATCTACTCTGTGGCTCCTGCTTTCGAACGATGATGCAAGCGAACGCTCACCTCCGCCTCGCTGTTCCTGAAGATGTTCCAGTTCTGCGTAAACTGATCGACGCATCCGTGCGCGGATTGCAGACGCAGGATTACACCCCGGATCAGATCGAAGGCGCGCTCAAAACCGTTTTTGGCGTCGATAGCCAGCTTATCGCCGACGGAACATATATTGTGGCGGAGGCCAACCCTAATGCTACCCAGTCCACGGGAGCAAAGAACGTGCCACCCGGATTGATGATCGTCGGATGCGGCGGCTGGAGCAAGCGCAAGACGCTCTATGGGAGCGACCATTGGACGGGACGAGAGGACGCGATGCTGGACCCACTTCGCGATGCGGCAAAGATTCGCGCTTTCTTCATTCATCCCGATTGGGCGCGACGCGGAGTTGGCAGCATGATCCTGCAGGCTTGCGAAGATGCGGCGAGGTCCGCCGGGTTTACTCGCTACGAGATGGGGGCAACGCTGACCGGAGCAAAGCTCTTCGGCGCGAAGGGCTATGTAGCCGTGAAACCAATCTCGATTCCTCTGTCGAATGGTGAATCCCTCCCGGTCCTTCACATGGAGAAGCACGCCTAGCTTCGACCCGATTCGAATCTGCCGCCGGCGGTGCAAGGCTTCGGACAGGGAATGGCCGTCGCAGGTATAATGCGACGCCATGCTCTCAGCAGGGAAACTCTTTCGGAGGGTGTACCGGATGTTTGCCCGCGTATTTCCCCGGTGCAGCGTGATTTCGCAGGCGATTGCCTTCAACCTTTTCCTCGCGTTTTTCCCGACACTGCTGATTGCCGTGGCGTTGGCGACGAGCCGGATTGGCGGCAAGACGAGTCTGTTTGACCTCATCGCGGATCTCACGCAGTTTTTGCCGCCTGGAAGTCAGGCAATCGTTTCGGAATTTTTGGTGAAGCGCGGACCCGGAACGTGGAAAATCGCGTTGCTGGGATGGACCGGAACGTTGCTCGCAGGCTCGCAGGTGATGAAGCTGGTGATGCAGGGAATTCACACCATCTATGGAGACACGGAAAAACTCGGGTTTCTGCACCGGCAAGTGCGCGGCCTGATGTTACTGTTGATTACGATGGCGCCGCTGCTGGGAGCGGCCATCCTCGGCGTTCTGGGTAGGCCGCTGCGGCGATGGATTGCCCTTGAAGTCGGCAGGCACGGCATTCTACAGGGATGGTGGAATTTCTTTTTTCCCGCTGTCGCGATGGTGCTCGCGATGCTGGCGTTGACGGTGATTTATCGCGTGGCGCGGCCCCAGGAGGACAGCTTGCGCAACGTCGTGCCCGGTGCGATGGTCGCGACGCTCCTGTGGTGGCTGGTGGACGTGCTGTTTGGCACTTACGTGCGCCGCGTACCCTACAGTGTGGTCTATGGCGGACTGGCGGCTGTCATTGGCTTGATCATTTGGTTGCAGCTTTCCGCAGTGATTATTTTCCTCGGCGCCGCCTGGAACGCGGAGTTGGCGGAGAGTCGCAGAGAGGCTCGGGCCCATGCATGAACAAGTTATCCGTGTGGAGTGCTATTCCGGATATAAGGCGGACGAGCGTCCCTTGAGGCTGAATCTGATAAACGGAGCCAGGGAGGTCGTAACGATTGAGGACCGCTGGTATTCACCGGGAGCGACTTACTTTCGCGTGCTTGTGGACGACGGCGACCGTTATGTGCTTCGCCACGAAGAAGCGCAGGATGTTTGGAGCCTGGCGGGATTTCGAGCAGCTCCTTGATTGACACAAAAATTGTGCCGCGCGTATAGTCAAGTCACTAATTAGCAGCGTCGCATTCCTTGGGTTTCGTCCCTTCCAAACTTGTGGACACCTAAGGGTGCGGATTTCTGAAGGGCAAGGATGTTTCACTCACTGCTACTCCCCGGGTTCCGCCGCATAATTTTGGTAGTTTTCGCTTGCTGCCTATCGATTTCAGGCAATCAACTCCGTGCTCAGACGCCCGCACCGCCCTCACCGCCACGGGATACTGCCGCAAAAACAGATTCGACGGCGAAATCATCGCCATCAGCGGGCCCGAGTGAGGAAGTCTCCAGTCGCAATACGCCGACTACTTTCAAGGTGAGAGTAAACCTGGTGCTGGTGCGCGTGGTGGTTCGCGACCAGCAAGGCAAGATCGTATCGAATCTCAAGAAGGAAGACTTTCAGCTCTACGACAACCGAAAACTACGGACAATCTCGTCTTTCACCGTGGAGACACCCGAGACTCGCACGGCTTCAGCATTAGCATCTACGGCCGCGGATGGCTCTTCGTCGAGTGCGGATGCCGCCGGCGGCAAAGCCGTCGTTCTGCCGCAGCGTTTTGTCTCCATGGTGTTCGACGACGTGCACCTCTCGATGGCCGACGCTTCGTTCGTCCGTGATTCGGCTACACGCTTCTTCGGAGCTCTGGCAGCGAGCGATCGCGTTTCGCTGAACACGACGTCTGGCCAGTTGACGCAGGAGTTCACGGATGATCACGAGAAACTCGCAAAAGCGCTGCTCGGAATCGTGCCACATCCCCTGACAGGCCACGGTTTTCATGATTGCCCTGACGTGAGTTATTACCAGGCCGACCTGATCGTGAACAAGTCTGACGTGCAAGCGCTTGGCGTCGCGACTGAGGAAGCGCTCCAGTGCGCTTTCAACGGAGACACCAGCATGACCTCGGCGGCGCGAAACCTGGCGCAGGTCGCGGCAGACCGGGCGGTGGTGCAAGGAGACACTGAAACGCAGTATTCCTACAGGCATTTGGAAGACGTCGTAAGACGGCTGGCAAGCATGCCCGGTCAACGCGTGCTGGTTCTGGTATCGCCTGGCTTCATCACCACGACCCTGCAGTCTGAAGCTTCCGAAATGGTCGATCGCGCGACCCGCGCCAACATTGTGATTAATACGATTGATGCGCGCGGGCTCTATGCGCCAGACGTGATGGGGGACATTGCCGATCCACCGAATGACACTTTCCGCACCGCCGGTTACAAAACCTCCTACCGCGTGGCGGCGCAGTCCGCGCAAGACGAGGTTCTCGCGCAGTTGGCCGATGGCACGGGCGGCAAATTCTTCCACAACCGCAACGACGTTGATGAAGCCATGCGCGAGGCCGGCGCGGCGCCGGCGTTCTCGTACTTGCTCGGATTTTCCCCGCAGAACCTGAAAATCGACGGACGGTTTCACACCCTGAAGGTCGCTCTCGCCAGCGAGGAAAAATTCGGCATCCAAGCGCGGCACGGTTACTTCGCGCCGAAAACGCTCAGCGATCCCGCTGAAGCGACAAAGCTGGAGATGCAGGAAGCCTTGTTTTCGCAAGAGGAAATCCGCGACCTGCCGGTGGAACTGCAAACACAGTTTTTCAAGAAGGATGAGGCCCAGGCGCGCCTCGCGGTCTTGACGCACTTTGATGTGAAGGGCATCCACTTCCGGAAATTGCTGGGGCGCAACAACGATGAATTGACGATCGTCACCGGTATTTTCGACGAGAATGGAAATTTTGTCACCGGCCTTTCAAAGATCGTGGAGATGAACTTGCTCGATACGACCTACAGCCGATTGAGCCGCTCGGGATTCACGGTGAAAACCAGTTTTGACGTGAAGCCGGGTACCTACCTCGTGCGCCTCGTCGTGCGAGACGCCGTCGGTGATCAGATGGCGGCGCGCAACGGGGCAGTGGTCATTCCTTATTGAAGTCAAGTGATCGTGGTGAGGCATAACATGAATACACTCACAAATTTCAGGCGAACAATTCCATTGGGCGCGTGGCTGGCTGCCGGAGCGATGTGCTTGGCTCCTGTTTCTTCGCGGGGGCAAGGGCAATCCGCCCCGCCAGCGCCGCAGGCGGCCTCCCCGGCGGAGCAGCAGCCGGCTGTGGTGATCAAGAAAGAATCAAAGTTGGTGCTGGTCGATTCGGTGGTGACGGACAAGAAGGGCAACTACATCCGCGACCTGACACAGAAGGATTTCAAGGTTTTCGAAGATAACAAGGAGCAGCCGGTTTCCACTTTTTCCACCGGCGCCGATGCGGCTACTCAGGCGAACGGCCAACGCCGCTATCTGATTTTGTTTTTCGATAATTCAACGATGGCCGCGCCGGACCAGATCCAGGCGCGGAGCGCCGCTACCAAGTTCATCGCGGCGAACGCCGGACCCGATCGATTGATGGCCGTCGTGGATTTCGGGGGCTCGCTCCGCATCGTGCAGAATTTCACGGCGAACGCGGACGTGCTCCGCGCGGCGGTATCGGGAGTGAAGAGTTCGTCGGTCGATCCCAACGCGCCAGCGCCGGACGCGCCGGTAACGGTAGCGTCGGCAGGCTTATCGTCGCTAGGCAATGCCGCGGCGGATTTTGGGGCGCGCAGCATGCTGCTGGCGGTGCGCAGCCTGGCGAAAAATCTCCGCGCCGTCCCCGGCCGAAAAATGGTGGTGCTTTTTTCGGGAGGGTTCCCGCTGACGCAGGAAAACCAATCGGAGCTAACGGCAACTATTGATGCTTGCAACAAGTCGAATGTGGCGGTCTACGCTTTGGACGCTCGCGGTCTGGTCTCGACAGCCCCGGGCGGGAGCGCCAGCAGGAGAGCAACGGCTGGGAGGACCCACGCCGTTTCAAACCACCTTCCCGCGCGGAAGACTTCACCGCGTCCACACATTCTCCTCGCGGCCTATACGGCGATGGCGATAGCCGATCCGCAGCGCCCAGGCGGTGGTGACGGGGGCGGTGGCCGCGGCGGCGGTGGTGGCACGGGTGGAGGCGGAGGCACGGGCGGCGGGGGTGGCCGTGGCGGAGGTACTGGCGGCGGTGGTGGTACGGGAGGCGGTGGCAAGGGCGGCTCCGGTGGAGGTGGTGGGACGGGCGGCGGCGGTAAAGGCGGCTCCGGCGGTGGCACAGGCGGTGGCACGGGAGGCGGCACGCGCGGCGGCGGTTACAACCCTGTCTCTAACTACCGCAACTCGCCTTTCAACCAGCCGCGGACCATCGTGCCGCCATTCCCGCCTTCGGCTTCGACCAACCAGCAGATTCTGGCTGCGCTTGCGGAGGGAACTGGTGGCTTCACAATTTTCAATACCAACGACCTCCTGGGCGGACTCGAACGCATCGGGCGGGAGCAAAACGAGTTCTACATCCTGGGGTATGTGCCCGGCGACACGCCGGAAGGGAGCTGCCACACGCTCAAAGTGAAGTTGAATCGTGGCGGCCTGAACGTGCGCGCGCGCAGCGGATACTGCAACGCGCGCACAGCAAACGTGCTCGAAGGCAAGCCCCTGGAAAAACAGCTCGAATCGCACGCCACGGGCTCTCTGCCCGGTTCGATTCATGGCGTGTTGCAAGCGCCCTATTTCTACACCGCGCCGGAAACAGCGCGCGTCAATCTGGCGATGGAAATTCCGGCGGATACGTTTCAATTCAATAAGGAGAAGGGAAAGTATCACGCCAACCTGAACGTTCTGGGCATCGCCTACCGGGCGGACGGGACGGTCGGAGCGCGATTCAGCGATACCGTTAACCTGGATTTGGAGAAAGAGGAATGGAAAGAGTTCACCAAGTTGCCGTATCGCTATGAAAATCAATTCGACGCCACACCGGGCGCGTACAGGCTGACCGTTGTCCTGAGCGCGGGTGGCGATGCGTTTGGCAAATTCGAGTCACCGCTCGCCATCGATCCCTACGACGGAAAAATCTTCAGTCTCAGCGGCGTGGCGCTTACGAATTCCGCGCAAAGGGTGAACGATATTCCGACCGGCCTGGATTCCGTGCTGCTCGAAGACCGCACCCCCCTGGTGGTCAAGGGCTTGCAGATCGTTCCTTCAGGCAGCAATCGCTTCAAGCATACGGACAACGTAATTCTGTACACCGAAATCTATGAGCCCTTGCTGACCTCGGCGACCCCGCCGATTGTGGGCGTGGGCTACCGCATTTTTGAGCGATCGACCAACAAGCAGGTGTTTTTCACCGAAGTCGTTCGCGCCGATGATTTCATCCAGAAGGGAAATTCGGTGATCCCTGTCGGAATGAAAGTGAAAGTAGACGGCCTGAAGCCCGGTTCCTACCGCTTGATGATGCAGGCCGTCGACAGCGCAAAAAATCATGCGCCGGACCGGACCGTGGACTTTGACATAGCGGAGTAAGTTTGGAGTGCGGCGGCTTGCCGCCGCTTTTCTTCCCTTCACGGTTTCGCGTTGCAACGCAGACCTCTCGACAGCTGGAAAAGCGGGAGCAAGCTCCCGCACTCCACATCTCTAAGTCCTTTCCTGACTGTGCGTTCGGCCATGGTGGGTTCGACACGATCTCTGGACTTGCGCAACTTCTTCGCCGGCCCAGGGTTATTCTATTCGTGACCGGGAATGTGCCCGATAGGCCGTCCGGCAGGAGAGTGCTATGGGCTTGCAAGAGCGCCCCGCCCCGCCATTTTTTCAATGGGTCCCTGCTATTTCCGCGACGCCAAGGTCTTTCCTCGCCGCCATCCTCTCTTTGGCTTGTATTTTGTCGCTCACCGTCGAGTTGCCGGCCAGTGCCGCGATTCCCGCAGCGGCGAGGGACAAGAAGCACAAAACCGATTCTGCGCTTAAAGGGTTGCCGATTACGGAACTCAATGCCGACGAAGCTATTCTGCATGCGTTGAACCGCCTCTCCTACGGTCCGCGTCCGGGTGACGCCGAGCGCGTCCGGCAGATGGGCCTGGCCAAGTGGATCGAGCAACAGCTGAATCCCAATTCCATTGATGACCGCGCGCTGGATGCGCGTCTCGCGGACTACCCGACGCTCCGGCTGTCCACCGCGAAATTGATGGATGAATACCCGCAACCCAAGCAAGCGGAAAAGCAGGCCGAGAAACAGGCCCAGGCACGAGTACAGCAGGAACAGCGCCGTGCCGGTGCAGCCGCGGAAACCGCTGCTCCGGATATGCAAGCAGCAAAGGGCCAAGCCGCCGGAGGAGGCGATGCAGAAGCGCCTCGACAAACCGCCGCGAATGCAAAGCAGGAAATGAGCGATGCGCCCGCGCCCATGAAGCAGGAGCAGCCCGAGAGAAATCCTGCGGCCAATGGCGGAAAGAGGCGGGACGTTTTGGGTGGCGGAGACCCCAACAATGTCCCCCCTGCGATTGCGGACGACAGCAAGAGGCCGCAGCGCGTGGTGGCCGAGCTGGGCATGGCCAAGCTCACGCGCGCGATTTACAGCGAGCGGCAACTCCAGCAGGTGATGGACGATTTCTGGTTTAACCACTTCAACGTTTTCGCGGGCAAAGGCGAGGACCGCTACTACCTCACTTCGTATGAACGCGACGTCATCCAGCCGCACGCGCTGGGGAAGTTCAAGGACCTGCTGACCGCGACGGCCAAGAGCCCGGCGATGCTTTTTTATTTGGACAATTTTCTGAGCGCTGATCCGCGGGCCCCGCAGCGGCAAGCGGCCGAACGAGCCATGCGCCAGCAGCGGCGCCGCGGAGGATTCGGCCGGCCCCCGCGTCCGGCGGCAAATCCGCAGCAAGCCGCGAAGAAAAACGAACGCGGTTTGAATGAGAATTACGGGCGCGAACTGATGGAATTGCACACGCTCGGTGTGGACGGCGGTTACACGCAGAAAGACGTCACGGAAGTGGCGCGCTGCTTCACGGGTTGGACGATTGACAAGCCGAGGCAGTACGCGGATTTCAAATTCGACGACAGGCTGCACGATCCCGACCCGAAGTACGTGTTGGGGAAAAAGATTCACGCGGGCGGGATGAAGGACGGCGAGCAGGTGATCGACCTGCTTGTGCATCACCCAAGCACGGCAAAATTTATTTCCACAAAACTGGCGCGCCGGTTTGTTTCCGACAATCCACCGCCGGCGCTGGTGAACCGCATGGCGCAGACGTTCCAATCGAGCGATGGCGACATCCGCGCGGTGCTGAAGACCATGATCTGGTCGCCGGAATTCTGGTCGCGCGAATCGTACCGCGCAAAAATCAAGACGCCTTTTGAATTGGTGGTCTCCGCGGTGCGCGCCCTGCGCACGGATGTGGACACGCCCATGCCGCTGGTGCAGTGGGTGGGGCGAATCGGCGAGCCGTTGTATCAGTGCCAGCCGCCCACTGGTTATGCGGACAAGGCCGATGCTTGGGTGAACACCGGCGCGTTGTTGAACCGGCTGAACTATTCCTTGGCTCTCGCGGGAAACAAAATGCGCGGAGCGCGCACCGATGTGCCTTCTCTGCTGGGTGTCGATTCGTCCGCCGATCCGAAGACGGCGCTGGACCGCGCGGTGCAAGTGTTCCTCGGCGGACAGGCGGGACCGACGACGGTGGAAACGCTTGAGAAACAACTCGATAATCCGCAAGTTTTGCAGGCCAAGCTCGACGACCCGCGCAAGCAGGTGGATCTGGGCGTCGTAGCCGGCTTGGTGCTGGGTGCTCCGGAATTTCAGCGCCGCTGATTTGGAGTGCGGGAGCTTGCTCCCGCTTTTCCGGCGGCCGAGGTGTTTGTGAGTGCGGCCGGCGGCCGAGGCGTTTCTGAGTGCGACAAGCGGTCGCGGAACTAAGAAAAGCGGTTGCAAGCCGCCGCACTCCATCGAGCAAGTGAGGTCACGATGAGTTACAAATGTTGTGAAGGCGTACGCGGGCTGAAATTTTCACGGCGATATTTCTTGAAGCAGGGCGGCGTGGCCATGGTCGGCCTGAGCGCGATGCCCGCGTTTTTGCAGCGCGCCGTAGCCGCCACTCCGATGCCCAACAAGAAGCAGCTCGTCGTGCTGTTTCAGCGCGGCGCCGCCGACGGCTTGAATATCGTCGTGCCCTTCGGCGAGTCCAATTACTATCGCATGCGTCCGACGATCGCCATTCCGCAGCCCAAGGGCGGCGGCACGGAAGCGGCGATCGACCTTGACGGATTTTTCGGTTTGCACCCCAGCCTCGCGCCCCTCGAGCCGCTCTTTCACAAGAATCAGCTTGCCATCGTGCACGCCGCCGGCTCGCCCGATCCGACGCGCTCGCACTTCGACGCGCAGGACTTCATGGAATCGGGCACGCCGGGCTTGAAGTCGACCGAAGACGGCTGGCTGAACCGCGCTCTCGAAACCGTATCGGAGGAGAACGCTTCGCCGTTCCGCGCCGTGGCCATGGGGCCGAGTCTCCCGCGCATGCTGCACGGCGGCGCGCCGGCCATTGCGCTGCCGGACCTGAAGCAGTTCAAAGTAATGGCCCAGGCGCCGGGCACGGGCCAGATGGTCGAAGGCGGCTTTGAAGCCATGTACTCGCAGACCGTGGATCACGCGCTGCATGGCACGGGCACGGAGACGTTTGAAGCCATCGATCTCTTGCGCAAAGCCGATCCGAGCAAATATCAGCCGGAAAACGGCGCGCAGTATCCGGCCAGCCGGCTCGGCCAAAGTTTGCAGCAGATCGGGCAGCTGCTCAAAGCGAACATCGGCGTGGAAGTTCTTTTCGTCGATTGCGGCGGCTGGGACAATCACGTCAACGAAGGTGGCGTGCAGGGCCAGCTCTCGAATTTGCTGAAGGATCTCGGTCAAGGCCTCGCCGCGTTTCATCAGGACATGGGCGACCGCATGGAGAATATCGTCTTCGTGACCATGAGCGAATTCGGGCGCACCGCCAAGGAAAACGGCAACCACGGCACCGACCACGGCCACGCGAATTGCATGTTCATCATGGGCGGCGATGTGAAGGGCGGCCAGGTTTACGGCAAATGGCCCGGCTTGAACGATCACCAACTCAACGAAGGCCGCGACCTCGCGCTCACCACGGATTTCCGCTCCGTCGTCGGCGAAATCCTGACCAAGCACATCGGCGTCGCCGATCTCAAGCCGGTCTTCCCCGGCTTCGACAACAATTCCCGCAAATTCCCGGGCCTGATCCGTTCGTAAGGTCTGAATTTGTAGGGGCGCGCTTCAGCGCGTCCCTTCTGGTCTTAGTCCTCTGCGTTGGCCAGAGACTTAATTACGCCTGACAGCTCCAGGATCTCGATGTGTTTCGGGCACTCGGCCCAATTGTGCCGCCAGCAAACAATGACATCGCAACCGCTTGCGGGATGCTCGTGGTCGCGGAAATTTCTGCTCTCAAATTCAAACTCGATGCGCACGCGCTGCCATCGTCCCGGAGCAATCTGGTGTTTTGCCTCGCAATCGGGGAACCCTCTCCGGATGGCTTCGACCAGGTAGCCGAGCTTCTTGGCAACCATTCCAAACAGGAATACCACGCCCTGCTCGTTCACCGGCTCGTGCCGCAGCCCGCGGAAATCCATGGGGTTGCCGTAGGTAAGGCGATCCTGTAACTGTGCGTGCCGTACTTTTTTCGGCGGAATCGAGGAACGCTGCTTTTCCTTAGCCGTGGCCCCGTACTTTAGTTTGCCGGCACGCAGAATCTCCAGGACGTCCGCCCATTCCCGCTTGCCTTTGGCAAACTTGCCGAAGGCTCGCGGTATGGACGACCACCCGCCGAATCGCATTGCCATGGTACGCGGGTCGTGTTTCCCCTCCAGCAGATACCCGCGCCGCGAAGGTAGATCTCTCTTTCTTCGCACCGTTTCGCCCCAGTCCCTCAGGAGTTCACTTTCCTGGATCTGTTGCGCTCCCGGCGTGCGGGGTTTGAGTCTCGCGGCCCTTACCGCATCATTCCATCTGGGAAAAAATTTCGAGACGGAATACCTCGGAATGCCTGCGAGCGAGACGAATTCCGCTCGCGATGGCGCGCGCCCAAGCCGCCTCGCAATGGCGCTTATTAAATCTAAGATCTGCTGCTTGTCTGGCATTGGATCTCTGTTTTGGAGTGCGGCGGCTTGCCGCCGCTTTTCTTACGGCTACGATTTCCTGCCGCATCACAAGGTCTGCGCTGACGGAAAAGCGGGAGCCCTTCGGCAAAGCTCAGGGTAAACAAGCTCCCGCACTCCCAAAAGCGAACCACTCTATACATGCCACTTCAAAATCGCGTGGGATCGTTACGTTGCGTGTGGGCGAGAATAGCTGTCCAAAAATGAAAAAAGCGGGAGAGGAATCTCCCGCCGTCGAAGCACAGTGTTCTACACAATCAACTATACACTTAATGCTGGGGCTCCGTCAAGCAAAACTTTCAGACGGTTGTGGTCACTTCCGGTTAGCCCGTCAATCGGGCCCGATCCCGAGAGGCACTGGGAACTTTCCCTCCGGTAGCACAACGGATCATTTGTTTGCCGTCGGGACGTGGCGGCGGAGTTCGTCGAACCAGTTTTCGACCACTTGGAGTTGGACGGCGTTCGGCTCGCTCTCCGGCTTGATCATCAGAAATCGCTTCCCGTCAGGGGAAACGTCATATCCTATGGCAGGTTGCATCCCAACCGGTCCGCCAAGGTACTGGCCCTCAAACAGCACTCTGGGAGTTCCGGCGCGAAAACCCTCTTTGGTTTCGATGTCCACCGCCATCATCTTCTGACCGTTGCGATAGAAGAGCTCGCGCCCATTTCGCCCCCAGCGTGGCGAATTTCCCCCATCGGTCGAGATCAGCCACTTCCCAACCAAGGCTGGGAACGGCTGTACAAACACCTGTCCGGCCAATTGATATGCAAGCCAGCGCCCATCAGGAGACACTTGTGGGTTCAAGCCGCCTTTCATCACGGCCCGGGGCGTGCGTGCCGGATCCGCGGGCGCTCGCTGAATGGGAAGCACGCAAATCCCCTGTAGCTCGCCTGTTATCCCATAAAACAGGAGTGCGCCGCCATCAGGCAACCAGGAGGCTGGCGTCACCGGGCCGTCGGTGGCAAGAAGCAGCTCGGGAGGCCCGCTGCCGTCCCCCGGGGCCCAGAAGATACCATTCTCTCCCGACTGTTTACGATTGCGAAATGCCACCCGTTTGCCGTCGGGCGTCCACGCCGCCGCATTGTTGAGAGATCCGTAGGTCAGCTTAGTCAGCGTCCGGCGCGCAAGATCGTAAATCCAGATGTCCCAGTTGTCCTCCGATCCGCCTGCTATAGTCATCGCTACCCGCTGGCCGTCCGGTGAAATACTGGGATTGAAATACGCTCGCAGAGGCGCTGCGATCGCCTCGGCCTTACCCGTGCGATCCACCCACACCATGGTCGTTTTCTGCTCCTCAGCGCCTCCTGGCACGTACACCAGGTCACCTGATTCGGAAAAAGAATAATCGGCGAACCCTATTAACGAATTCCGCGAAACACCTTCCAGCACAGGCGACGGTGTGCCTTTCAGTTGCAGCCGTTCCGGATCGAAGGGCACGGCAAATAGCGATCCTCCTCGCGCATAAATCAGGTGCCCGGTTGGGGCGTAGCGCGGATTCGAGCCGCCTTCGAGCAGCACGCGCTGCTCGCCTGTTCGCAAGTTCAAGACAGCGATCCGCGCATCGTCCCAGGATGTTGCTGTCTTAATGCTGAATAGTACTGCTTTGCCGCCGGGCAGAAAGTGAGGCCAGCCGTGGGCGGTTTCGCCTTTTTGTGGGTCGGGGGTGGTGAGCACTTCCGGCTTGCCTCCCGCCGCCGGGACGCGCAAGAGTCCATGTTCCCCTGTCCCCCATCCCGTTGGTATTCCGGTTGCAAAAATGATGGTGTCATCCGGCCCCCAACTGCCACTCGGTCCCGGGCCAGGAAGCGCTTTCCAATCACAGATTGTGATGGAGGCGCCACCGGCGGTAGGAGCCTTCTTTAACTTGCCGCTTGCGTGATAGGCGATCCACTTGCCATCCGGCGAGAAGAAAAGTGAAGGAGAACTGACTCGGTCATCGCCCAAAACCGGCCTCGCCTCGAACTGATCCATGGCCCGCACCAGAACCTGCCCGGCGCTGCTGTAAGCGAGATGGGAACCGTCGGGCGAAAACGTCACGCCTCGAATCGTGTCGCTCTGCGGGAGAACAGTCGCCGCCCAGCGCGTTACCGGACGCGGTGTAGGCGCGGCAGTACGCATCCATCCCCACAGCGCCAACGCCGCCACGCCGAGCAGCGCCAGGGTCATGGTCCACAGCAGCCCTGACTCTCTGATGAGGCGCCCCAACGACGCCCCTGGCTGGCCGGCGTCCCCCGCTTCCCCAATCCACTTCACCTCCAGCGCCAGGTCACGTGCAGTCTGCCAGCGCTCTTCAGGATCTTTTGCCAGGCAGCGGCGGATCGCGTGATCGAGTGACGGCGGAGTTAGCGGTTTGACCGAACTAATTGGCGCCGGTTCTTTTTCCAGAATCGCCGACGCCACGCTCAATTGGCTTTTCCCCTGAAAGGCGCGCTGCCCTGTCAGCATTTCGTACAGCACAGCTCCCAGAGAAAAGATGTCGCTGCGTCCGTCCAACTCCTTCCCCTCGATTTGCTCCGGCGACATGTACTGAAAGGTGCCAACAATCGTTCCTTGCTCCGTCACTGGAGATTCTTGCTTCGTCGCCGTCAGCGTCGCCAGACTGGCCAACGGTGTCGCCGGTTTCGCCAGACCAAAATCTAGCAGTTTCGCGCCAGTGGGCGTCAGCATGACGTTCCCGGGCTTGAGATCGCGGTGCACGACTCCACTGCGGTGTGCTTTGTCGAGCGCGTCCGCAATCTGCGCGCCCAGCTTAAACACCTGCTCGAGCGGCAACGGTCCCTTCTCCAGTCGTTTCGCCAGCGTTTCCCCTTCCACACACTCCATCACCAGATAGTCGATCCCATCTTGATGACCGATGTCGTGCAGCACGCAGATGTGTGGATGATTGAGATTGGAGATGGTCTTGGCTTCCCGCTCGAATCGCTGCTTGCGCACGGGATCACAGGAAAACTGCGCGGGCAGAATCTTGACGGCTACGGTGCGCTCCAGCCGCGTGTCGCGGGCGCGGTACACCTCGCCCATCCCGCCCGCGCCGAGCGGCGCGACGATGTCATAGGGTCCGAGTTTTGTCCCCGGAGCCAGGGCCATAGTTGGCTGCGATTATACTCCCGGAGGAGTTCTCCCAATATCTTTAGCCCTTGGGCGCTATCACGTGATAACTCCCGAATCGTCGGCAAACCGGAAGTATTTCTGGGCCCCGATTTGTTCGGCGGTCAGGTTGTCAACGCCCTTTTATATCGCATCGGATGATCCGAAACTGACCGATCACCTTTCAGACAAAGCCTAAGGACGACACCTCGACCGTAGAATATGCGTCCGCACTGAAATTGCGCCTATGCACCCAAGCCTTTGATCCCAAAGGAGATTACCCGGCTGTCTTCAACTCGCGAATCCAGATGTTGCGATAGCGCACCGGATGGTTATGATCCTGCAGCGCCAGCGGTAATTTTTCCGGCTGCGGTTCGTACGGCGGCCGTTTGCCGTGAGCCGTTGGGCCGCTCAATTCCACGTTGTCCTGCACCAGCACGCCGTTGTGAAAAACGGTTTCGCGGGCGGGGCGAAGCAACTTTCCATCTTTATCAAAGCGTGGCCCGTGAAACACGATATCGTAAGTTTGCCACTGGCCGGGCGGGCGCGAAGCGTTCACCAGCGGAGGGTATTGGCCATAGATCGCCGCGGCATGGCCGTCCGCGTAGGTCTTGCTTTGGTAGGAGTCCAGGACTTGAGTCTCGTACAGACCTTGCAGAAAGACGCCGCTGTTTCCGCGGTCCTGGCTCTCGCCTTTCGCCGGGGCGGGCTCGGAAAATTCCACGTGCAACTGGCAATCGCCGAAGGCGTCGCGCGTGTAGATGTAACCCGTCTTTGGCACCACTTCGAAATAACCGTTCTCCACTTTCCATTTCGCCGCGCTGCCGTCTTTGTGCGTCCATTTGGAAAGATCCTTGCCATCGAAAAGAACCACGGCATCCGAAGGCGGGCGTCCCGGCGAGTCCTGCGTGCTAGGTGTTCCTGAATCGATCACCGGCGGCAGTGGCCGATCGAGATCGTGAATCTTCCACTTGGTATCCACTTGTGCGTTACAGATCATTGAGAAGCCAGACAGCAGAAAAGTTCCGATCAAAAGTAAGCGCATTCTTCTCACAGGGTCCCCCTCGCATGGGAAGCTGCCGGATTCTACACCAGATGAAAGCAAAACGGGGCGGCAACCAGCCGCCCCGTTTTGTCCTTCTTCTTTTTTCACTGAAAACTGACGACTGAAAGCTGTGAACTATTTTAGTGGGCAGCGCCTTCGCGGATGCGCATGCCGTAGAACGAACGGTGGACGAAGAAGAAGGAGACCACGAAGAACGCGGCGGCGAGAATGTGCGTCAAGCCGCTGCCCTGTGTGGCCGTCAATTGCACGGCAAGTTCGACGGCCAGCAAGCCGAAGAGCGTTGTGAACTTGATGACCGGATTGAGCGCGACGGAAGAGGTGTCTTTGAAAGGATCGCCGACTGTGTCGCCGATGACCGTGGCGTCGTGGAGCGGCGTGCCCTTTTGTTTGAGCTCGACCTCAACGATTTTTTTCGCGTTGTCCCAAGCGCCGCCCGCGTTGGCCATGAAGATGGCTTGATACAAGCCGAAGATGGCGATGGAGAAAAGGTAGCCGATGAAGAAGAAGGGTTCGACGAAGGCGAAAGACAGCGTGGCAAAAAACACCGCGATGAAAATATTCAGCATGCCCTTCTGCGCGTACTTGGTGCAAATCTCGACGACCTTCTTGCTGTCGGCGATGCTGGCGGAAGCAGCTCCGTCGAGCTTGATGTTGGCTTTGATGAATTCGACCGCGCGGTAGGCACCGGTGGTCACGGCCTGCGTGCTCGCGCCGGTGAACCAGTAGATCATGGCGCCACCGGTGACGAGGCCGAGAACAAATGGCGCGTGGAGGAGCGAAAGATTGTTCACGTTTTCGGTTAAGCCTTTGGTGAGCGCCATGATGATGGAGAAGATCATGGTGGTTGCGCCGACGACGGCCGTACCGATGAGCACGGGCTTTGCCGTGGCCTTGAAGGTGTTGCCCGCGCCGTCATTGGCTTCCAGCATTTCCTTGGCGCGCCCGAAGTTCACGTCGATGTTGTAGTCCTTCTTGAGTTCCTGCTTGATGTTCGGGACCTGTTCGATGAGCGAAAGCTCGTACACGGACTGCGCGTTGTCCGTGACGGGACCGTAGGAATCGACAGCGATGGTCACCGGGCCCATTCCGAGGAAGCCGAAAGCCACCAAGCCGAAAGCAAAAACGGCCGGTGCGAGCATTTGGTGGTCGAGCCCCAAGTTGCTGATCAGGAAGCCGAGGGACATCAACAGGACCATTGCCAGACCGATGTAATAGGACGAGAAGTTGCCGGCCACGAAGCCGGAGAGAATGCCGAGCGATGCGCCGCCTTCTTCCGCGGACGTCACGACTTCTTTCACGTGGCGCGATTCCGTGGACGTGAAGACCTTCACCAACTCAGGGATGATGGCGCCCGCCAGCGTGCCGCAGGAAATAATCGTAGCCAGCTTCCACCACTGCGAGCTGTCGCCGCCCAGGATCGGGATGATCAGCGACGAGACGACATACGTCAGGCCGATCGAAACGAGGGAGGTGATCCACACCAGCGAAGTGAGTGGCGCTTCGTAATTCATTTCGTCAGCGCTGCCATACTTGGCTTTGGCGATGAAGGCGTTGATGAAGTAGGCGGCGGCGCTGGCGATGAGCATCACGATGCGCATCACGAAGATCCACACCAGCAACTGAACTTGCACGGTGGGATTTTTCACTGCCAACAGGATGAAGGTGATCAATGCGACGCCGGTTACTCCGTAAGTTTCAAAGCCGTCGGCGCTTGGGCCCACCGAATCGCCGGCGTTGTCGCCCGTGCAGTCGGCAATGACGCCGGGGTTGCGCGCGTCGTCTTCCTTGATTTTGAAGACGATCTTCATGAGGTCGGAGCCGATGTCCGCAATTTTCGTAAAGATGCCGCCCGCGATGCGCAACGCGGCCGCGCCGAGCGATTCGCCGATGGCGAAGCCGATGAAGCACGGGCCGGCGTAGTCGCCCGGAATGAACAGCAGGATAAACAGCATCATCAGCAGCTCGACGCTTATGAGCATCATGCCGATGCTCATGCCCGCTTGCAGCGGCGTGCTGTAAATCGGATAGGGCTTGCCGCGCAGGCTCGCAAAAGCGGTCCGGGAGTTCGCGAAAGTGTTCACGCGAATGCCGAACCAGGCGACACCGTAACTACCTGCAATCCCCACGAGACTGAAGATCAGAATGATCGGCAGAGTGACTGCGGTAGGATGCACGGGAGCGAGCCAGCCGAAGTACATGACGATCACGACGGCGATGAACACCCACAGGATCAGCAGGAACTTTCCTTGCGTGATTAAGTAGGTTTTGCAGGTCTCGTAAATCAGCTCGGAGATGTCGCGCATCGATTTGTGAACGGGCAGGTTTTTCAGCCGCGAGTAAATCGTCAATCCGAAGCCCAAGCCAAAGATGCAGATGACAATGCCGAAGAGCAGAAGTTTGTGGCCGTCGATGCCGAGAAAGGTGACCTGGGATAGATCGGGAAGCTTCAAATTGGCTTCGCCGCCGGCTTCGTCAGCGAGTGCCGATGCGGCCCCCAGCAATGTGAGCGCGAGAGCAGTCGCTCCAAACTTGGTGAATCTACAGCTTAGGGACCAGGCGTTTGCCAGCCAGGTAAGCATTCACAATCCTCCGTAGATCAATCGTTCACAGGGCAATTGTTTCCAGGGACAGTCGTTTCCGGCACACTTTTTCGACCGAGCGCTGTTTGGCGCGATCGAGGACCGAATTGTTCACGTTCCACCAGGAAGAAGCCGCCGTGCGCCGACCCCAAAACTACCCCGTATATCCAAAGATGGCCGACGAAGCGTCCCGGAGACGGGACGCAAGGGCTGCACAAAACAACGATTTATAACATTTTACGAATGGCCGGTCAAACTGCCCCTCTGAGAAGCGAAGCGCAACCTCGTATCGCGTCGGATACTGTAACGAGACTCGGATGCAAAGCGATGGTAACATGCCAGAATCGTTTGAAGATGACTATCCCTAGCCAGATGGGAGTCCATGGGTACCAAGCCAGTGTTCGAAGCGGCGCCGCGCGCCGCTGGGAATAGAGATTTACGCCACGATTGGAAGCGGGCAGAAGTCGAAGCCATCTACCGCAGCGGGCTGCCGGAACTTGTTTTTCGGGCGCAAACGAGGCACCGCCAATTCCATGCACCGGACCGCGTGCAGACATGCCAGTTGATCTCGATAAAGACCGGCGGCTGCCCGGAGGATTGCGCGTATTGCCCGCAGAGCGCGCACTACGAGGCTGGCGTCGAACGACAGGGGTTGCTTGATTCGCAGCACGTGATCGAGGTGGCCCGGGAAGCGGCAGGCCGCGGCGTGACGCGTTTTTGCATGGGGGCGGCGTGGCGGCAGGCGCCCGAGGGCAGGGAATTCGAGAAAGTACTCGAGATGGTGCGCGGAGTTTCCGCCTTGCGCATGGAAGTGTGCTGCACTCTTGGTATGTTGACGGAAGAGCAGGCCGGAAAGCTGAAAGAGGCCGGTCTGACGGCGTATAATCATAATTTGGATACTTCTCCTGAATATTATGGTTCGATAATCACGACGCGGGTTTACGAGGACCGCTTGAAAACACTGGCGGCGGTCCGGAAAGCGGGAATCACGGTCTGCTGCGGCGGGATTCTGGGGATGGGCGAGGGGGAGGCGGATCGCATCGGCTTGCTGCACCAATTGGCCACGCTCGAACCGCACCCGGAGAGCGTGCCGATCAACATGCTGGTGCGCGTGAAAGGTACGCCGCTGGCCGCAACGCCGCCGCTGGACCCCTTGGAGATGGTGCGGGCCATCGCGACGGCACGGATTCTCATGCCCGCGTCGCGCGTGCGGCTTGCCGCAGGGCGCAAACAGCTCTCTCCCGAAGCCGTCACTCTTTGCTTTCTGGCCGGAGCGAATTCGATTTTTGTCGGAGAAAAACTGCTGACCACTCCGAATCCGGGCCCGGACGAAGATGAGCAATTACTTCAAACCCTGGGGCTGAAACCACTCGAAGCGCATGCCGTCTAATCTTCAGGCTAGCTTTCATCGCGAATTGGAGGAGGGGCTTCGCGGCCTCGAAGCGCAGAGCCGGAGGCGGTCACTGGCCGAGATTCGCGGAGTGAACTTCTGCTCCAACGACTATCTGGGTTTGGCGGAGCATCCGGCGCTGAAAAGAGCCGTTGCCGAGGCGGTGCAGGGAGCAACGCGAACGGGTGGAACGGGGTCGCGATTGCTCTCGGGGCATGCGGCGATCTGGGGTGAGGTTGAAGAAGAGTTTGCACGATTTGCCGGAACCGAGGCAGCGCTTTATTTTGGAAGCGGCTATGCGGCGAATCTCGGCCTGGT
>Ga0209648_10001050_pt1 | contig 22118 bp, 20 predicted proteins | sample GraSoi2013_115cm_FD_185830 | JGI IMG/M metagenome (GOLD analysis project Ga0209648, IMG submission 185830) | Grasslands soil microbial communities from the Angelo Coastal Reserve, California, USA - Sample 9_17_2013_115cm (SPAdes) (version 2) | ecosystem: Environmental > Terrestrial > Soil >... | reverse complement strand
GCCCGGGGCGAGGACGGGGAGCGCGCGGTGCACCTCGAACCGGAGCTGGGCCATCGACCAGACCGCGTGCAGCTTTTGCACCTCCGCCACCGCGATCCGGGCCGCCGTGCGCTTGGCCGCATCATCCAGCACGGCCGATGCACGCCCCGAGCGCTCGGCGGCGAACGCCGCGACCTGCTCATGCACGGCCGACAGCGCGTGCACTTCGCGGCGCGCGGTCTGGGCTTCCCAGGCGGCGAGCCGCTGCGCGGCGGTGGGCTCGTCCGTGCCGGTCTGCCCGGCGATGGTGCGCCGCGCTTCGGCCTTGGTGCGGCGGGTGTTCTGCCCGGCCTGCTGGTGCAGCAGCCAGAGAGTGCGCCGGGACGGCGGGCTGCCGTGCACGGCCTGGTACTCCCGGGCCAGGCGGTCCAGCTCGCCGGTGACTGCGACCGCCCGGGAGCTGAACAAGTCGATCACGTCCTGGCCGACGCCGCCAACCTCGGCGCCGTTGCCGTCCGCCCGCGGCACCATGACGTACCCGAGGGCGGACAGCTTGGTCTCCAGGATCCGGTCGGCAACCGGGGCGACCGCGAGCCGCTGGTTGTGCAGCGAGCGCGAATCCAGGGTCCGCCACCTGTCGTCGGCGCCGTCGGCGCGCTGCACCCGGTTCCAGATCGCGACGTGCACGTGCAGCTGCGGGTCGCCGTCCCGAGACAGGTGATGCAGGAACAAGCTGGCGGCCAGGCCGCCGCCGTCGCGCCACTCCCCCGTGCGGACCGAATGGTGCCCAGTGCGGGTGTAGGTGGCGTGCTGTTCCAGCCAGGCGACGGCTTGGCGGGCGGAGTCCATCAGCGCGGCCTCGATCGCATCGGCGCGCGCGTCCAGCGCGGCGGCCTGGTCCTGGTCGCCGCGGCCACGGGCGTGGCGGGCGGCGACCCGGTAGGAGGCATGCAGCACCGAGACGCTCTTGACCGCGCTGACGGTCAGGTCGAAATACGGCACGCCATGCCGCGCGCGGCGGCGCGGACCTCGGCCAGCTCGGTCGCGCTGGCGTACGGGTGCGCGGCGAGGTGAGCCGCGGCCGCGGCGGCCTCGCGGTCCCGGACCGCCTTGGACTGGCGCCGCTTGACCAGCAGTTCCCCGCCGGGCCCGATGTTCTCCTGGTACAGATGCTCGATGACGTCGGGGTCTACCTGCCCGCTGAGCCCGAGCGCCGCGGCGCCCTTCCCGGCCCATTGCCCGGGCGGTTCTCCGGCCGCGGTGTAGTAGGACATGGCCCCGGCGCAGCCGCCGCGGCCCTGCCCGCGGGTGAAGTAGGCCACGTCGTGGCCCGCGTGCAGCGTGACGTTAGTTGACACGATCCGCTGCCGCCTGTGCCGGTCCCGCGTTCATCGTTCGTGATGCCTGTGCCCGATCGCTTTCGATCACGACGCGAAGGTAAGCGGGGACTTCGCACGTTTTGCGGATTTACCTGGCGCCCGAACGGGAGTCTGCGCGCCAGAAGGAGAAGGCGTCCTGGGCTGCCGTGGCGGGCCCATGAATCCGGAAATCTGCGCGCTGAGATGACGGCGCTGTTCGCGCTAGCTCCGGCGACCGGCCTGGCCCGACAGGACAACCAGGATGAGGTGTATGCGGCGGCCCGGCACTCGCCGCCGCCGTCGCCGACGGCCTGGGCGGCCATACCGCCGGGCATGGGGACCACGCTGACAGCGTTGCTGTTCTCCGGTGGCCGCGCCGCGCTGGTTCACATCGGCGATTCCCGCGCGTTCCAGCTCCGCAGCGACCGGCTTCGCCCGATCATTGAGGACCAGATGATCGGCAACCTGGTCGCGATGTCGGCTTGCTCGCGTCGGTGCTCGCCCAGCACCTGGACGGCAGGCCGGACCATTCGGCTGATACGGGCTTGCGGATCTGCGGGCCGGTGGCCGCTACCTACTGTGCTCCGGCGAACTCAGCCCGGTCATAGATGACCGACCGCACCGGAATGTACAAACTTTGCGCGCCGCATCCGCCGACGCGCCGGCGAGCTGGCCGTCCTAGCCCCGTTTTCCGCATGATCACATGAAGCGTCGCGTATTGCATCGGGCGCGAATACGCGATGGTTTGCATGTGTCGGGCCCTGCTCCTGCGGTCACCGTGCGTGACCTCGGCCTTCCCGGGGCCGGGCATGCCTGCTGGTGCTGGCGGCCCGGGTCATGGTCGCCCGGCGCGATGCCCGTGCCTGGCTTCCTGACCTGCGCTGTTGCGGAGGCTGTGCATTAGGTGCGATGATCTCGCATCCGATGCGAGCGCCGGAGAGTCACAGCGGGTAGCGGTATTGCCTGCCCCCGGCACCTGACGCGGCTTCAGCGAGGAAGCGAGCAGCCGATGAGCGGCGATCATTACCGGTGCCCGGTGCCGGGTGAGGACGGTGTGAGCGCCGGGGGCGGCGGGCGGCTCGGCGCGATGCTGCGCGCCGGGGCCTGCGGCATGCACGCGGACGAGGCCGCTGTGGAGCTGCTGCTGCGGCACGGGCACTGGGCCGGGCACGGTGAGTTCGCCCGCCGTTTCGCGCAGGTGCCGGCCTGCCCGGATCCGGGCAGGGTGCCGGTGGCCGGCATTGACTGGCAGGCAGCCGCCAGCGGCCTGGGCGGAGCGGGGCTGGCGTGCTCGGCGAGCGAGGCCGGCGTGCTCAGGATCGCCGCGAGCCTGGGCGGCGGGGTGCCGGTCAGCCTGCGGGCGGTGCTGGGCGGCCTGGACCATGTCAATATCGCCCTGGTCGCCCGGGCGGTGCTGCACGCCAACGGCACCACGAGCGCCACGGTCACCGTGCCGGAGCCGCCGCGGTTCCCGCCTGGCACCGAAGTCGCCGGTGCCGGGCGCGGCGTGCGGCGGGGCCGGTGAGCGCCGCGCGCGGGCCGGCGGCCGGGGCTGCCCGGCTGGAGCTGGTGGCCGGGGTGGCGCTGCTGCGGCCCGATGAGCAGGTCTTCGACGCGATGCTGGCCGGGTGGGCCAGCCAGCAGCTGGCCCGGAACCTGGGGTTCGGCACGATCGGGAACCGGCAGCGGGCGGTGCGGGCGTTCGCCGCGCATGCGGGCTGCCCGCCGTGGCAGTGGTCGGCGCAGCTGGTGGATGAGTGGTGCACTGACCTGCGGGCGGTGCGCCACCTGGCCCGCTCGACGGTGCGGAACTACACCGAGTCGGTCCGGCTGCTGTGCGGCTACCTCACCGACCCGGCGTATGAGTGGGCGGCTGAGTGCGAGACCCGGTTCGGCACCCATCCGGTGCAGGTGTGCCACGAGTGGAATACCGCGGTCCACGTGCAGCAGGGTGAGTCCGGCCCGTCGAAGCGGGCGTTCGCCGTCGGTGAGCTGGAGGCGTTCTTCGACTACGCCGACGGGCAGGTGGAGGCGATCAGGTCGGCGGGACGGAAGGGCTGGTGGCCGGCGTTCCGGGACGCGACGCTGTTCAAGGTCGCCTATGCGTTCGGGCTGCGCCGCAACGAGGTGCGGATGCTGGACGTGGCCGACTTCAGCGCCAACCCGCACGGCCCGGAGTTCGGCGAGTACGGCGTGTGCCAGGTACGGTTCGGCAAGGCGGGCAAGGGCTCGCCGCCCAAGCGGCGCAGCGTGCTGGCCGTGTGGCCGTGGTCCGCTGAGGTTCTCCAGCAGTGGGGCGAGGACGTCCGGCCGCTGCACGCGGCGCAGGGCAATCCGGCGATGTGGCCGTCGGAGCGGGTGCCGCGGATCGGGCTGGCCGCGATCGATGCCCGGTTCGGCGCCTACCGGGACGCGCTCAGGCTAGATGCCGGGCTGGATTTCCACTCGCTGCGACGGTCGTATGTGACGCACCTGATCGAGGCCGGCTGGGACGCTTTGTTCGTGCAGCAGCAGGCCGGGCACGAGCATTCCAGCACGACGGCGATTTACACGTGCGTGTCCAGTGATTTCCGTACCCGCACCCTGCGGCGGGCACTCGACCAGACGGTGGATGCGGCACTGCGGGAGGACAGGAGGACGCCATGACGGCGAAACGGCAGGTCAGCTACCAGTGGCGGCTGCGCAACGTGATGGCCGAGCGCGGCATGTTCACCACCACCGGGCTGGTCCCGCACCTGGCCGAGCGGGGCATCACGCTGTCGGCCTCCCAGGTCCACCGGCTGGTCACCGGCACTCCGGAACGGCTGTCGCTGCCGGTGCTGGCCGCGTTGTGCGACATCTTTGATGTCACGCCGGCTGACCTGATCGTCACCAGCGCCGGGAACGTCACCGCGGCGCGCAAGACCGGCACCGACGGCCAGGCGGCCCTCAGCCAGGCCGGTGACCTGCGCCCGAGGCGGGCCCGGCTGCGTCCTGGACGGTGAGCCCGTCCTACCGCACGCCCGAGCAGTATGAGCGCTGGCATGTCCGCGACTGCGCCCGCTGCGGCCGCCGGGCCGGCCTGGCCGCGAACTGGCCGGACGGGCCCATCTGCCGGACCTGCTACCACAAGGCAGCGCGCACCCGCGGGTGCTGCCCCGGCTGCGGCGCCAGCCGGCTGCTGCCCGGCCGCCGCGCCGACCAGGCACCCATCTGCCGGGACTGCGCCGCGATCACCCGTGACTTCTTCTGCGACCGCTGCGGTTTCGAGGGCCTGCTGCTGGGCGGGCGGCTGTGCGAGCGCTGCACCCTGGCCGGCAAGCTGACGGCGGCACTCGATGACGGCACCGGCCAGGTCAGCGCGGCATTGACGCCGCTGTTCGACGCGGTGACCGCGATGACCAAGCCGCAGGCCGGGCTGGACTGGCTGTCGAACAACCCGCAGGTCGGCCAGCTGCTCACCGGCCTGGCCACCGGACAGATCCCGCTCACCCACCAGGCACTAGCCGGACTGCCGAACTGGCGGACCGTCGCCTACCTGCGTGACCTGCTCATGTCCTGCGGCGCGCTGCCCGCCATCGACAAGCAGGTACTGCACTTCGAGACCTGGCTGCACCGCCGCCTGGCCGGGCCCGGCCAGGCGGACACCGCCATCCTGCGCCAGTACGCACTGTGGCATCAGCTCGCCAGGATGCGCCGCAGCGCCCGGGCCGGGCCGCTGCCGGCAAGCACCGCCAAGAGCGCGATGGCGAACTTCAGCACCGCCGCCCGGCTCTGCGCCTGGCTGCACGACCGGGACCGGGACCTCACCCAGGCGACCCAGGCCGACATCGACGCCTGGCATGCCGACGCCAGGCCCTACGCCCGGCAGTCCGCGCACGCCTTCCTGGCCTGGGCGGTAAAGACCGGCCACATGCCCCGCCGGGCCCTTCCCCCGCTCCGGCCATCCCGCGGCGGCCCGGCCCTCACCGCAGCCATCCGCCTGGACCTGCTCCGCCAGGCACTCACCGACGGCCAGGCCCCGGTCCGCACCAGAGCCGCGGCCTGCCTGCTGCTGCTATTCGCCCAGCCAGTCACCCGCATCGTCCGCCTGGCCATCGATGACATCACCGATCAAGACGGGCAGCTGCTCCTGCGGCTCGGCGACCCGCCCGTCCCGGTCCCCGAGCCCTTCGCCGGCCTGCTCCTCCAGCTGACCGCCAGCCGGCAGAACACCAACACCGCGACCAACCCCGCCAGCCGCTGGCTGTTCCCCGGCCGCCGGGCCGGGCAGCCCCTCCACCCCGACACGCTGTGGACCACGCTCCGCCAGTTCGGCATCCCCGCGACCGCCGCCCGCACAACCGCCCTGCGCGAACTCGTCCTCCAGGCCCCCGCCCCCGTCATCGCCCAGGCCCTCGGATACGGCCATCTGGCCGTGCACCGCCACGCCGCCCAGGCCGGGCAGACCTGGGCCCGCTACGCCCCCGGCGACCACGCACAGTGACCATCATCCCGAACACGGCAGGGAACACGCGACCTCCGAACACGCGAGCATGCCAGTTTCAAGGTCCTGCTCGTTGATCTTCTTGCGGTTCGGGTGACCTGGGGTATTCGCCTGGGATGCCCTTGCCCGCAAGCCGGTGATGTTGTGGCAAACCGGCGCCGTGAACGCGGCGTCTTCGCGGCATGTCCGCTGGACGCAGCCACCGCCGCGCTGCTAGTGTTGTGGCAACATGTACCCGAAGGTGAAGACCGTCCGGCGCGGCGGGCGCAGCTATCAGTACCTGGAGCTGGTCGAGGGCCGGCGCGAGGGCGGCCGGGTGCGCCAGCATGTTGTGGCAAACCTGGGCCGCCTGGATGAACTGGTGGCCGGCGGGCAGCTGGAGCAGCTGGCGGCCGGGCTGGCCCGGCTGCACCAGCCGCCGCCGGGCACCCGCCGGCATGTCGGCCCGCTGCTGATCGTGGCGCACTACCTGCGGGCCCTGGACGTGGCCGGGATCGTGGATGCGGTGATCCCGCGCCGGGGCCGGGCGCTGGCCGGGCACGGGGAGATCACCGCGGTGCTGGCCGCGAGCCGGCTGTGCTCCCCGGCGCCGCTGTATGACATCGCCGGGTGGGCGTCCTCGGCCGCGGTGGCCGAGCTGCTGGGCGTCCCGGCGGCGCTGCTGAACGATGACCGGCTGGGCCGGTCGCTGGAGGCCCTGGCCCCGGCCGCCGAAGACGTCCGGAGCCGGCTGCTGCTGGCGGCGGTCGGCCGGTTCGCCGTCGCCGGCGCCTCCCGGCTGCACCTGGACCTGACCGCGGTCCGGTTCGCCGGGTCCTATGCCGGCCCGGCCCTGGTGGAGAAGGGCTGGGCGGCGGACCGGAGCATCGCCCGGCAGGTCAAGACCCTGCAGGCGACCGTCCCCGCCGGGGTGCCGGTGTATTTCCGGCCGCATAGCGGGGCCACGGGCGAGCCGCCGGCGTTCATGTCCGCGATCGAGGCCCTCGCCGCCGCGCTGCCGCCCGGCCTGGTCATCGTCGCCGACTCCGGCCTGGGCCATCTGGAGAACCTGTGCGCCGCCGACGCCGCGAACGTGCGGTTCGTGGTGCCGCTGCGCGCCGGCACCGGCTGGGCGGACCGGTTCCGCGCCAGCGTGGATGGCGGGCTGGCCACGCTGGAACCCCTGGATTACGTCTCCTGGCGGGAACGCCGCCTGCCCCCCGCCCGGCGCACCCGGTGGACCGGGCTGCTGGCCCCCTTCCCGGTCACCAGCGACGACGGCACCGTCCATGACCTGCAAGCGGCCTACATCTGGTCCTCCGAAGAGGCCGCCTCGGTCGCCGCCGCCCGCGACCGCGCCCTGGGCAAGGCCGAAGCGGCGCTGACCCGGATCCGCAACGGGCTCGGCGGCCGCTACTACAAGACCCGCAAGCAGGCCGATGCCCGCGTCGCCCAGATCCTCACCGGCCCGGTCAAGGACCTGATCACCGTGCGCACCGGCACCCGGGCCGGCAAGCCGGTCATCACCTGGCAGCGTAACCAGCAGGCCATCGCAGCCGCCGGCGAGCTCGACGGGCTCTACGCGCTGGCCACCAACCTGTCCGGCCCCGGCAGCGCAACCCCGCCGACCGCGCTGGACGTCCTGAAAACATACAAGGACCAGTGGATCGCCGAGCAGCGTCACCGCGACCTGAAGCAGACCCTCAAGGTCCGGCCCATCTTCCTGCACAACGACGACCGGATCCAGGCCCTCATCGCCGTCATCGGCATCGCGCTGCTGATCTTCGGCCTGATCGAGGCCGAGCTCCGCGCCGCCCTCGGCGAGAACGTCCCGCTGCCCGGCATCCTGCCCGAAGGCCGCGCCGCCAAGCCCACCGCCCGCGCCGTCCTGGCCGCCTTCGACGGCCTGCACCTGACCTACACCCCGGCCGGGATCGTCCTGGACCACCTGTCCCCGGTCCAGCGGCAGATCCTCGCCCTGCTCAACATCCCGCTACCCTGGCCCGAAAAACCCGCCTAAACCAGTCAAACCATGACAGGCATCTATGCGGAAAACGGGCCTAGCCGACACCAAGGTAGACCGCCGTCACGCGGCCGGGTCGCTGTGGCCCGACGGCAATGACGAGCGGGCAGCCGGTAACCTGCGCTCTGCCCTGTGGCGCCTGCGGTGCTCCGGCATCGACATCGTCGAGAGCGACAAGCAGTTCCTGTGGCTGCGGCCCGGAACGCTGGTCGACGTGACGGTGGTCTCGGACTGGGCTGAACGCCTGGCCGAGGGATCGATCACCCGCGCCGACCTGCGCGCGGTGACCTGGCGCACCGCGGCAATGGACCTGCTGCCGGGATGGTACGACGACTGGGTCATCTTCGAGCGCGAGCGCATCCGGCAGCGGCTGCTGCACGCGCTCGAGGCGCTGTCCCGGCATCTCATTGCCGAGTGCCGTTTCGCCGAGGCGGTAGAAGCCGCGATCGTCGCGGTGAGCGCCGACCCGCTGCGCGAGACTGCGAACCGGATCCTGGTGGAGGCGCACCTCGCCGAGGGGAACCTGGTGGAAGCGCGCCGGTCCTACGAGCGGTACCGCGACCTCATCGGGCGCGAGCTGGGCGTCGAGCCGGGCCACGAGCTCACCAGCCTGGTGCGCAGCGATCGCCGCCAGCCCGCCGACCCGGGTTCTGAGTGCGTCCCGCCCGGCCGCGCGCGGCTGCTTGCCGTCCCGTCCGCCCGGTGAGGCCAGCCCGCCACCGCGGGCTGTCAGGGGACGGGTTGCGTCTCCCATTCTCTACGTGGGATGTGGCGAAGTGGGGCGGGTGGGGCTCGAACCCACGACCGGCGGATTATGAGAAGTACGGCCCCGTGCACCGAACGCACTACCTGCACGGATACCACGGAGCCGTGCCACCGATGGCCCTGATTGCACTGTTTGCACCGATGGCTCGGTCCACGAACCGGTCCACGACTTACTACGGTCGTTAGCCGATTCCGACTACACAACGTTACTATTGGCCCCGAAGCCGCCCGAGGTTGTTGCACGCGCCATTAGCATGTACGGCCACCTATCGATAGCACGGCCCACGGCGATGCTGTCCCTCGCGGTCATAGCCGCGAGACCCACTCATGACTTCTGATCAAGGAACTTGGCTGCGGCGGCGGGGTCCATGATGTTGGACCAGATCTGTTCCTCGGGGGCTACGGCTCGTTCTGGCATGGCGTAGTCAGACATCCACGCGTCGAGCTCGCAGCCGGGTATGAGGCTGAGGACGGTCGCGACGAGCCGTCTGGAGACCGATCCGATGATCCGGATCGCGACGTAGGTCTCGTGCCCCTGCTCGGCGAGAACCTGGACGCCGAGGGCGGCGCCGTCGATCATGGCGGCGTGCTCGTGACCGTCAAGCAGCGACTGGCGGACCAGATCGTGCACGACTGCCCTGAGCCGGCGCTCGGTCCCTACTGCTGTCTCGGCTCGCCATCGCAGGTCGTCGTCGCGGCCGGGCAGCAGGTCGGCGATATAGGTCGTGCTAGTCAGCGGCGCGGAATGTTCAGCGTTGTAGCGCGCTCTTGCCGTTTTGCCGCGGGCTGCCAGGGAGGCGTAGAAGTCGTCGGGTGATCCCTCTTCCCGCTGCCCGGCGGCAACCAGCCACGGGATCCCGGCATCGACCCAGATGGCGCCTCGCCAGCGCTGGGCTTTGACCTTGAACAGCACCTCATCGTCAATAGCGGCGATCCGTTCGTGCGGCGTCTGGTCGTCGGCGAAGCGCTCGGTGGCCTTGGCCAGGAGCGGGTGGCTGATTTCCTCCAGCGGGGTGTCGGCGCGCGGGACAGCCAGCGCGAGGTCTTCACGTAGGCAGCGCAGCGTAGGCCTGGCAAGCCCCGCCATCGTCAGGCGTCTTCCTCTACGCCGCCCACCGAGTCGAGTTCCTCGCGGGTCATCCCGGCCAACATGGCGATCCGCGCCGCGCGGCTGCCGTCGAGCGTGAAGACCTCGCTGAGCAGCTCACGCATCCCTGCCTGCATTTCCTCGCGCCGGGCGTCTAGGTAGAAGGCCACCGCGGCCTCCACAAGATCCTTCTTGCTCATGTGCAGGTAATGCGCACCGCTGGTGATCAGCCTGTCGCCGTCAGGGGAGACTTTGACGGCGACTTGCCGGGGCACCTGCTCCATCATCGCCATCGCCGCATCCTCCCATCCAGGAGACACTCAGTCGATGGTGCCTCCAGTACCTCTAGTGTAGCTTAGAGAAGCCTCAAGGCTACGGTTCGGCCAGGGCCGGCGTTGTCAACCCACGGCAGGCGCGCGCATTGCTGGCTGCCGTACGCGCCCGAGAACCCAGCGGCCTCAGGCTCGTGGCGTTCGTCAGCGTCATGTATTACGCCGGGCTCCGGCCCACGGCCGTTCCAAGATCGTTTTGGGGGTTTGGATCACGATTCGTGGCGAGTGTTGCGATGTGATCATGAGCGGCGCGCCGGGCGGGAGGAGGTAACGAAGCTCCGGTAAGAACAGGGGTCCTCTCACAGATCCCAGCCACCGGAGCTTCGTCGTGAGTCAGCCTGTCATTTATGCTGCCGCGTCCGCACCGGCAGAGCCGATCGTGTCTGTCCCAGTAGCGGATGTGTGTTGTGACCTGCTGGAACTTTTCGCTGGGGTATCGGATGGCAGGGTGGGCCCGGGCAGGGATCATCCGGTTGCGGCCGTGCTGGCGCTGGCTGCGGCGGCGGTCGTGGCCGGGATGAGGGGTTACACCGCGATCACAGGCTGGGTCGCTGACGTGCCGCCGGCGATCCTGGCCGATGTGTACCTGCGCAGCGGTGCCGCTGCCGCGCCGCCGCCGTCGAAGACCACGATCTGGCGGGTACTGACCGAGGCCGACGCCGGGGACATCCGGCGTGGCGGTCGGTACGTGGCTGATGAGCCTCGCCCGGTTCGCCGCCCCGGCCGCGGCCGGGCGGGATGCCGGCCAGGAGGACTGCCCGCCGACGCTGATGCAGGTGAGGCTGGATGGCAAGGCGATCCGGGGCGCGAAAGACGCTGACGGGAACCAGGTCCGTCTGCTCGCGGCCCTGATGGGCCCGGACGCCGCCGCCTCGGTGGTCGCGGCGCAGGCCGAGGTCGGCAAGAAGACGAACGAGGTGCCGATGGCCACGGTGGTCCTCGGCCAGATCGACCTGAACGGCAAGATCGTGACCGCGGACGCGCTGCATACGGTGAAGGCCACCGCGAACTACATCCATGACCATGGCGGCGAGTTCGTGCTCCCGGTGAAGGAGAACCGGCGAACCCTGTTCGATGCTCTCGACGCGCTGCCATGGGGCCAGGTGCCGATAGCCTGCACCGCCACCGATAAGGGCCACGGCCGGATCACCACCCGCACCATCCAGGTGCTGCCCGCGCCTGAGGATCTGCCGTTCCCGCACGTCAGCCAGGTGTTCCTCATCGAGCGGCACGTCACTGACCTACGCGGCCGGCCGATCTCGGCCGTCGCCGCGCTCGGCGTCGCCAGCCCGGCACCTGATCAGGCGAGCCCTGCGGACCTGGCCGGCTACGTCCGGGAGCAGTGGTCAATTGAGTCTCTTCACTGGCTGCGACACCCTGTACCAAGAGGACAAATCCAAGGTCAGAACCCGAAATGGCCCCAGAGTCATGGCTGCTCTCCGCAACCTCGCAATCGGCGCACTCCGAATGGCCGGACGCACCGACGTCACCGAAGCCACCCGATGGGCCGGACGCTCCATGGACCGCCCATTCACCATCCTCGGGCTCACATCATGATCTTGGAACGGCCGTGGGCTCCGGCCTGAGGAAGCCATTAACCTCCACGACGACAACCTGAGGCTACCGCCGCGTATATGGAACGAGGAAACGCGGCAATGGGAAGAATCACCGAAGTCCGATGGCTGGGGCGAACTGGAATTCCGGAACACTACACCTGACGCCGGACGTGAATGGACCGATGACGGCAGTCACCGCGAGCGGCGCCAGCTCAAGCACCGCGCGGACGGTGACAGCCGCACCGTCCCCGCGCATCCCGAGCTAGTCGCGCTGCTCCGCGCGCATTTGAAGGAATTCGGCACTGCACCGGACAGAAGCCTGTTCACCGGAATTCGCGGCGGAGAACTGCCCACCATCACCTACCGGCGCGCCTGGGCCGCGGCGCGGAAGACCGCACTGACGCCGGAGGAACAGCGATCCCCGCTGGCCCGCCGGGTGTACGACCTCCGGCACGCCTGCCTGTCGATGCGGCTCAACGCCGGAGTGCACGCCCCGCAGGTCGCCGAATGGGCCGGGCACGGCGTTGACGTGCTGCTCAGGATCTACGCCAAGTGCATCGACGGCCAGCCCGACATCGCCAAGCGCAGAATTAGCTCGGCCGGCATCCGGGCGTGCGCCGCCGTCCGCTCCTGCCATGATGTCGAGTCTCCCACCAATCGCCGCACGTCCGTCGCTTCACAGCCAGCGTGACTGTCCGGAAATCGATCGATTTCGAGGGCGTGTGGGCCAAGTTCGCCACCGAGGAAGTGCCAAGACAGGCGACCCGCTCATTGCGCAGGGCCGAAACGGTCGCTTCGGCCAGAAGCCGCACGTACAGAAGGCCGACTGCCCACTGGCAGCCCAAAGGCGCTCCCGATGCAGCGATGGAGGTTAGCTTCAAGGACTGCTCCGAGTCGGAGGATCGGTCCCGCAGACCGCTCTCATACGCAGTCTGACCTGCTATTACGAGTGTGGCTACTGAAACTTGGTCCCATATTTGCCAAGTGAGTCGGAGACTGAGAGACGGTCTCACCGCACTACGGCGCCCACCGTACCGGCGAGTGATTGGGACTGCTTGGTTTGGCGAGTTCGCGCATCTGACGGAGGAGCTCGTAGCCGGTCGTCCGAAACATGGCGACAGACCGCCCGATGCCCGCCTCGTTGGTTGTTGCGTCGACCAGCGACTTACAAGAAGTGTGGCCGCGTGCGCCTATGCGCGCTAGCTGCACAGATAACACGGATCATCGCAATAACGACACTCGCTGCGCTGGGATTATCCGGCGCATCGTTCCACGCACCGTTCCACGCCCAAGGCCCTCGCATCCGCTAACCCGCTACTGTGCGTAACCTCCCTGATTTGAGAGCGCTGCGCCCACGCCGCAAGCGGACCTCGCCGCTGGTCGAGCGTGACGATTTTCAAGAGCGTCCGTGATTCATTGCCCGTCGCTGTTGCTACCTGGGCTTTCATCATGTCCGGTTCTACGTGATCCAAGATCATCCGGTGTGTATCCCGCGAGCATGGCGATCGGCCTCACAGGCAGTTGATTTCTCCCGGTGACCTGGCCGGGCTCGCGACCGGCTTCTAGGGCAAGATGGCACGGTGGCCGAGCGTCCCATCCGCCTGTTCGGTGATCCCGTACTCCGTACCCCCTGCGATACCGTCGGCAAGTTCGATGACGCGCTCATCAGGCTGGTGGCTGACCTGGAAGAGACCGTTTCCCTGCCGGGACGTGCGGGCCTGGCGGCCAGCCAGATCGGGGTGAGCCTCCGCGTCTTCGCCTACAACGTCGATGGGCAGCTCGGACATCTTGTCAACCCCGTGATCGAGGCGGTCGAGGGTGAGCAGGAAGACGACGAAGGATGCCTTTCCATCCCCGAACTGTGGTACCCGCTGCGGAGAGCGCAATACGCCAGAGCCAGAGGCGTCGACCGGTCGGGCCAGCCCGTCGTGATCGAGGGCGAGGGCCTGCTCGCTCGCTGCATCCAGCATGAGGTGGACCACCTCGATGGCCAGCTGTTCGTTGACCGCCTGTCGGGGAGCGTGCGGAAGCAGGCCATGCGCGACCTGCGGGAAAGGTACGTCAGCTGAGCGTCTTTGGCTGAAGCGGGCGCTGGGGAAGACGCATGTCCGGACTATCATCGCGGCCCGTACTGGATGCCGCGCCGGCGGAAGCTCTCAGCCACTTGGTTGAAGACCACCGCCGCCTTACCCGGCGTCCACGCGCCGGACGTGATGTCCTCTCCGGCCTGGGGATCATAGGCGTCGAACCCGGTCGCCTCGTGAATTATCCCGGCAATCGCACGCAGGTACCCGGCGATCGCCTCGGCCCGTTCTCCGTCCCACCAGTACGGGACGGTGATTGACTCGTGTTTCTGAGTTAGGCGGCGGTGCTGTCGCAGGTCCAGGCATCCAGGTCGGTTTGATCGTTGCCGTCGTGGCCTGGCCGGATGGCGGAAAATCGGGCTTTGGGGAACTCGCGGCGGAGCCGGGCGAGCATGTCGGCGGGTGCCGGGGTCGTCTTGGTGCGGTACCACGGGCACAGCCGGCGCCTGCGGTCGATGTCGGCTGGGTCGTAGGCACTGACGGTGTACCAGCAGACCAGCAGGGACTGGATCAGGAACCCGAACGGGACGGTGCGCTCGACGGCCTTCTCGGCCCGGTTGCAGGCGTCGCCGACGCCGAGGATCTGCTTGCCGGTCGCGTTCGACGGCTCGATGGCCCACCGCCAGGAGTACCGTTCGGCGATGGCGGCGGGACTGGCCTGGGTGTCGAGGGTGAACAGTGCCAGGTCGCAGGGCTTGCCGGAGTCCGGGTCGCGGACCAGGACGACGCGGCCGGGGGCGGTCTTGAAGCTGCCGTGCCACAGCGCGTCGATGACGGTGATCTGCACCGTCGTGTCGTGCCCGTAGACGCTGATGACCGCGCCGGCCCAGGTGGCCGATACCGCGATCTGGGCGCAGGTGCCCAGCCGGTCTCCTTTGACCCGCGGCCGGCCCCGTTTCCCTGTCGGGGGCGGTTTCGGCCCGTACAGCACCGCGTTGGCCGGCAGCCGCGTCGTCCAGGTGGTTCCTTCCGCGATCAGGGACTCGCCGTGGAAGGCGGCATCCCCGGTCCCGTGCACCGCCCGGCCGGGGAACGCCCCGGCCAGCAGCTTCATCATCTGCGCTGCCAACTCGACCTGGGAGGCGGTGCCCTTGCCCCGCCACAGCCGGAACAGCACCGGCAAAGCGGCCGGCGAGGAGCAGAACGGCAGCTTTACCACCAGGGCCGCGACCACCCAGGTGTTCCCGAACGCGACCTTCTTGCCGCCCTGCGCGGACCCGTCATACGCCCACCGGGCCTGGAACACCTTCCGCCCCCACCGCCTGAAGAACGTCCCGTCGCACGCCACCACCAGCGGCTCCCCGTCCGCGAGCAGGTACCTGACAGCCAGCCGGGCCACGGCCAGGCCCAGCTCATCGATGTCCCACACGGCGCCGGCGAAGAACCAGCATGCCCGCCGCCACTTCCCGGCCATCCCGCCGGCCGCCGCCATCGCCACCACCGTGCTGCGATCGGCCAGGATCATCCCGCACGCCAGCGCCACGAACAGCCGGTACGTCGACCGGCGCGCGAACACCGGCGCCAGTTCCTCCAGCAGATCCCCCCAGGTCGAAGGCATGGGTAGGCTCGCAGCAGGCAGCATCGGCGGACACTCCGGTTATCCGGCGGTGTACTAAGCACCGCCGATGCTGCCCCATCAGGCCATCACCGGCAAATCAGGCCCCAGCGGCAATCAGGCCACGCCAGCCACTCCCGCCGAAAACTCCTCTGGCACTCGGCTCCCTCACCGAGAAACTCGGAAACACGAGTGATTGACCATTGCCCGGCAAAACAGCTCACCTGGATGGCGGTGTCCTCGTCATCGATTTCCCAGTTCGGCGGACCCTCCACAACGACACATCCCCCAGCACCTCCCGCACGCCAGCGACAACCTGGTCCCACCGCGCCGGACGCGACGGCGCCTCGCCGTCCTCGGCCTGCTCTTCCAGGGCAGCCATGGCGTCGTCCCATGACTGACCCGGCTCGCGCCGCAAGAAGTAGATGTCGTAGCTCATGACGGGAATCTACTGCCACCAGAACACAAGGAAGCGGCGGAGAACACAAGGTGCTGCGACCGCCCAGGCCGGTCACCTGCGCCGTTGACTACAAGACTCCGGTTCACCCGGTAGCAAGCCCGACCCGGACCGCAAGGCGCTTGCGCCCGAGGACCGGGAAGCGCACTCACCAGTGGTATTGCTGCTGGAAGGACAGGGCGAGTCGGCGGCGTCGGATCGTTGTACGGGTGGCCGATAGCCAGGTGTTGTCGGCTGCCGGAATCAGCCGGGACTGGCTCGTGCGCGATGCAGCGCTACTCGATCTCGTGGGCCTCGGGCAACTCGATGAAATCTGTTAACTCGCCGAACGTCGATCCGCCATCAGCCAGACCATCGCCTACCTGAGGCGTGCGCTCCGCACCGGCCGGTATTAGGAGGGGTTAATCGAAGGCATCTGCCGGAAACCCGAGGAAAGAGTTCATGGTTAGCCGCGAACGAATGAGTGGGCGCTGCGGCCAACGCTCTCAAGGCCGGCCCAGATTCCGGCTGGTGCTCGTCTTTCAAGACGCCTGACACTTTCCGCCCAGGGCATAATCCTGATCTTGAGTCGACCTTGGCGGTATGAGGCTCCCCGCTACGACTTGCCGGCGACGTTCTGCAGGCGCAGCTCGCCGTGGGCAATGAGCCTGCCTGATTCGTCGGTGAAATCCACGCGCCACAGCTGCTGGGTGCGGCCCTGGCTCAGGGCGGTGGCTTCGACGTTTACCCGCCCGGCGGTGACTGAGCGAAGGAAATGGGTGGTGTTGGTCAGGCCGACGGCGACCTGACCCTGATCGCGGACCGCGATGCTGGCGCCGACGCTGGCCGCAGTCTCGACCGCGGCCGTGTAGACGCCGCCGTGCACGATCCCCCACGGGGTGTGGTGCTCCGAGCCCAGCTCCAGGTGACCGGTAACTCGGGTCGCGGAGATGTCATCGAAGACGAGGCCCGTGGCGCGCAAGAACGGGCCGGAAGCCTCCAGCGAGACCTCGAGGCGTGGCGTAGCCGCGGTCCGGGTCGCCGGGGTGGTGGCGGTCTCAGGGTCCATCGCACTGTCCCTCCGGTCAGCGGCCGTCGAACACTACCTCGGCGTGGTTCTGGATGAACTTCCGGGCGCCCTGGGTCAGTAGCAGTCCGACGGCGTACTGCATGTCACGGCTTTCGAGCAGGCCAGGCGCGACGCCGAGGAGATACTGGTCCGCTTGCCGGGAACCCTGATCGAGAGCGTGCCGTAGCAGTCGTTTTGTCACTGCGTGCGCCAGGGTGGGGCCCTTGGACAGCTGCTGAGCCCAGGCCAGGGCCGCCTCCCGTAGTTCTCCGTCGGGCACTACCTGGTTGATGATGTTCCACCGCTCGAAGGTCGCCGCGTCGTATGTCTCCGCACCGAAGACGATCTCCTTCGCCCGGGCCGGCCCGCACCGCTCGGCGAGCCTGTTCGCGGCCGAGAGCACCCAGTTCGCGCAGGTCGAGGCGAAGATCGGCGCGGACTGGGTGCTCTCGGCCGCGATGATCAGGTCACAAGCCAGCGCCAGCTCCAGGCCCGCCGCGAAACACATCCCGTGGACCGCGGCGATAACCGGGAACGGCGCATCCTCCAGCGTGCTGATCAGCTGGAATCCCTCGGTGAACATCTCCCGGGCCTGCCCGGCGGTGGTGCCGGCGAAGATGTGGACGTCGGCTCCGCTGCAGAACAGCGGCCCGTCGGCCTGCAGGACCAGAGCCCGTGCCTCGTCGCTGATCGCCCGGCGGACCGCGCCCTCCAGTCCGGAACCCAGCTCCATGGTGAAGGTATTGGCCGGCGGATTGGCCATCGTGACCACCGCGACATCGCCGGTCTTGTCGTACCTCGTCTCGATCATGACGCTCCGATCTGCTGGCCGGGCCCGGTTAGAGGCGTTCCAGGATGGTCGCGTTGGCCAGGCCGCCGGCTTCGCACATGGTCTGCAGGGCCAGTCGGGCGCCCCGTGCGTGCATGGCGTGGACCAAGGTGGTCATCAGCCTGGCTCCGCTGGCCCCGAGAGGATGGCCGATGGCGATGGCGCCGCCGTGGACGTTTACCTTGTCCAGGCTGACGCCGGTTTCGCGCTGCCAGGCGAGCACGACGCTGGCGAACGCCTCGTTGACCTCGAACAGGTCGATGTCGTCTATGGACAACCCGGCTTTGCTGAGTACCTTGCCGGTGGCCGGGATGATGGCGGTGAGCATCATGACCGGGTCGTCGGCGGCCACGGCGAAGGAGTGCACACGTGCCATCGGGGTCAGGCCCAGCGCCCGGGCGCGCTCGCCGCTCATCAGCAGCAAGGCCGCGGCGCCGTCGTTGATCTGGCTGCTGTTACCCGCGGTGACGTGCCAACCGATCTGCGGGAACCGCTGGGCTAGCGCCGGGTCGTAGAAGGCCGGGCGTAGCCCGGCGAGCACCTCGGCCGTGGTCGCCGGGCGGATGCCCTCATCGGTGTCGACGACTCTCGTCGTGCCGTCCTTGCTGGTCACCGGAACGGGCGTCAGCTCGCCGGCGAACAGGCTACCGGCCTGGGCGGCCGCGGCGCGATGGTGGCTGGCGGCGGAGAACTCGTCAAGCTCGGCACGGCTGAGGTTCCATTTGGCGGCGATCAGCTCGGCGCTGATCCCCTGGGGGACCAGGCCGTCGGGATAGCGGTCCGCGACGCCGGGCCCGAACGGGTCAGAGCCGGGCAGCACGTTGGAACCCATGGGAACGCGGCTCATGCTTTCCACGCCGCAGGCGATCGCGATGTCGTATGCGCCCGCGAGGATGCCCTGGGCGGCGAAGTGGACGGCTTGCTGGGAGGACCCGCACTGCCGGTCGACGGTGGTGGCCGGCACGGTCTCGGGGAACCCGGCGGCGAGCACCGCCCACCGGGTCGTGTTGGCGGCCTGCTCGCCGACCTGGTCGACGCAGCCGCCGATCACGTCGTCGATCAGCGCCGGGTCGAGGGCCGTGCGTTCGGCCAGCGCCCGGAGACTGTGCGCCAGCAGGTCCACCGGATGGACCGGCGACAGGCTTCCCGTGGACTTGCCCTTGCCGATCGGGGTCCGGACCGCATCGACGATGACCGCATCACGCATGCTGCTTCCCCTGCCGAGCTATTAGTTCTCTTATGGAACTGACCTTAGCGATGTGCGTTCTATAAAGCAACCTTATATCCTTAGTCGCATGCAGCGGACCAGCTTCGAGGACATGACCTGTTCAGTTGCCCAGACTCTCGACGTAGTAGGTGAATGGTGGAGCCTGCTCATCGTCAGGGACGCTTTCCTCGGCGTGACCCGCTTCGACGACTTCCAGGCGCGCCTGGGCATCTCCCGCAACATTCTTACCCGGCGGCTGAACCACCTGGTGGACAACGGGATCCTCAAGCGAGCCCCCTACCAGGACCATCCGCCACGTTCTGAGTACCGGCTCACCGACAAGGGCCGCGACCTGTGGCACGTGGTGACGGCCATGCGCCAGTGGGGCGACCGGTGGGCCGCCCCCGGCGGACCGCCCCTGGAGATCAGGCATACCGCCTGCGGGCACATCGTCACTGCCGTGCCCACATGCTCGCACTGCGGCGAGCCACTCGACGCGCGCTCGGTCACCGCCGTCCCGGGACCCGGCGCCTCCGAGGGCGACTTCGGCCGAACCCAGCTGTCTGCAATAACGTAGCTTCACGGACCGGTCCTTCGGTTGTCACCGGAGGCGGGGATAGGGCGTTCCTAGTCGCCCTCGTTTCCGGGAAAGATCCCCAAGCGTCAGCTCAGTTGTCACGGTGGCTGGCCGGCCCGGCAGGATCACGGCCGAGCCTGTCGCGACGGCAACTGGGCCTGGTACACCCGGTACAAAGGCGACGCGGCCGCCGACGCGAAGAACAACATCAGGAACAGCCCGGCCAGGATCCAAAACGCGGCCGGCCTTGGCAACGCCCACCGCCCAGACTGTCCGCCGGGGCCCAGTCCTGGCCACAGGCTGTGGACGGCATCGGTGGTCGGCTTCGCATCCTCTGTCACAACCAGCCCTTCCGGCCCGTCTGTCCCAGCGGGGACGCCTGTTCGTGGATCCAGGGGTGCGCCAGCGTGGTCCAGATCGCGGCCTCGCCGGCGCCCTGGGCCAGGCCAAGGCTGTGCGCGCCGTGGGCGAACACATGCACGGCGTGCGGAACACCGCTGGCCGCGAGCGCCGAGGCCAGGCGGTAGGTGTGCTCGGGCGGAACATAAGGGTCCTCTGCGGTGTGCCAGACGAAGAACGGCGGCGAGGCGGGCGTGACCAGCGCATCCAGCGATGTCGACCGGCGCAGCCGCGGGCTGGCGTCCCCGCCCAGGAGGATCAGCCGGGCAGGACAGTAGGTCTCGATCTCCATCGAGGTGATGGCGTAACCAAGCACAGCGAAGTCCACCGATTCCTCGGGCGCGGCGCCGGGCGCTAGCGTGGCCAACCCGGCCAGATGGCCGCCAGCGGAGAACCCCATGAGCCCGATCCGCTGCGCGCCTTCGGCCCGCCGACAGGCGATCTCGGCGCGCAGCGCGTCCAGCGGCGCCGGGTGCCGGACGTTGAGCGGGTAGCGGAACACGCTCGCCTGCACGCCTATCTCGCCGAGCCAGCTGGCCACCGGCTCGGCTTCGTGCGGAGCGTGTGCAGCGTACCCGCCGCCGGGCAGGACGATCATGTGCATGCCGGGAGATCCCGAGGATGTCTTCGTCATGGCTGTTCTCCGCCTCCTTGCATATGCCTGCACCACGAACCCATGTCTTGCTGGCCATGCACCAGCCAGGACGGTCGAGTACGTTCAGCCGTGATGTCGGCTATGCGAATGTGATCTCGCTGAGATCGATCGAGACCAGCAGCGGCTCGGTGAGCGCCTGGCCCTCCAGCGTGCGCGGAAAGATCCGGTGCCCGGTCGGGATCATGATTCCGGCGACCCGGGTGTAGCCGGACATGTAGTGCGCGCCCGTGCTGCCGCCCAGGATGTCCACGTCATAGTCCTCGCGCCTGATCAGGCCATCGTCACCGACGTAAACCGTCTGCACGGCGCTGTGGGTGGCCAGATGGCCCGGCCAGACCACGCGCAGCCGGTGCCACTGCTCGCCGTTTTCCTGCCACGGGTCCAGCTCAGCCATCTCGAACCCTGGCAGCGTAAACGCGAAGGGCTGCGTGAGGTAGGTCCACATCGCGGTACCGACGAAGTAGGCCAGCTGGAGAGTCGTCCACGGTGTCTCAGCGTTGTGGCCGGCGTACGAGGCCCGCGGCTGTTCCAGTGCCTCAACCACGGTTCCGTCGGCGGTCTCTATCGCGACGCGTTCGGGGGTGAAGACGCTTCGCCGGCCGGCAGCGCCGAACGGGTAGTGTGACTCTCGCTCCTCATGCAGGCTTGCCGTGACGAAGACGTCGTCAAGCACCCCCTGCTGGCCTTTGAGTGCCCACAGAACGCCGCCCTGGGCAAGGTGAGCGGTAACGGTCTCCAGTTCGTTCCAGCGCTTAAGGCCACCATGGGCCTCCACGACAGTACCAAGCAGATCTGCCACTACTTCTCCTTCCTGATACCCGGTTAGCGAGGGGTTGTCCCGGTCGAACCGCTCACTCCGGTGTAGTCGAATGCGATGACACGCCGGGCCGATGCCAGCGCGTCGATCAGTGCGGGATCCCAGTTGTCGAGGTTTCCGCGGAAGTGCTGCAGAAGGACCAGCGGCACGCTGCCGCTGGCGCCTGGGCCGGTGTCGCGGTACGCGTAGTCGATACCGTTCGCGGCCCCGACCAGTTTGTTCGGCAGGCCGGAGTATGCGCTGTCTCCGTGTGCCGAACTGGTGCCGTCGTCGGTGGCGATGTGAATACCTTCCTGTGCGGTTCTGTTGCCCAGTTGCCGGTCCGGGCCGGCCCTGTGACGTCAGCTGCAAGCCATGATCATCTGCCGGGTGCAAGCGGCGGAATCCGCATGTTGACTGCACCTTGCCCGGCTGGGTGGTCGCCTGCGAAGCCCATGAGCCCGGGATCTGCTACGAGGACCACGGCAGCGGACAGCCCTGGCGCGGCGCCCGTAACTGGGCGTGCAGGAAGCCGACGAGCGCGCGGTTGACCTCGGCCGCGTGCGTCCAGATGATCGCGTGCGGGCCTTCCGGTACCACTGCAAGGCGCGCATCGGCCAGCAGAACGGCCAGCCGGTTCCCGGTGGCGCCGGGCGGCATGATCCGGTCCTGATCGCCTTGCACGATCAGGGCCGGGACGGTAATGCGGGCAACGTCAGCACGGAAGTCTTCCCGCCACGCGACCGCGCAGCCTAGCGCCGCGGCCGCGGACACCCGGATGGCGGTGTGGAAGCTGTTCTGCCACGCCTGGTCGCTGACCCGGCTGCCGCCGAGCAGGTCGAGGTTGTAGTACCGGTCCAGGTACGTCTTGACAGCCGCCGGGCGGTCGGCGGTGAGTTCAACGAGGAAATCGTCGTAGACGCCCCGGTCAGCCCCGTCCGGGTTGGCGGCGGACCGGGGCAGGAAC
>Ga0209648_10001049_pt1 | contig 22124 bp, 24 predicted proteins | sample GraSoi2013_115cm_FD_185830 | JGI IMG/M metagenome (GOLD analysis project Ga0209648, IMG submission 185830) | Grasslands soil microbial communities from the Angelo Coastal Reserve, California, USA - Sample 9_17_2013_115cm (SPAdes) (version 2) | ecosystem: Environmental > Terrestrial > Soil >... | reverse complement strand
CGCCGGCACGAACGCAGGCGGGACTGAGAGAGTGGGCGCTTCCCTATGCGGCGGACAGCGCCGTTACGCGGTATCTCGCCGATTTTCTGCGCGGCCGGCCTCGCGTAGACGCCATCCTTTTCAATGGCGGAACACTCGCTCCCGAAACATTGCGCTCCCGGTTGCAACAACAGATCACGCAATGGCAGGGAAGCGCCAGACCGCGAATCCTTCACAACCCGGAGCCAAGTCTCGCGGTTGCCCGGGGTGCCGCTCGCTTCGGGAGCATAGTGCATCACCGCGCGCGGCGGATCGAGGCCGGTGCGGCCCGCGCAATCTATTTGGAAGTCCATCAGCGATTGCCGAAGGAACACGTCGGACCCGCCCTGGTTTGTATTCTGCCCCGGAGCGCGTCTTCCGAAGAGGAGTTTCGGGTTACTGAACTCGGGCTCGAACTCCGCGTGAACCGTCCAGTCCGGTTTCAGCCCTATTACTCGACTAGACGCGACAAGGACAAAGCCGGCGCCCTGGTGACATGGAACGAGAGCGACTTTCATCGGCTTCCTCCGCTCCAGAGCACCGCCAGACTGGCCGGAGGGCGTCCAGAAGACGACCGGGTGCCAGTAACTCTGACCGCCCGGATGAACGAACTCGGTTTGCTCCAGGTCGCCTGCGTTAGCGCCGATCCGAGCCAACACGAGGCGTGGCCGCTCGAGTTTAACCTGCGCCAACCCGAACCGGGCAACACCGAACAAATCGACACCGCCGATGACAGCCGCAGCGACGTTGATCCGGCCCGGTTGGATGCCGCTCGGGCCCGCATTAAGGCGCTCTTTACCCAGCCGCTTGATCGGCGCGACAAACTCACGGCCACCAACCTTCTCAAGAGCCTTGAGAAAATCCTTGGGCTGCCCAAGGCCAACTGGAACTGGGTACTCATTCGCTCGCTCTGGCCAGCGTTGTACGAGTCTATCTCGCGCCGCAAGCAATCGGTCGAACATGAAGAAGCCTGGCTGATCCTTGCTGGGTTTCTTCTTCGCCCCGGATTCGGCGCCCCTGGGGACGGTGTCCGGATCGACGAACTCTGGCGGCTTCATACGGACGGACTCGCATACCCAGGCAAACGCATCCAGCTTCAGCAATTTATTCTCTGGAGGCGGGTCTCTGGCGGGCTGGGCCGTGAGCGACAAGAGACGATTCTGGCGGCGGAACTGCCAAAACTGCGTGCCAAAAAAAACCTATCACCCGAGCTGGTCCGTCTTGCTGGATCGCTCGAAAGAATCAATCCGATCACGAAAGCCGAGCTCGTTGGTCTTTTTCTCCCGACCGTCCGCGAACTTGCTACCGCGAAGCAACATTGCTCTCCGTATCTCGTCGCGCTCGGACTTCTCCTCAATCGCACTCCACTTTATGGCGGTCCCGAAACCGTCGTTGCGGCGGACCAGGTCGAACAGGCGTTCGAGACGCTGTCCGATCTCGATTGGACCGAGCCTGGACTGGCCGAGATCCAGACCCTTTTTCTGCGCGCCGCGCGCATCGTGGACAACCCGCGAGTCGACTTGCCGAAATCTCTCCGCCAGAAAATCGCCTCAAAACTCGAAAAATCCGGTGTCGCCCAGTTAAAGCTGCGAAGCCTTCACGCGTTCCTTCCGGTTGCCGGACTCGACCGGAGCAGTCTCTTCGGTGAATCGCTTCCACCCGGTCTAGTCATTGCTGGCGAAACGCATAGCAAATAGCAAATCGCAGATAGCAGATAGCGAGGCGCCTTGTCCCGCCGACGTGTCCGAGGAAGTCTTTGTCCGATGATTGAACCACGCCTGCCCGGTTGGGCGAAGTCGGAAGTCTTTGTCCGATGATTGAACCATGGCCAACGATTGGCGAAGTCGGAAGCCTCGCCCGATGATCGAACAACGTCACGCTGAATAGGGTCACGTCTTAACGGCGTGTTGCTCAAACAGCATCAAATAATGTAGCTCCTGGCGTTACATATATGATATGGTCTGACTCCGATGATCGGAAAAACGAGAGCCGCAGACACTGCTGTGGAACTATCGAGCCAAATATGTTTCTCGATTCTTTAGCCTCGATCCAGCGCGATCAAAGTATCTGAGTGGAGCTCGCGAAACGTTGTCCATAACTAATATGGCTGTCTTCCGGGGTAATCGAATGACGCGAAACGACGCCTTAATTATCGGGGCCGGCCCGTCCGGATTGTTCGCTGCCGGCGAGCTCGCCCGCCACGGAGTGAGCGTGCGGCTCATCGAGCGGGAGGTGCAGCCGCACCGCCAGGCACGCGCCACGGCGATCCAGCCGGGCACCCTCGAGATTCTGGATTCCGTCGGCCTGCTGCTGCCGTTCCTCGAGGTCTCCGAGCACGTCCGGCGCTCCCGCCTGTACGGCCCGGACATGTCCGAGCTGCGCTCCATGACCTTCGAGGGCATCGACTGCCGTTGTGAGTTCCAATGCAGCCTCCCGCAGTACGAGACCGAGCGGATCCTCGAGGCCCATCTCGCAGCGCTGGGCGGCGCGGTCGAGCGTGGGGTCACGGCGACGAAGGTCGAGCCGGATGCGAACGGCGTCCTGGTCGAGCTTGCGCAAGGGGACGGTCGCATCGAGACGGTTCACCCCGAAGTGGTCATCGGTGCGGGTGGAGCGCATAGCATCACGCGCGACTCGATGGGCGAGCCACTCGAGGGCGCCCACCTACCAGGGCCATTTCCTCGGCGCCGACATCGCGATGCAAGCACCGTTCCCGCGCGATGAGGGCAACTTGGTCTGCGGTCAGGATGGTATGCTGCTGCTCGCGCCGCTCCCGGGCGGACGCTGGATCAGTTTCCAAGATCTGGAAGAAGACGTAGAATCGGTAACCGCCGAAGACGTCGCCGCCCGCATTGAGGTACGGCTCGGCGGGAGGTGCCGGCCCTCGGACGTCGGCTGGTTCTCGCCGTTTCGGATGCACCGGCGGATCGTCTCGCGCTTGGCGGACGACCGGCGTTTCCTGATCGGCGACGCCGCTCATCTCTCGAGTCCATTCGGCGGGGAGGGACTCAACTCGGGACTGCATGACGGCTACGACCTGGCGTGGAAGCTCGCGCTCGTCTTGCGCGGCCATGGGCGCCGGTCGCTGCTTGAGGACTACGCCGTGGAGCGCATGATCGCGGACCGCCACGTCCTCGAGGTGTCGGACGAGGTACACAATGCGGTCGTCGGTATCGCGGACGCCGTCCGGCAGCGCCGCGAGGTACCCGCCGAGGTCGCCGACCCGGTCGCGACCGCGCTGCTGCGCAACGCGCGCGCCATGATCGACGTCGACTACGCCGGGAGCCCGCTCGTCGCCGACTACGGGGGAAGCGGAACTGACACCGCGGCGGAGCCGCATCCCGGCCAACGCTACCCCGACTGGACGCGGTTCGGAGGGACCTCCCACCACGTGCTTGTTTTTGGACCTGTCGCAGACGCCGAGGCGCTCGCGCGGCTAAGCCGACGCTGGTCCCAGCGCGCGGAGATCTCTCACGATCCCAATGTCGATCCCGTCCACGCCGGCGTCCCGACGGGCGGCGTGGTCCTGATCCGCCCCGACGGCCATATCGGTTTCCGGTTCCTGTCCGCCGGCGCGGAAGCACTCGCGGCACTCGACCGCCACCTCTCCTCCTATCTAATTCCGGACCAGACCGTCGGTCCGGTCGAGAAGGAGTGATTGTGGCGAACTGGGACGAACTGGGCCACGCTAGTTTCGTTCCCTCCTTTCATCCATCTGCGAGGGTACAGACATTTCGCACCTGGACCCAGCACGTCGAGTCTGCGACAAAGGTATTTCTGCGAGGACATGCGGCAGCCAAATCCGGAAACGAAGATGCTGTGTAGGAAAGGTTCTCGTGCGAAACTCAAATATGCGGAAACAACTTATCGCCACCGAACCAAGCCCTCCCGGGACATCCGAGGAATGGTTGAATCTTGAAGAAATTGCTCGGGTGGAAGTCTCATCTGAAGATCCCCAACATCCAATCGAATCGGCATTCAAGCACGGCGATAGTCTTGGTTGGCGTGCTAGCCAACCCGGTGAGCAGACGATTCGGCTGTTATTTGATGAACCAAAAGACCTTCGACGGATATGGCTACGTTTTTCGGAGCCAAAAGTTGAGCGAACGCAGCAGTTCACTCTGCGCTGGGCAGATAGCCAAACCGCTCCTTTCAGAGAAATCTTTCGACAGCAATGGAACTTTAATCCGCGAACTTCGACCATGGAGGTAGAAGATTACAAAGTCGATTTGCGTCACGTTTTAGCCCTGGAATTAACCATTGATCCAGACCTAGGTAAGAACCAGGCATTCGCGGCATTGGCGGTATGGCGTGTGGTTTAGCCGGGCCTAGCCCGCAAATCCCACACCCCATATGCATTTGCACGCTGATTGCGGGCTGGAAAGCTCTTAAACAGACGCTGCGCGTTTGCTTAAGAGCCTGTTCTAAAATAAATAAATCGAAAACAAACTGCTCCAGGCTAGCGAATTACGGCTGTTTCGCTGATGGGAACTCTCTGGCTGCTCGCACCAGCGCGTTGGCAAAATTGTCAACGTTCTTATCGACGATGAAAGCGGTCACTCCATCATTCAATGCTTGTTGAAAGGCGGCCGGAGCAGCTTCGCCATGGACACAGCTCGCCACTAGTTTATCCTTGGCAAAGGAATCCATGGACCATTGATGGTAGCCGTCAAATTTCGAACGATCGACATCGGTTCGAGCCGGAATCGAGCCCTTCAACCGGTTGAATGCTTCCTGCGCTTCCTTGCTGCCGATGCTCTTTAACCAGGCCAAAGCCGCCTCCTTGTGCGGAGCATCTTTGGCTAGTGCGAAGCCGTCAGCGACGATGATAAATGAACCGTCGGTACCGGGATGACTCACCCAACCGAAATCATCCTTCTCTTTCATACTAGCCTTGAGGAATTCGCCGTCGGCCCAATCACCCATGGAACTAAATGCCACCCGACCTTCCATCAGTGCTTGGATGGCCTGATCCCAACTCAGAGCTGAATGGTCCGGATTGACATAATCCTGCATTTTCACGAACACCTTCATCGCCTCTTTCACCTTGGGATCGTCCCATTGCATGTTACCGCTGAACAAATCCGTCCAGCCTTTTGGTCCGATGACGCCAAGCAACGTGTTCTCAAAGAGCTGGGCTGAAGCCCAAATCCCTGAATCACCGACGCCGAGAGCAGGAATTCCGGCCGCTTTCAGCTTGTCACACGCCGCGAAGAACTCGTCGAAGGACATCTTGTTACCAACCTTGATCCCGTTCTTTTGGAGCAGTTTAGTATTGTACCAAAGCACGTTCCCCCGATGGATGCCGGCAAGTACGGCATAGATCTTTCGATCCTTGGTCATCAAGTTCACTACCAACTCCTTCGGAAACGATTTATCCCAGCCGTCAGTCTTGTAGAGATCGGTAATCGGCTCGCAATAACCGGGTTCCACGTACTGACCAAGCAATTCCCAACCGGGATGGGTTTGCCAGCTGTCGGGTGGATTACCGCCGGACAGACGAGTTTGCAAAACGGGTCGAGCCGCCGAGCCTCCGCCGCCCGCCACGGTAGCGTTTACGATTTCAACGCCGGCGTACTGCCTTTTGTAGGAATTGAATAATGCATCAAGTGCGGCTGCTTCACCGCCCGAAGTCCACCAGGAAAAGACTTCGAGCTTCGGTTCGCTCGACGCATGAGAGGCAAGCGGCGCCTGCACCATAGCGAAGAGTGAAGCCAGCGCGATCAGGGAGGGACTATTACGCATTGGTGGTTGAGGAAACAGGAGTGTCGCCGGCCGCAACGACTTCCTTCTTCATGGAACTGGTTCTGGCGAGCAAACGACGCTTCGTCAGCCAGGCGTTAAGCTGGTCGAACAGCACCGCAGCAATCACGACCAACCCAATGACGATTTGGCTGTAATTCTGCGGAATATCCAGAATCACCAACCCGTTGGAGATCATCTGGAGAATGATGGCGCCGAGCAGCGCCCCGAGCGCCGTCCCTTTGCCCCCAATGAGGCTGGCCCCACCGACCACCGCTGCGGCAATCACGTTCAGCTCGTAGCCTTGTCCATCGCCCGAAGAGCCCGCCCCGTAATATCCGAGAGACAAAACTGCAGCGATCCCGGCCGTTAACCCGGTCAGAGTGTAAGCCAGCAGCTTAACCCGGCCCACTCGGATACCGCTGAAGCGGCTGGCAATTTCGTTACCCCCGATCGCATAAATCCTGCGACCAAACGCCGTCCGGGAGAGTAAAATTCCCCCAACAATGGCGACAATGATCATCACGATCAGAGGTACCAAGCTCAAACCCGGCAGTAGCTCCCAGCGCACGAATTGCCGGAAGGCGGACGGAAAACCACCGATCGACTGACCGCTGGTCTGGACAAAAGCAATACCGCGATAGATCGCCATCGTCCCGAGCGTAATGATGAACGGATGCACCCTGAACGTCGTAATCATCGCGCCGTTGAAAAAACCAAGCAGCGTGCCGACACCAACCGTTACGATCACGCCGAGCACGGTAGCAACGCCTCCTCCGGACGGACCATACGGCGACAGCACCAGGGCTCCGCACACCGAGGCCAGCGCGTAGATCGATCCGACGGACAGATCGATCCCGCCCGTGATAATCACCACCGTCATTCCCACGGCCATAATGGCGAAAAAGCTCGTGTCCTTTGCGATCTGTACAATCGTTGCGGCATTGAAGAATTTGTTGGCCGAATCGAAGGCAGGCACTTGCTGACCTTCAGTGTTGGTCACCAGAGCTCTCTGGCGTTTACCCTCTGGAGTCGTTTCGAATCTCGGCATTTGCACCGAACCGCCAAAAACCGCCAGCACCAACCCGAGGACGACGATTATTATTACGAGGCCGCTCTCAGGGTATTTTGAAAAATCAAACTGGAATTTGCCGGAGGTGGGCACGGGCTTAGAATCTCTATGTTCTGCTGTCTAATTGTCACCTTTAAATCACTGCCGCGCAACCAGAGCGTTCCGTGGCGAGATAGGGCGTGCCGCTCCGCGACCGTCGGGCGGGCCAGCGGCCAAGCGCCTCATAAATGACATCATGACTTATAAGGTCATTGGAACCGCTAAGGTTTTGAGACATGATGAACCTTCAACCGATCCAGAGAGCACCTTGGAAGCGGCTCAGTAAGATGCGCTTTCAGGATGCGCTTTCAGGAAGCGGGCCAGGGCCTCGTCCAGTGAGGCCCAGCGCACCGTGCGCGCGATGGCGCGGTAAATGACGTGTATGAAAATGTTGCGGTGTCGACAATAATTATTGAGCGGCACGAGCTTATGTCCGGTCTCAATTTTTGCCTCATAGGACGATCGACCACTCAAAATGGCAGAAAAACCACGGGACAAAGCTAGATCGACCGCGGCGTCCCATAAGCGGAAAAAAAGCATCCATTCCTTCGGGCGGCTGTAATCTATGCCGATGAACAGATTAACCAGCCGCTCGCCCAAATCGAGGCAGAGCATGAATGCGATCATTTCGCCTGTGACCTGTTCTCGCAGGACGATGAAAAGCGTGGCCTGCTTTTCAGCAATGATTTCAAAAAACTTACGATTGAGCCGCTCAAATTTCGCCGGCGACCTTTCATAGGTCTGCCAGAACAAACCAAAGATATCGTCCAGCGTCTTTGCGTCCGGACGCTGGACTATTTCCACGCCGAGCGCAACTTGCTCGCTACTGCGTCGCAGTTTCGTTTTCAGCTTGCGCCGCCTCGAGCCCTTCAGGGCCGCGAAATAGTCCTCTTTGCGATGCGACGAGAATTCGACGATCGTGTTGGGATAACTGATCACGTGAAAAAGCCTTCGCTGATGCGAGAGCCAGTTCAAGTCCGCCGACGAGCTCTCCGGAAAGTCTTTCCAAACAATCATGGCAGCACGAAGCTCATCGGCCTTCCTTTCCAGCGCATCTTGGAGAGAAAGAAGTGCCGCTCGGCGATCCACATGGGAAATCAGGCCGACTCTGGTTTCATCGAGGATGGGAGAGCCGACAAATATGGTCCGCTGGCTTAGGACAGATGGGACGATCTTTCCCGCGAACCGTAATAGCCGCAAAAACTCCTGCGGCGCCATTTGATCGACCGGCACATCCATCACGAAAATCGGCGCGATTCCGGCCGGAGAACCAAGATGTTTTATCAAGCCATAAAAAAATGCGAACTGGTCCTCGATGCCGGATTGGTCGAGAGTTTCGTACCACCAGCGGCCCTCCGCTGGGGGCTGAAAGCAGGCGTCCCATAGGTTATCTGGGATCTGCGAGGCTGTCTCAAGGAACTCAACCTCAAAGGGCTGCAGATTCATGTGTGCGCGCGGCGACAAGGCCGACACCAATAACAATCAAACATACGCCAATCCAGCGCATTCTTGTAATCTTTTCGCGGAGGAGACAGCGCGACATGAGCGTAACCGAAATCAGATTGAGACTGCTAATTGTATACGCGGCGCCGACATCAAGAAACCGCAACGCTTGAGTGTAAATCACGCTTTGAAGCAATAGAATCACAACGCCGGAAAAAATCCAAAGATACTGACGGATGGTCCTCAGAACAGATTTTTTCAAAAACACCTGGCCGACGCCTTCCAGCAGCGTGCAGATGACCACGAGAAGCACACCTAAGTTGGTCTGGCTCATCAAACCTCACGTTCCTGGGATGGTGTGACATGGTCCGTCTGACTGATGAACCAAACACCGACAAGCACCAATAGGATACCTGTCATTTGAAGGAGATCGACCGCTTCCTTCAAAAGAAGTACGGACAAGAAAAAGACTGAAACATAGCTCAACGACGTGACGGGTTGAGCAAAACTCAAGTCTGCGTTGTGTAGGACCAGCAACCAGTTAAAGAATTGGCATGCCATCAAAAATATGACGAATAGAAAAAGGGGATTTTGCAGAATCGCCTGAACATTAAGCCAAGGCGACCCATTGTTAGGCAATGAGAGCACCGCAGATTTCCAAACTAGTTGCAAAGCGGTATCGATCAGGATCGCGAGGAACGACACTGCCACCAGCCTGGCGGGGAATTTTCTCCTTATAATCATACCATTGTTTCTATTTAATCTGTGGGTGTCGAACAACCGGGCAGGCGAAATTCCAACCAGGTATTGTCCGGAGTTGATGATCCGCAAAGGTACCGCGCCGCCGCCCTACGGCCCCAGTAAGTAAGCTCGCGATTCACTCCCGCCTTCAGAGAAACTGACCAAAGCACGAGCAACGCCGACTTGCAAGGACCAGGACTTTCGGGGATATCTCGACGATTCAGGAACTCATCATCCTTGGAACAACTCCCTAAACCTGAAACAGCAAACCTAATAACAAGCAGCGCTCTACGTTAGGAATGTCCAGCAAACGGGTTCACGTCAGTCCTCCTGTACGAAAAGCACCGCAAAGAGATCGCTGAAGGATATCGGCTGACCACCAACAATCGAATGGAACTGATGGCCGTTGTACGGGCCTTGGAAAGCTTAAACCAAAAGTGTTCGGTTCAGATTTTCACCGATTCTCGATATGTGCGCGACGCTTTCGAGAGAGGCTGGATCAAGAAATGGAAATCAAACGGATGGAAAACGCGGCTACGGGAGGACGTGTTAAATACGGACCTTTGGACTGACCTTTGCGAGCTCTGCCAGGTGCATCATTGCGTGTTTCATTGGATCAAAGGTCACGATCGAACAAAGGAAAATATCCGGTGCGACGAGTTAGCGGTCGCGGCCGGCAAGAAACCACGGCTAGCTGTGGATCACGGCTATGAGAAGACGAGACGCTTGAGACAAAATCCTTTCCTGCCGCAACTTCCAGATGCATCCGAAGGCTCGAAGAGATAACGAGAAGAAGTAGCCGCAAAAGGAGGCAAAAATCGATGTACTGGATCTGCTGGCAGCCGGGCTGTCAGAGAAAGAGATTCTAGAGGACTACCCTGATCTGGAGGCGGAAGATATCAAGGCATGCCTGCAATACGCTCCTGCCCAGGCTAACCATGCGGTCCTTAAAGGGAGATTCATTGCTATTATCGCAGCCATAGATCCCCCAGGCTTGAGGAATAAAATTCCGGGCGGCGATTTAAGCTGGCGCTGAAAAGTCCGTAGTATGAGACATATTCAAACTTACTCCCGACTCGTGGTAGACGTTCATCGTTTGTCTGATGGTGATGTGGCGAAGGTAGGGCGTGTCGCTCCGCGACCGCCGACCCGGGCCCGGTGGCGAGAACAGAAAAAATAGGTAGAACGGGAAGGAAGGACCATTGAAAGCACAGGAGGTTCTTGATGCTGTGAAGCGCTACGTAACTGAGTCCGGAGATAACGAACGCCAGACCGCAATCAAACTCGGCGTTTCTCGCGTTACTTTATACCGTTGGCTCGCTGACAAGGTACAGCCCCACAAACGTCGGTTGGCACAGGTTGCAGGTCTCCTTAGACGTATTGGATACATCTAACTTTCTCCCATCGACCTCTTGGTCGAGTTGAAGTCGCATCAAACATTGCGAACATGACTCGTCTCCCCGCAAAAGTACTTTCCCATGAGAAACGAGGTGAACAGTACTGTGTAACCGTTGAAGTCGAAGTCTCGAATTTTCGGAGATCTTTTAATAGTCTCCGATTCGGTGACCGGATTCCTTTCAGCGGAGCATACCGGGACGGCACGCTGGAGCTTCGCTACTACCAAGATCCCGGTGTCAAGGCCGGACAGCAATTCCCCCTCTGGTTGATTGAGTTCGGCAACCGGTAAGTTGGACCTTCTTCGATACGACTTTAATAGGGCACAAACGATGGAAATCGGGCAGCCGCCGCGACAAATCCATGGGAGGTCCTTAGGGTGAAAATCGGCGAGCAACGGTCGCGCCAAGGAGTCACATCTGAACGGGCAGTTGACCTTATTTGGCCAACACGCCGTTGAAAGATACCTCCCTTCCGCTTCTTGGCTCGTTACCGGCCTATCCCAGCAAGATCCATCATCTGTCGCGCTGGTCCGGAGCGTTCTCCTCCAACTTCTTGGCAGAAATTTCGGTCGCTCCTTTGAAAATTGATGTCACAAATCGACCCGTTCACCGGTCTTCCAAAAATACGAACACCCGAAGAATGAAAAAGGATCAAATCATCTATTGGACTGCCACCGGAGTTGTCGCGGCGATAATGCTATGGAGTGCGCTCAACTTCTCTTTAAATAAAGAAATGAATGGCGCTTTTGCCCATTTAGGTCTGCCCAATTGGTTCCGAATAGAGCTGAGTGTAGCAAAAATATTAGGTGCACTAGCTTTGCTCATTCCAACGATACCCAATCGAATAAAGGAGTTCGCCTACGGTGGTTTCGCAATCACGCTGATTTCGGCAATTATTGCTCACTCCTCCAATGGCGATGGCCTCTCGTCTTTAGATCCTTTAGTGTTTTTAGGCGTTTTGATCGTTTCGTATTGGTATTATCACAAACGTCGTGATGCCGTGACCCGCATTGATACAAGAGCTCTGCGGTAGATATTTCTGGGCCCGGTAGATCCCAATAACGCGTGTCGCTCTGACTTGTCCCGCCGAAGCCTTGCGAAGGAGGAAGGAGCGTAAGAAGCCGCTCAGCCCGCGAAACGACGAGATTGCAGAAAACACGCTCACGCGGAGTGGGTAAGGAAGATTTTCTTGAACAGAAGTTAGCAAAGGAAGCAAAGGTTCGATAACGTCCGGCTTCTGGATTCAGCCTCTGAGCGATTTGTCATTTGTCATCTGTCACCCGATTCGCCCGCTATCGGCTATCGGCTATTTGCTATGCGCCGGCCCTTTTCAATGCCGCAGCGCCACCGCGAGACAGAGAAGAATAAAGCCGATCAACAGCAGCCAGGAGCGAAGCCCTTGAAAGAACTCCCAGCGATTGCGCGTTTGCTTCCAATTAGGCGGAGGATTTTGAGGGTCCCATCGCCTGGTCGCCAAGTTGATTGGGACATTGAAAATCAAGGTAGAGACAAGCGCGGCCAGGAAGACGAGCGCCGCCGCCCAACGAACAAAGCTCGCCATACCCTGGGCCGCTCGCAGCTGAATGGCGTAAGCGAACGAAAGGACGACACAAAGCGTCATCAGCACAGGCATCACGCGCCCGAACGTCTTGAGCAGACCTTTTTCGACACTGACATGGTGTTCGCGTGGCAAACCGCGTATCACCGGATGCACGAAGGCGTAGGAACCGAACTCCGCACAGGAGGTGAACCCAGTGATGACCAAACCGATGAACTCCAGCAGGTCGATTGTCATACCGATCTGGAATCGAAATTCGTTGAGTGAGGTCGGATCGGCATGATGGCGCGCCGGACTGAGTTCTCGTAATCTCGGCATGAAACCGACAAAGGTGCAACTATGCTAGTCCACATTTCGCTGCGTAACCCTGCAGAGATACATTTGGATGCAAGTTAGGATCGCACCTGGTTAAGAAGCGACCTTATTTGGCTATTTCACAGAAGATCGCAAAGACCGCGAAGACTTCCAGCTCTGAATTCCGGCTTCTGAATTCAGCCTCTTAGCCATTTGTCATCTGTCATCTGTTATTTGTGATGCGCTTCGCCGTTGGCACCCGTCGAGCGGGCGATCCGCGCACGATTTGAAACCAGGCAACGAATAAACGGGTCAGCCGGTCCGATTTTTGCTTTGTTGGAAGGTGTGGGACTATCGGAGCGAGTCGGCGGCTTTTTGATTGATTTGGATGGCACCGTCATCGAAGCCGGCGCGCTTATTCCGGGCGCAGCGGAAGCGCTCAGAGTTCTGATCCAGAAGGAGATCCCGTTCCGAATTGTGACGAACACCACAAGCAAACCGCGTTCAGCGATCCTGGCCAAGCTGCGCGCGCTGGGGATCGAGCTACGGCCAGAGCAATTGATCACTGCTCCGATCATCGGGCGAGACTATCTCCTGGGCGAAGGAATTACGCGCTGCTTTCCTCTGCTTAGAGCTTCATTGCTGGAGGATTTAGGGACAATCGAATTTGTAGAGAGCTCGCCACAAGCGGTGCTGGTGGGTGACATCGGCGACGATCTTACCTATGCCGCACTCAATCGCGCGTTTCGTTTTCTTCTCGACGGCGCCGCCTTCATCACGCTGGCTCGGAACCGCTATTTCCGCGGGATGGATGGCCTCTGTCTGGATGTCGGCTCTTTCGTAGCGGCTCTGGAGTACGCCACCCAAAGAGAAGCGGTGTTAATTGGTAAACCTGCTCGCGCGTTTTTTCTTTCGGCTTGTCAAAGTATGGGGGTTCCGTCCGAAGCCACGGTTGTGATTGGCGACGATCTGGAGGCGGACGTAGGAGGGGCAAAAGCGGCCGGGTGTACCGGTGTCTTGGTTCGAACCGGCAAGTTTCAGCTCGCCCAAATAGAGAAGTCGGAGATTAGTCCGGATGCGATCCTGGACTCGTTAGCCGGCCTTCTTAGGACCGAAATTCCCGGCAAGGTAGACGGAAGAAAGATCTCACGCAAAGACGCCAAGACGCAAAGGAGCGGCAAAGTAAGCAGTAACCAGCGAAACAAACTTAATCATTACTGTACTACTTACTGTTCGCCGCTGACTGCTTACTTTGCCGCTCCTTTGCGTCTTGGCGTGAGATCTTTCTCCTTGTCTTTCCTGCGCGGGCGCTCAGGTCAGGTCCGATGCGATGAACCTGGCGTGGGGTCAAAAGCAGGTTTGCCAAAGCCCGGGTGTGACGTGCAAGTTCATCGGAATGCCGGAACTGCCGGATATCGTCACCTATATTAAAGCACTCGAATCACGCATAGTCGGTCAGCGACTCATTCGCGTTCGAGTTGCGAGTACTTTTCTGGTTCGAAGCGCACAACCGCCGATTAGCCAAGTCGAGGGGCGGGTTGTTCGCGAACTGCGGCGAATCGGCAAACGAATCGTTATTGGAGTGGAGAACGATCTCTGGCTGGTGCTTCATCTGATGATTGCGGGTCGGCTCCACTGGCGACCACCAGAGACTCGGTTAGCCGGCCGCAACAATCTGGCGGCCTTCGACTTTCCCAATGGTTCTCTTTTGCTGACTGAAGCTGGCACCAAACGTCGCGCATCGTTGCACCTTCTTAGTGGCGAAGAAAGCCTGTGCTCCATGGACCCGGGAGGAATCGATATATTGACAAGCGATCTCGAGTCTTTTCGCCGCGCACTCATCGCGGAAAATCGCACTCTCAAGCGAGCCCTGACTGATCCTCGCTTAGTGAGCGGTATCGGCAACGCTTATTCAGATGAGATTCTGCACGCAGCGCAACTATCACCCGTTACGTTAACCCACAAACTCAGGCCGAATGAGTGGCAACTGCTTTTCACTAGCGCGCGTCACACGCTTGAGCAATGGGTGGATCGCCTGCAAACCGAAGCCGGCACTGGGTTTCCTGAAAAAGTCACTGCATTTCACAAAGGCATGGCAGTCCATGGCCGCTACGGTGAGCCGTGCCCGCGATGTGGCGAAAAGGTTCTCCGTATTCGCTACGCCGATAACGAGACAAACTACTGCGCCCAATGCCAGACCGGTGGAAAAGTCCTGGCTGATCGCAGTTTGTCTCGACTGTTGGGATCGGAGTGGCCGCGCACTCTGGAAGAATTAGAAGCCCTCAAGCGTCGATAACACGAAATGCAAACGCGGATTGCGGAACACGGAACGCTGGACTTGCAAAGTGAATGACAGATGACAAACACACCGACTTGTCCGACGACGTGTCCGACGAAGCCTTGCCCGATGATCGAACCATGGCTATACCTGCCTGGCGCAGTCGGAAGGTATAAGATAACTTAGCCCATGTTTTGCGGGTGTAAGAAGCCGCTCAGCCCGCGAAACGACGAGATCGCAGAAAACAGGCTCACGCGGATTGGCTAAAGAAGATCCTTGAACAGAAGTTAGCAAAGGAAGCAAAGGTTCGACAGGCTCGGTTACCGATGTCCTGACCACGCCCTCCTGGCTCCTGACTCCTGAATTCCAACTTCTGGATTCAGCCTCTCAGCGATTTGTCCATGTTTACTTTTTCACCTGGGCGGCGCGGTAGCTCAGGTAAGCGTCGCGCATCGCGATGTACGGATCGACAGCTTCGGCTTTCAGCTGATCGTAGGATTCGACGGATTTAGGGAGCCCGTTGACAAACTTTGTCCCCGAAAGAGCGATGCTGACAGCATTAGGTATGAACGCGTGTTGAATGATGCCAAGAGCGTGCCAGTTGAGTGGGTTCATGGCATAGTCGCCGCCGAAACCGACCAAATCACGGCAATCCGAGGGGCCAAGTATGGGGATGACAATGTAAGGCCCGGGGCAAATACCCCAGAAGCCGAGAGTTTGCCCAAAGTCTTCGGCCGGGACATCCGCGAGGCGTGATATGTGGTCGGAAACACGAATCAAACCTCCGACGCCCGCAGTGATGTTGATGACGAACTTGCCGGTTTCTTGAGCCGAGCGGGTGATTTTGCCCTGGAGAACCGAATTAATGAAACGCACCGGATAATTCAGGTTATCGAAGAAATTGGTGACCCCGGTGCGGACACGTAGAGGCACAATCGCTGCGTATCCGTGTGCCACCGGACGCAACGCGTAGGTGGTGAGCTCATCGTTGAAACGGAAGGTGGTCCGGTTCAAACGTTGCCAGGGATCGTTCGTCTTTTGCACCGGGACATCTGTGAGATCGGAGTCCGAAGGATGGACGGGAACGGCTTTGGCGCTGGGATGGTTTCCTGCAACTGCGCACACCGAAAAGCCAAGGAGGAGAACAAGGATGTTAAATATCGAGTGATTCACGAGTTGGAAGGTACGGGTTGAGCGAGCTTTGCTTCGAGGGTCCGGATGGCAGCGACAGCGCCGCCCTTTTGAATGAGTTCGTCGAATTGCGCACGGTAGTTGGCGACAAAACTGACGCCTTCGATCAGGACGTCGTAAATTCGCCAGCCAGCCGGAAGTTTTATCATACGATAGACCACCGCGATCGGCTCGTTGCTGGAGGAGGTAGTGACGCGGGTGGGAATTTCGCAACGGTCAGACGCAGTTGCGACGGGCGAACCAAAGACGATTTTTGGTCGCTGCGTGCCGACCACGCGAGCGGAGTAGGTCCGGATCATCAGTTCACTGAAAAGATCAGTCACGCGTTTTTGCTCAGTTGCGGAAAATTGGCGCCAGCCGGGGCCCATGGCCTGGCGAGTGACAATGTCAAAAGCAAAGCATTTTTCCAGTGCTGGTCGCACTCGCGCAGCCAGGGCTTCGTTCGCGTGGCCGGAGTACGCAATCGAGAGAACTTCCTCAACCGAGCTGCGGAGCGTGGTCGCGGCGTCGTCACTGGACGCCGCGCCCGAAAGTTGTCCAGCCCGGAGGAACAGCAGCACCAGAGCGGATCTCAGAATGAAACGTTGAAGAAGCATGATTTTATTTTGGCACTGATGGAGAGGGCGAGGGCGAAACATTGCCGAACGCGAAACGCCTGATGAGCGATTCCAAATCCATGACCGATTCGGTGTCTGTAATCATACCGCCAGGTGCCAGATTCTTGCTGTCGGCGCCTGGGGCGAGCGCGATGAACTTGTCACCGATCAACCCGCTGGTTTTGACCGACGCGATGGTATCAGTGGGCAGGCGCACATCTTCCCTTACGTTCATATGAACGATGGCGGCGTATTGAGAATTGAGGTCGATCTTTTCTACGCGTCCGACTGGCACACCCGCTATGAAAACCTGGTTTCCTGGTCTGAGTCCACCGATGTTCGTGAATCTTGCGTTCACTTCGTAGGAGCCACCAATGGCCACGCCTGCGCCTGCTTGGATGGCAAACCAGACAATGGCGGCGATGCCCAGGAGAACAAAGGCGCCGACCGACAGTTCGATGTTGGATTGCTTCATTTAGGAACGGGCGTTTGGTTGAGGCTGGTCCGGACCGCGAGAATATTGTTGCCAGCTTCGCACAATGCAATCGCTGGAGGCGACGAACTCGGCCGGCGTTCCCTCAAAACAGATCCGGCCATCTTCGAGCAAGGCGACGCGATCACTGGCTGAGAGCGCTTCAGGGACATCATGGGTCACTACGACCGCCGTGAAGTCAAATTGCTGCCTGTATTGGACGATCATTGCGAAAACGGCGTTGCATGCGAGCGGATCGAGCCCAGCGGTCGGTTCATCGAAAAGTACTAGTTCGGGACGCATGACCAGCGCCCGAGCAAGCGCGAGACGCTTTTGCATTCCTCCCGACAACTGCGCAGGAAAATGGTCCGGAAATTTTTCTAATCCCAGGTTCTTTAATGCGTCGCGAGCCGCATGCGCGATCTCCCGCCTGCCTAACCGGCTTGTTTGCTCCAGGGGTAGCGCGACGTTTTCCAACGCTGTCATCGAGTCGAATAGAGCGTTGGCTTGAAACAAATAGCTGCAGCGTCGACGAACCCCAGGCCAGAGTCCGTTCTCAAAGCGCACTTCGCCGGCGTCGGGCGTCAGCAGACCAGCGAGACATTTCAGAAGAACTGATTTTCCTGCGCCGCTCCGTCCGAACACGGAAACAATGCTGCCCCGCGGGACCAGCAGGTTCACGGAGTCTAATACTAGGTGCTCGCCAAAATGCTTACGGAGACCGTGGACCTCCAGGATGGGTGGAAGCGACGGACCAATCATACCAGAAAAGAGGTGATCAAGTAATCGGCCGCTAACGTGGCAACACTCGCCAAAACGACTGCCCTGGTGGTCGAGGCACTCACCGCACGCGACCCACCAACTCCGGTGCGGCGATGGGTAGTGAAACCGCTATGGCAACAGATCGCCATCGTGATCAAGCCGAAAATAAGCGCCTTTAAGATGCACTCGCGAACGTCTGCGGGCCGAATCGCCGAATGAACCGCCGACCAGTAAACACCGCCATCCAAGCCGAGCAATGCCGAGCCCGAGAGATATCCGCCGGCCAATCCGACCAAGGTAAAAGCCACTGTCAGAATCGGAAAAACGATTAACGCGGCGAACAGGCGAGGGGTGATCAGATAGCCGAGCGGATCGATCCCCATTGTGACGAGAGCGTCGATTTGTTCGCTATTGCGATGAATACCGATTTCGGCTGCCGACGATCATTAGGGCGGCAAGCACCGGAGCCAGCTCTCGCGTTAGCGTCAGCGAGACAAACGTTCCCAGCATTCCCGCCGACCCGAAGCGGGTGAGAACGTAATAACCTTGAAGCCCGAGTACGAGCCCGGCAAACAATCCGACTATTGTCACTACCGGTATGCAGCGAACGCCCTGTTCATGGACTGCGCGCATCCAACGCCGTCCCAATTGGCGTGTAACGAGTGCCCCGGTGACCGCGCGTGATAGAAACAGGGCAAAGTCGCCAAAACCAGCGACGGCCGCCAGACCGTCTCGGCCGACCGCTTGTAGCAGACGCTTCATTCGGACGACTCCATAGTTGAGGCTCTGGACTTTTGCAAGGTCTCGGTCGCAGTCAGCAATGGCGGGTCATCCACCAATCGCAATTTTCCGGACATTGCCGCGGTCGGAAACCCAGCAACCGGTGTAGCGGTTTATTCCGTTTTGAATGGTGGCTGGATCTAAATCGGTGGAACCAGCGTTTCTGCTCCGATCTGGGCCGGTTATGTAAGCATCCTTGACTCGGCTCGACGCAGCACCGGCCTGGGCAAAATCGGATTCTTCAATCCGACATTGTACAACTTGGCGGAAAAAAACTTCGGCATAGCGCACGACATCTCCAGCGGCTCGAACGGAAACGCGACCTTTTTCGGTATTCCGGGTTACAATGCCGGGTTCTTTTACGATAACTGCACCGGCTGGGGATCAATTTGGGGCGAGAGCTGCGCGTCAACTCTCCTGCTGACTCCGACGACAACCGGAACGCGGCCGGCCAGCTTTGGTGGAATCTCGGGAACCGCCCAGATCACGACCGCAAATGTTTCGTGGGCGCCATCGAGCGGAGCAACCGGTTACCTCATCCAGGTAAGTCCAACCAATGGCTCCACCGTCGACAACTACGTTTCCAAAAGCACAAACGTCGAGTTGACCGGTCTCACACCAAAGACCAGTTATGTCGTCTCTATCCTGGCGCTCAACCCCAGCGGCTCAAGACAGGCCGTCAACGTAATCTTCCTGACGACGAATTAAGCGGCTCCGATCGTTTATTGCCATCGCCAACAACAGTTTGGGCAACTGGGATCGAGCTGCTGCGCTTCTGTTCCCAGTTGCTCAACTTCTAGATTCTAAATTCCGGATTCTGAATTCTGCCTCTTGCGTTCCGCGATCCGCGATCCGCATTTCATCTCGTATTGTCAGGGGTAGCAACCCGTCGATCGATGGGCCTGATTTCCACGAGCAGGCCGCAGTCTAGACATGGGTTGCCTTTGGCGATCTGCGCCGCCTCGTCGAGATTGTTAGCAAGAATAAACCAGTAACCGCCAATCACTTCTTTGGATTCGCCAAACGGGCCGTCTGTTATCATACCTTTCCGCCCGATCGTTTTACCTTCATATGTGAGCCGTTGCCCGCGTTTCATTTTTCCCTCGTCAACTAATTGACCAAGCCAAGCGTAGAATCGGTCGATCACGTTCTGTGTTTCTTTCCGCGAGAGAGTGTCGTCCCACTGTCCGCGGGAAATTACCAGGAATTCGTTTGGGGGAAGTTGTTCGCTCATGATGGTTTATCTTTCAGATTAGTCCAGAACCCGCTACTTCCGGCTTCTGTCTGCTATTTGCTATCTGCTATCCGCTCTGCGGTTGGCTCACAGTTATAGCAAGCCCGCGTTGTAGTGAGTTACCTACTGTCGAAATCGCTACTGCCCGGTTAATCAGTGCCTGCACGTCGGTCATTTTGTCGGCGACATCGACGCGTACCGCAATCTCGGCGGCAGTAGCTAAGGTCGGATTCCCTTCAAGCCGAAGCGTGACATCTACTTCAACCGTTAAAAGCCGGACGCCAAGGTCATGAGCGACATACTGAAGATCGTTGCATAAACAGCCCCCGATCGCCAATCCCAGCAATTGACCGCCATTGAATCCGAGACCTTTTCCTCCCGCCTTGCCCTCGGCTCGATCAACCATGAGCGTGTGGGATCCGGCCCAGCCGAGCGCTGCTTCGGTCCCGTGCACATTACGCAATCGGACGGTTATTTCTGCCATTTGGGGATTCGTGACAACTAGCAACTAGCGAAGCGGTTGCAAATTAAACTTCTTACAAAATAGCCGTGCGCTGGCGCTAACCACCAGAATCAATCCGCTCTCCAGGGATAATTTTTCAAAGCATCGACCCGTGCTCTGGCCAATTCGGCAGTCGGCTCGTTGGTTGCTTGTCCAGATCGCTCCTCGTGACCACCCAAGCGGCTGATCCGTACCGGGTTCAAGTGAATGTAACGGTTGATAACCAACGCCTGAGTACATGGCTCATGGAGTACGGCCTTAAAGCGCCCCTGAAAAAGTGGTCCCACTCGCTGATACTTACGATTGAACCAAATGCTGTAGGAGACATTGAGCCACTGGATTGCTCTGTTGAGGTTGGCCTGTGGGGTCTCAATCTGCAGATGGTAATGGTTGGCCATTAGTACACAGCCGTGAATCCGCACCCCAAAACGTTTCGGCAATTGCGATAGCAGCTCAACGAAATGGCTGTAACATTTTGAACTTTTAAAGATAGTACGCCGTTCAATACCGCGATTGAGTACGTGGTACCAGCCTCCTTCTAGATCCAGCCGCGTTGGCCGTGCCATCCTCCCATCATTGGACCAATGCCAATCTTCAAGTCAAGGCCGGAAATGTTGTATGTTACAATACAATACAATACAATACACATTAACTTTTGTAACGCCTGTGACTAACGGGCACGTCAATATTGCATACAATACGGATGATCTTATAGCTCGGTTGTTCGGCTGGGATAAATGGAAAAGGGGTCAGTCAATTTGACTGACCCTTTTGATGACTCCTGAACGCATTGTCAGTCTGGCCGCGTTCGCTGCGCTCTGCTGCGCGAGCGAAAGCGCTCGCGCGGCGGGGACGAGGAAGCATCTTATGCGTGCTTTCGATTTTGTTGCGGTTGAGCGTGGTGTGCCGGAGTTGAGCTACGCCGGGCTGGGGCGGGAGCATGCCGCGCCGGAGTCCGGTGTTCAAACGCGACATGATTTGTTGCATGCGCGGTTTGGGTTATGTGGTTTTGACGTACCGGTGTACTATGGCGAATTGCAGCTGTCCGAGTGCTCGACTGGCTGTGTATCGTTCTGTGCGCCTGCGCGACCGACGTTCTTTCCCCATGGTTCACGTGGACTGCACGCGCTTGGCGTACGGTCTTGGTGACTCCGGTCGTGGTTGAAAGTCGACCGTTCCGGCTCGTTGTCCGCACATTAGCATTCGCTTTTGTAGATGTGTTATTCACCCGGTTGGTGTTCGACCGGCTGGGATTAACGGTTGGATGACGCCCAACCGTCGCCACTGCAGTACGGGTCGGATGGCTGCGGTTAACGGACGCATTCTGGTTCCTGCCTTTGGCAGCGTTTTGTTGATGTGCTACCTGCGCAGCGGTCGCTTGAATGTGCCTTTCTCGCATGGCGACTCGTTGTTGTGCAGTTGGCCGAGCGGTAACTCCACCTGGACCGTTGAAACTGACACGACTGTTAGTTATCGCGTGGTTAGTGCGATCGACATAGGTGTTACGAACGATCGTCCTATTAACATTAGTAACCGCAGTGTTATAGTAGAAGGCCCCGCCTTCCCAGCGGCCACCATAGTATCCGATACCCCCGTAGCCGAAGCCGTAGTTCACGCCGCCATAGAATCCGACGTCCGGTCCCCAATAACCGGCATGCCAGAGGTAAAACCCTCCGGAGTAACCCCAATAACCCGGCGTCCAGAGAAAGCCAATTTCAGGAGGGTCAGCCCAGTATCCCGCCACCCAGTAGTATCCATCGTCGCTATAGGCCCAATAACCTGGGATCCATATGTCACCGTCGGCCGGGCAAGGGGGCTGATCATATACCGGCAATGGAGGTGGCGCGACGTTGATCGAAACGCCCACACCTACAGCGACTTGCGCGAAAGATACTAACGGCGTTCCGCCCATCACCAGCGCGAACAGCAGATTTCGAATTGCTGAAGTAATTTGCATAATAGATTTTCCTTCGTTGCGCCCGAGTGTTCATTCGTCGCAACGATT
>Ga0209648_10001045_pt1 | contig 22162 bp, 16 predicted proteins | sample GraSoi2013_115cm_FD_185830 | JGI IMG/M metagenome (GOLD analysis project Ga0209648, IMG submission 185830) | Grasslands soil microbial communities from the Angelo Coastal Reserve, California, USA - Sample 9_17_2013_115cm (SPAdes) (version 2) | ecosystem: Environmental > Terrestrial > Soil >... | reverse complement strand
CGCGTTGCGGCCACCACATCGCGATAGTTGCCATCGGAGAGCCGGCGGTCGCAGAAAATCAGGGAGACATTCTGCGTTTGCAGGGCTTCCTTGCACTCACTGACGCGGGACGCACAAATCGTGTCGTGGCCTTCCTGGCAGAGAATGGCGTTCAAACCGCGACGATTCTCCAATTCCGAAGACACGATAAGGATTTGAGGATTGGATTCCATGAGACCTCCGGGCGTGATTCCGAGGAAGAGCGCGCCAAAAGGGACTTTCGCGACACCTCTCCTCGCTAATGAGCAATAGAACGCTCGACCTTAGGAGCGAAGGCTAAGCTCGGAAAAGGGCATTTCCCATCCGTAAGGACCCTTAGACGGCGGGGCAGATTGCTGTATGGATTCTTAGGAGCAAAAGAGCGAGCAAGCTTCGTCAATCCGGCAGGTTCCAGTCGGGCAACTCTCTCCTACCGAGCATCGCTTCCGCCGCCCAGGTGCCGAGATACACCGATTGCGCGACGCCGTGCCCGCTATATGCCCCCAGCACAATAACATCGCGATGCTCGGCGTGCCGGCGGAAGACTGGCTGCCACTTATCGGCAATCAAAATGGGGCCGCCCCACCGATGGCTCATGCGCGCGTTGCGAAGCGAGGGGTGCAGTTTGAGGTTCGCAAGCAGCTCGGCTGCTTGGCCTTCCGCCACATCGAGCGTGAGCAGTTCCCGCCAATCGTCCAGATGGACCAAACCGCTCCCGAAAATGACGCGGTCGTCGTGGAGCATACGACCCCAGAGGTATGGCAGGTCGACAGTGTAGAACGGCTTGCCGGAGGAAAGGCCGAGCGATGAAATCTGCTCGCGCGATAGCGGCCCAGTGGCGACTGCTAATGTAAATTTTGGCTCCGCAAGGCCTGCGAGCCCAGTGAGTTCCAGAGATTCGGCGTTTGTGGCGAGAAGGACACAACGAGTGCGCACCAGGCTTCCATGGATCTGCAGGACGATTGATTCTTCCACGCTCAGGTTTTCGACAGGCGAGTTTTCAAGGACTAGCGCGCCCCGTTGGGTCGCCGCGTGAGCCAAGCCGTCTAACATCTTGCCGGGATCGATTGTGCCGCCGGGAACCTCTCGTGTAACACCCAGAGTGCCACAATCGTTCCAGACGATCGGCGAATTTGGTTGCACTCCCGATCGGCCGATTTCCAGCGCGCCGGGCAATGTCAGGTCGCAGTCTACTTGCAAGTCGCGCAAAATGTTGGAGAAGCCGGCCAGGACGTCCCCGAGGCCCGGGAGGTCACCCGCGGCTGTTTCTGAGAGAGCCATACCGCCGGTATGTCCGCTGGAGCACGCGCCGATGCGGCTGGCCTCAAAGAGGGTCACGCGCTTTTTTGGTTCCAAATGACGCAGCCAAGCTGCCGCAGCCAGACCGGTAAAGCCTCCACCGACTACAGCAAAGTCCGTCTCTTGCGGCGGTGGCTGTTGCTCGGAGTGGAAATCGACTGCCCAGGGAGGAACGCCCCATCGCGGAGTTGTCTTAATTTGCGGTAGCTTAGCGCCCATGTCTCACCATGCCCTTAGGTTAGATACCTTGGACGAAGCGCGGTTGCTATACCGAAATTGGGATTTTGGGGTGTTGGGGTTGGAAAAGGGGAATCCGAGCCAGCGTCAAATTATTGATGGATCGAGGCCTTGCCGCGTCACGAGAGGTTCTACTATTGGCCGACTGATTTAAGTGTTCTCCTGGCGGGGCACACTCCTAACGCAAGTACATCGACTTGACGACGACAGCGACGTAGTCAGGTTATTTTGCGCCTGCAGCCTGCGCTATTTTGCCCGTGCAACCGGCGTGGCCGCAGAGGCACCCGAGGTCGGGCGTTTTCTCCATAGCCGCGCACTCGGCGCTGCAATATCGGCTGCCATCCGTAGTCTTGCAACTGCAGGGCGGATGCTCGCATTTCTGATCTTTCGCTGCCATAAAGCCTCCCAGTTCGATTTCTCCAGGTCTGAGGAATTGTTCACGCTAGGTCTGCGGCGCAGACGCTTCCATACAGCGGTCACTTGACGGAGGGAGGGGAAGGAGCCTGAGTTCCGCTGAATTGTGCTTCCGAGTTACGACGCCCTTCGAACACAGCGTGGCGCGCGGCTGTCCTGCGACTGGTTACGCGCTCATGAACAAAAGCTTAGAGGCATTTGTGTATGGACGCCGGACGGCGCAACTTCTAACTTCACAGAAGGCCCGCGGAACGCGAGTGTCTAGGAAGATTGCGAGAAGGAGAGCAGCCATGCAGCATAACGCCTTGAAGGAGTTGTACATCGACGAATTGAAGGATTTGTACGACGCGGAAAACCGTTTGGTGAAGGCTATACCCAAAATGGCCAAGGCCGCGTCATCAGACAAGCTTCGCTCCGGGTTCGAGGAGCACCTGGAGCAAACACGAGGTCAGGTCGATCGCTTGAAAGAGATCTTTGACAAGCTCGGCGAGAAGCCCACCGGAAAGAAATGCGCCGGCATGATGGGCATTATCAAGGAGGGCGAGGAGATCATGGACGAGGATTTTGAGGGCGACGTTATGGATGCCGCGTTGATCTCCGCGGCACAGCGGGTCGAGCACTATGAGATCGCGGCCTACGGATGCGTGTGGACCTGGGCGGAGTTGCTGGGCGAGAATGAAGCGAGCGCCCTGTTGGAGAAAACACTGGAGGAAGAGAAAGAGACCGACAAGAAGCTGACTCAACTTGCAGAGGAAATTAATGTGCAAGCGAAGGAAAGCGGCGGCAAGGGCGAAGAGGAGGAAGAAGAAGCTCCGCGCGGAAAGGCGCGCGGCGCGAGAGCTTAAGCAAGAAACGCATTCTGATTTAGCCGGCGGCTGGTCTTATATGGAGCCAGCCGCCGTTTTTTTAGCGTCTATGACTTTCCCTTCTCGCCCGACAGACGGCTGCTCAACGCTTCCAACGCCGCGTCGAGAGTTTGCCGTTTCTTCCAAAAGTCTTTCCATAAATCGCCGACGGCTTCCAGCCGAGACTCGAGAGTTTTGATCGTCCAAGCATCCGGGTCGATCTTGCCGCTCATAAGTTCGTCCGCGGTCACCGGTGTGGACACGGTGGCGCCGGGGTGGGCCCTTGCCGAATAGACGGCGGCGAGCGGCTTGCCCTTGGCGTTCTGCAGAGCATCGAGCAGCACACGTCCGGGCGGGCGCTTGCGAACGCTGCGCTCGAGCGTGGTGTCGCGCGGCAGTTCGGAAGCGACGATCTGGCTAATGATTTCCGCAAAGCCCCGCGTTTGGGAGTACTTGTAAATCGGCTCCAGAGGCACGTAGATATGAAATCCGGTGGCGCCGGAAGTTTTTAGAAAAAAAGTCAGTCGCGTGGAGAGCAGCACTTTGTAAATCGCGCGAGCCACACGAAGCACGGTGCTGAAAGGCGTGTCGGGCGTTGGGTCAAGATCAAAAAAAACATAATCGGGATAATCCTGGTTGTCGAAGCGGCTGGACCACGGATTATGGTCGATGCAGCCGAGATTGGTGAGGAAAAGAAGGGAAGAGCGGTCTTCGGCCATGACGTAATCCATTTCACCGCCGCGCTCGTCGGAATAGACTCGGGCTCGTTTGATCCATGCGGGGATCGATTCCGGCGCTTCCTTTTGAAAAAAACTTTTCTCCTGAATTCCGTTCGGATATCGCCGCATCACCAAGGGGCGATCCTTGAGGAAGGGAAGAATATGGTCGGCGATGCGATAGTAATAGGCGAGCAGGTCGCGCTTCCGGATGCCGGACTCGGGAAAATAAATTTTGTTCAAATGCGTCAGAGCGAGAGTCCTGCCATCAACCTGGAGGCGCAGGCTCTCCGCTGTGCCGCGAGCCAATTCCTCAAAACCGGCGTCCCGCGCGGAGCTTTTGGGTCGCGAAACCTTGGTCTCGACAGCTGGCGGATCCTCGACGTGCGCGGGCCGCGTGGCGACGAACGTGCATTCTTCCGGAGGGCGATCTTTACGAATGCCAAGAAAGACGGGTGCGCGCAAATGATTGTCTTCTGTCCAGTTCGCGAATTTGATTCGCGCAACCATCGCGGGCCGAACCCACTCAACGTGTTCGCGTAATTTAGGAGGATTGCGCAACGGCGAACGCGCAACGCGCAACTGTTCCAGTTGGGCGAGCAGATCCTTTTGAGTCTTCTGATCGAAGCCGGTGCCCGCGCTGCCGATAAACTGCAACTCTTTTTTTTCGTCATACAACGCGAGAACCAGCGCCCCAAAGTACTGGCGCGTGCGCCTGGGCGCGGTCCAGCCGATGATTACCGCGTCTAGCTCAGTAACGATTTTAAATTTGAGCCAGAAGCCCGTACGATTTCCCGTGTAAGGGCTTTCCATTTGCTTCCCGACGATCCCTTCGAGGCCCCTTTCCTGCGCTGCCGCATATAACTCTTTGCCTTTCTCGAGTTGGTGCTCCGAATAGCGTACCCGGTCATCGTTGCGAAGCATCTGACGCAGCAATTCTTTTCGCTGCAAGAGCGGGGTTTTTCTCAGGTCGAAGCCATTGCAATAGAGCACGTCGAAAAGGTAATAGGTGAGAGGGACGTCCTGTATCAGCTTTTGTGAAGGCTTGGTGACGCCGAATCGGTTTTGAAGTTTCTGAAAATCGCTGCGACCGTTTTCGTCGAGCGTGACGATTTCACCGTCAAGGATAGCGGTGCCGGCGCGCAGGCATCTGGCCAAGTCCTGAAACTCAGGAAATTCCGCGGTGACATCGCGCTTGGAGCGAGAAAACAGGCGCACGTCGCCATTCTCCACAAATGCGACAGTGCGAATGCCATCCCACTTGATCTCGAAAAGCCAGTTCGGGTCGGAGAAGGCCTTGTCCGCCAGTTTTGCCAGCGTGACGGAAACCTCGCGCGGCATCGGGGCGCTCCGGGCGCCGGGCAACTCCGCTGGATTGGGCGGAGCAGAGTCCTGGCTCTCTCTTTTCTCCTTCTGCGTTTGGGGAAGAGGGCGGCCGCTGACCACGGACTCGCCATGCTCGTCCACATTCCACATCGGGTCTGCGTGCTCGTCACGATGCTTGATCAGCAGCCACTCATTTTTGGCTTGGCTGCGTTTCAACTTGACCAGCACGAAACTTCCATTCAATTTTTTGCCGTACAAACGAAACTTCAGCTCGCCGCGCTCAAGTTGCTCTGCGGCGCTAAGAGCGCCTTCCGGTTCGTAAGTGCCTTGATCCCAGATGATGACTTCGCCGGCGCCGTAGTTTCCTTCGGGAATAGTTCCTTCAAATTTGCGGTAGTCAAACGGGTGATCTTCCACTTGAACCGCTAACCGCTTGTCTCCCGGGTTGAGCGAAGGTCCTTTGGGAACGGCCCAGGATTTGAGAACGCCGCCGACTTCCAGCCGCAGATCGTAATGTAGCCGTCGCGCGGCGTGTTTTTGGATAACAAAGACCCTTTCGTCTTTGCGAGCTTTCTTCCCGCGGGGCTCGGGCGTTTCCGCAAAACGGCGCTTGCGACGATATTCGGCGAGTTCAGCCATTTATCGCATTATAGGGCTACGAATAGAGCCAACCACGCTGAATTGTCGGATGGCGTCATTCAATCCATAGAGCGGCAAAAGCAGCAACGGCGCGCAGGACAGGGCCTCTCTAAATGCTTAATTTGGGGAAGAAAGGGGGGACAGGTGCCTGTGTTCGGTGTGAGGAGGCAGGCACCCGTCCGTCAGCGAGGGTCGGTCTCGCCATGAGCGTTTTCACGCATGGTGTTAATAAAAAAGGTAAACCACGTATGATAAATCGCAATCAGGTGTTTCCTGTACGCGAGCGTATTAAGGCCTTGAGCCGGGGACTAGCCTTCGTGGTCGGCTTAGGCATCTACTTCGGGTTCGTCATACTTATTGACGGTGATGGCTTGCCTCCCGTGCGAGACCGTCTCCGACTCTAACCCTTCCGTTCACAATGCATTAGGCGTCTATGCGGATCCAATCTGGCAGGTCGTTGGGACGATGACGATTGCGCTTGCGCTACCGATGGTCTTCGCGCGGCTGCGTCCATCGTCATCTCTGAATCCGCAAAGACAGGAGGTTCAACAGTTTTCGCGCCCAGCACTCGCAGAGTCCGTGGGTGCAGGCACCTCCCGCCCTCTGTCCGGTTTCCCCTGTATTGTGAGATTCACGTTAACCTATTTAAACTGACGGCTCGGTGGTGTGCTTTTCGATCCGAGTCTGTCGTATGGACATGGTCATTCCCTCTGGTGCCCGGCTGGAGATTCAGGAGTGACCGTTTATCGGTGTGTTCAAGCCGCAGGGATTGAAGCACCGTTCCACTTGGCCTCAACAAATAGCAACTAGGCGTCCCCATTGGCCTTTGCCAAAGCTCGAAGTCACCAGGGAGAACCGCGTGTTAACTGACAGAGTTAGCAAGGAAGTGCACGTCTCTTTGATTCTTCGTTCTTCGATGATCTTGCTTCTCTTGGCGTCCAGTACGGCAGCGCAAAATGTGACCACGCAGCACAATGATATTGCGCGGACGGGCGCGTACACGACCGAGACCGTGCTGACGCCTTCCAATGTGAACGCGAACACGTTTGGCAAAGTCTTTTATTATGTTGCGGATGGCTATGTGTATGCGCAGCCGCTATACATGGCGAATATCACTATGGGGACCGGGACCCCGCAAGCCGGTACAAAGCACAATGTTGTGTTCGTGGCCACCGAGCATGACACCGTGTATGCGCTGGATGCCGACGGTAACCTCGGCGCGAACGGCAAACCCTTGTGGCACGTCACATTGCTCGATTCCGCGCATGGGGCCGTTGCTGGAGCGACGCCGGGGGTGCCGACTGACGTAGGGTCCACGGATATCGTGCCCGAGATTGGAGTCACTGGGACTCCGGTGATCGATCCGGGGGCGAACACAATGTATTTGGTGAGCCAGAGCAAGGAGAATGGGGCCTATGTCCAGCGACTGCATGCTTTGGACATAGCCACCGGTGCGGAAAAATTCGGCGGACCCATTGTTCTTACCGCTTCGGTGCCGGGGAACGGCCAAAGCAGCGTAAACGGCATGGTTCCCTTTGACCCACGGTGCGAAAACCAGCGTCCGGGCCTACTTCTTCTAAACGGCGTCGTCTACATTGGATTTGCGGCCCACTATGGCTGCGGCAAATGGCATGGCTGGGTCTTGGCCTACAGTGCCGCGACGTTGAAGCAAACCGGAGCATGGTCGGCAAGCCCAAACGGATTTGGCGCCAGCCTGTGGGAGTCCGGAATCGGTTTGGCCGCGAACGTACCAGACCCAGTCGGTAACCCTTATGGCTATCTTTACGCCGCAACGGGAAACGGAACGATTGATCCTGCCGCGCCTTACAGCAATTCCATGGATTACGGCATTTCTGTAATCAAGCTGAACTTGGCCAATGGCAAGCCCACGATACTCGATGACTTCACACCCTTCGACGCGGTGTCATTGAACGGCAGCGATAAAGACCAGGGCTCCAGCGGTCCCATTGTTCTTCCCGATTCCGTTGGCGGCGGAAAACATCTTTTCGTGCAAGCCGGTAAGAGCGGACGCATTTATTTGCTGGATCAGAATAACCTCGGAGGCTACAACCCCAACAACACGTCCGACCCTCAAGCTAAGGCGTTGGTAAACGCAGTGTTTGGCAATCCCGCGTACTGGAATGGAAACGTCTATTTTGGGGCGATCAACGACAAGCTGAAAGCATTTTCAATTACAAACGGGGTCCTTTCCTCGACGCCGACGTCCGCCAGTCTCGGGACGTTCGGTTTCCCGGGTGTGTCGTCCTCTGTCTCCTCCAACGGTACCAGCGGTGGAATCGTCTGGAGTATACGAACCGATGCTTTCGGCACACCTGGGCCGGCGATTCTGTATGCGCACGATGCCACGAACGTCGCAAACCTTCTTTATTCCAGCAGCCAGAACGCTCCTCGAGATACTGCCGGCAACGCCGTCAAATTTGCCACGCCTACAATCGCGAATGGCAGAGTCTACGTTGGAGGGCAATACAACCTGAGCGTCTACGGAGCGCTCAATGGCGCAACCCAGGCCGCCCAGCCGGCTATCAGTCCGACGGGGCAGCTATTTCATCCGTCGCTCCAAATCACGATCACGGACTCAACGCCAAACACGCAAATCTTCTACACCACGAATGGAAGCATGCCGTCAACGGCCTCCACCCTGTACACGGGCGCATTCACTATTTCGAGCGGCCAACCTATCAAGGCCATTGCTGTCGGTAGCGGCAGTCTTGCCAGCACTGTCGCGAGCGAGACGTACACCCTAATCAACCAAGTCCCGACACCTACTTTCAATCCTGCCCCCGGCGATTTCACATCGTCGCAATCGATTGCGATCAGCGCCAACTGGTCAGGCGCCACGATCTACTACACGACGGATGGCTCAACGCCGACGACTTCGAGCGCCGTGTACACCAAACCCGTGACGATTAACGCCACATCAACGCTCAAAGCGATTGCGACTGCGCCAAGTCTAAGCAATAGCGCGGTAGCCAGCGGCCTCTACACGATCGTTCCGAACGCCGCGAGCTCCGTCGACTTCCAGAACGGGTTTACATCCGGTGGTATGACGCTAGTAGGCAAATCGAAGCTCAGCGGCACGTACCTGCGGCTCACGGATGGGGGCACCAGCGAAGCATCCGCGGCATGGCTTCCCACTCAACTCAACGTGCAAGCATTCTCAACAGATTTCACGTTTCAGCAATACGGCGGAACTGTTCCCATCGGTGACGGATTGACCTTCGCGATTCAGGGTGTGGGAACGACGGCTATAGGGCCCTACGGCGGAGGTCTGGGGTACGGGGCTCAGTTGCCCGGAGGCACGGGAGGAATCCCTAACAGCATAGCGGTGAAGTTTGACCTTTTCCAAAACTCGCACGAAGGCAACAATTCCACGGGCTTATACACCAATGGCGCTTCGCCCACGAGTCCTGCTACCACTCTGGGCGGCGGCGTAAACCTGCAGAGCGCCGACGTTTTTGCGGTGCACATTGGCTATGACGGCACAACTCTTACGATGACGATCAAGGACACCGTGACGAACGCAACGTTTACGACTTCATGGGCTGTCAATATTCCGGCAACTGTGGGAGGGAACGCCGCGTTCGTAGGCTTCACGGGCGGGACCGGGCACTATACGGCGGTGCAGGACATAAGGAGTTGGACCTACGTGTCCACGACCACAGGAGGGCAGCAAACCGCTGCAACTCCGGTCATCTCGCCTGCTACTGGAACATTCACGTCTCCACAGACGGTGACGATCACGGACGCTACTTCTGGCTCCACGATCTTCTACACATTGGACGGGAGTCAACCGACAGCTTCGTCCACGCAATACGCGGGGGCATTCACGGTCAGCACGACTACCACGGTGAAAGCTATCGCTACCGCGCCAAACTTTTTGTCCAGCGCTACGGCCACTTCGGTGATTACCATCAGTCAGCAGTCTCAGACCTCGACGCCGCTGATATCGCCGGTCACCGGCACGTATTCTTCGTCGCAGACGGTGAACATCACTGACGCGACCTCCGGTTCGACGATCTTCTACACGCTGGACGGCAGCCAGCCGACAACCTCGTCCACGCAATACGCGGGGGCATTCACGGTCAGCACGACTACCACGGTGAAAGCTATTGCCACCGCTCCCAATTTCACGCAAAGCAATACGGCCACTTCCGTCATCACCATTCAGAGTGGCGGCACCACTGCCATCAACTTCGGCTCCGGCTTCACCGCTACGGGCTTGAGCTTCAACGGGCGCACAAAACTGAACGGCACGCGTTTGCGGCTAACCGACGGCGGTCAGTCTGAAGCGAGCAGCGCCTGGTTCAGCACGCCCGTGAATGTGCAGAGCTTCACGACAGATTTCAGTTTCCAGCAGACGAATCCCAACGCCGACGGTATGACGTTCACCATCCAGAACACCGGAACTGCTGCGCTGGGCTCGGCGGGCGGAGGGCTGGGCTACGCATCGTCCGTGTGCGGCTCGAAGTCGGGAATTCCGGTGAGCGTAGCCGTGAAGTTCGATCTGTTCCAGAACTGTCAGGAGGGCAACAACTCAACGGGCTTGTACACCGACGGCACATCTCCGACGGTTCCGGCGATCCCGCTGGGCGGCGGAATAAATCTGCATAGCGGCGATATCTTCCACGTTCACATGACCTACAACGGCGCCACGCTCACCATGACCATCACGGACACCGTGACGAACGCAACGTTTACGACTTCATGGTCTATCAACATTCCGGCAACGGTGGGCGCGAACACCGCGTTTGTTGGCTTCACTGCGGGCACCGGTGGTCAGACCGCGACGCAAGAAATCATCACCTGGACGTATGGCCCGTGATGATGAGGTTGCTTGCGCAAAAGGAACTGATTCGTTTGGGCTCGACGCGATCGCGAAGGTAGTCCAGTTTGACCTGTCCTCCCTCATCCGCTATAGTCATGAAGCGGGGTGGAGCAGCCTGGTAGCTCGTCGGGCTCATAACCCGAAGGTCGTCAGTTCAAATCTGACCCCCGCAACCATGGGCGCTTACGAGGCAAATCCTCTAAGCGCCCTTCTTATTTATAATTGCGTATCGTTCGTCGAACGCCCCTGAACAGCGACTACGCTGCGGAACGGTATCCGGTCGCCGCCGCTGCGAAACACCGAAGCGGTTCATCTGGCTTCTCCTGCGGAGGGTTCGCGCCGGTTGTAGCCGGATCCGAACCATATGCCAAGGCAATGAGGAGCGCTTCAAACCGCCTCTTGTCCACTTGGTCCGGGATAACAAACGAAACGCCAATCCCATATTGCGGAACAGTTCTCCGTACTAAGCCGATGACTCGGAGCGGGGCATTGAGCGACAGGTTGCCGAAGAATCTTGCACCCGGTTCCGGGACATCATCCAACTCAATGAACATACCCTCCCGGCTGATGTTCTTGACGCGGCCCCAAACTCTTTGCGAGCGCCATTGGATTTCAATATCTACCTGGAATTGATACCGCGGAGACACACGACGATTCACCTTACTGGCGGAAGACTTGTCATTTAGAACCTCTACCACGAGGCACCTCCAAACACGCACGATGTGACATGGGCCGTCAAGGCAGTAACCCGAGCTCAAGGCGAAGCATGGCGCTATTCCCGCGCAGCTCGGGTGAGAGCGCCGCGATTTGGCGTTGATTTCTTGCGATCGTCGGCCAAATGTCTTCGGGGATCTTCAGGAAGGCGTCCACGACTTCGGGATCAAATTGACTGCCGGACCCGCGGCGGATCGCTTCGCGTGCGGACTCGAACGACGAAGGACGCCGGTAGGGCCTGTCGGATGTAATGGCATCGAGGGTGTCGGCTACGGCGAAGATCTGCGCGCCCGGCAGAATCTCTTTTCCCTTGAGACCGCGCGGGTAGCCTCCTCCGTCGTATCGCTCGTGGTGCATGAGAATGATTTCGGCGGCGTCCGCGAGAAAGGCGATGTCCTTGACGACGTCGAAGCCGATCTGAACATGCTGTTGCATAAATTTCCGCTCATTCTCGGTGAGCGCTCCCGGTTTGAGTAGAATGCCATCGGGGATTCCGAGCTTTCCGATATCGTGCAGATAAGCTGCTCTAGCCAGACTTTCCAACTGTTTTTCTGACCAGCCCATCGCTCGTGCAATCTCAAGAGAGTACCGGCAGACACGCTGGGAATGGCCGCCGGTTTCATGGTCGCGCAGATCCATCGCCGCCCCGAGTGCTTGCAGCGTGTCTTCATAACTGCGCACAACTTGTTGGAGGGCGCTTTGCAGTTGGCTGGTGCGTTCCGTGACCATTTCTTCTAGATGTTGACGGTAGTTTTCGATTTGTTGTTCGAGCTGCCGCTTATGAAGCGCACTTTCCAGGCTCGCCACCACGGCCCCGTCTTGTAACGGTTTAACGAGATAGTCGTCGGCGCCGCACCGCATCGCTCGTATGCCCACGTCCAGGTCGTCCACGCCGGTGGTGACCAAAAACGCAAGATGAGGATGGAGGTGGCGAACTTCGGTGAGAAGCCCAATGCCGCCGATGCCGGGCATATGCAGGTCGGAGATGACCGCATCGAAATGCTCCCGTTGCAAAGCCACAAGGGCTTCTTCGCCACTGCTGGCGGCGGTGCAGTGGAAAGCCGGTGGGGCTAGGACCAGGGAAAGAAGCTTGCAAGCTGCAGGTTCGTCGTCGACTGCAAGAACGCGTGCAGCGGCTTTATGATCCGATGAAACGTTGGCGACACTGCTCTCGGTATCTGCAGGCAGAACTTGTTTAGCTTCGGTCATAAAGACGTCCACCTCACTTTTGTTGAAGTGCCGAGGGCCCATGCAGATGACCCAGTCCCCTCAATGAAGCGGCAGCCATCGTGTCGAAGAGGCTGACGGTTTACCCGTTCATGTTCCGTAGTAGTGATTGCGACCGGCCTCGCGGCATCGACCATTCCATACTGCATGTATCGTACCGACAGCAGTGTGGACAACGCCATGGACCAGCCGGCCCAAATTTGTTCAACTTCCGTACCAACGGAACTCTGTTCCACTATGAAACAGCCCCAAGGAGGCGCTAGGTCGATAATCTGGGGCTAAGGATGCTCTTTCGCAAACGACCACGGTGGAGCCATTGCTCACTCAGTTTCAGCACTCAACGCGTCGTTACGAAAGATAAGGTTGGACAAATCTGATCAACGGATCCTCGTTCCAGTGAACCTTTATGATAAGTGCTTAAAAAGGGAGTTAGGACGCCGCACGCAGGGCCACTTTGGTCCGAGCATTGTCCTTTACAGATTTAATGACGGTTGCCGATGGCTGACCACGCGATGCGTTCTGTTTCGGCCGGATCAGGCGGGCATGCGATGTAATCAAAGGCTCCGGCGCGGAGAGCGGCGACGTAATGGTCCCATTCGGCGAAACGCGACAGTACGACGACTGGGGTGGGGGCCGCGGCTACAACCACAGCCCGGAAATCACCATCCGGCAGAGTGTCATGGCAAAACACTATCCTAACCTTCTGTTGGGCTAGGAAGCTTCGTGCGTCGACGAGTTTTGTGCAGTAAACTGAGCCTAAACCACATCTCTGGACTGCCTCGCGAATCTTCTCATGATGGTTGGCTTCCGGCGAGATCACCAATACCTGCTCGAGGCTGATCATGTTCATTGCTACCTTCCGGGCTGCAGATAAGAATGGTTAGAGCGGCAACTTTGAAGGGGGAGCACGATAGTGGCAAGAAGCCTGCTAAATTGTCAATGGAACTAAGCTTATGTCGTGATTCTTTGAATCGGAGCGCGAATCCCATCGAGCCTAGAAGGAACATGGAGTCGACAGATCAAGGGGTACGTAAGTTATTGAAAAGCAAAGACGGGCCTGTGGAATATTCACCTCATATCTGGCCCGACACGGGCGACAAAATCGCGCCCGGTTTCTACCAAGTGTTGTAATGACTCCCGTCAAAAGGCGAGAGCTTATCCGAATTGGAATGCACGTCCACAATTCCCGTGGTCGTTTGGTCCGGACTCATTACCGTGTCCCCGAAATCCACGTGCCAGTCCTTGGCATTCGTCATGGGGTCGGTCGGAATCTCGCGCAGGTATTGCGACTGCGGGTTCACTAGGTCTTCTAAAGCCTGCGGCGCGGCTTCTTTGTCCAGCGTGTAGTGGTCGATCGCTTGCCGCATCACACTTAAATCGCTGCGCAGCGTCGCTTCTCTTGCCTTGTGCACCGAACGGGTATACATCCCCGCCGCAATGCCAATCAAGATCATGATGATTGCTACCACAATCATCAACTCGATCAGCGTAAAGCCCCGAACCCCTGCGGCACCCGATCGTTTTGTGCTACCAGTTTGCATAGCGCGTCCCATCGCTAGCGGTTCCCTGCGATTTCGAGTACACATCGAAAACATTTTTCCCGGCCCAGCTCGTCGAATCTGGATCGTCTTGTACCGCGCGCAAACCCCAATCCGCCTGCCCCGTCATCGGATCCACCGGAATACGCCGCAGGAATCGAATTTTCTTGTCGTCGCCCCCGGTGCCCAGCTTGACCCCTTTCACCAGCGTGTCCAGGTCCGGCGGGTAGCCTTCGCTGCCCACTTCCACGCGAATCTTGTTGGAATCCGCCAGGTCTTTATAACGATCGATCGCATCGCGCATTTGCCGCAGCTCGTAGCGCAGCAATTCCTCTTTCTTATGCGCGATGGTGTAACGCGCAACGGGCAACGCCGCCGAAGACAAAATCATCAGGATCGCGCAAGCCAGAATCAACTCCAGCAGAGTCATGCCTTCTTCGGAAGAACTTCGTCTGCGATCAGTTGTTCCGCGCATCACGACCTCTTGCCGGCTACGGCTGAACCTGTATCGCCGCTTCGCCCGTTACCAGCGGGATCGGCTTTTGCTGCGAGTCCTTGGCATTCACTTGCACAATGGACAGGTTCGAAGCACCCGGCGCGACCCCTTTGATCACAATTCCCATAATCGTCCCCGTGCCGCTCACTCCCGCCGTGTTCGGTTGCCGCGTCGCGGAGATGATGGCCTGTCCGTGTGGCTGATCCACCCGCTGCACGATCGCAATCTCCTGGGTCCCGCCGGACAAAAATCCGCCGTGCTGCACTTCTTCCACGCTGATCACCGCCGGGTTGTATTGCAGCAGGAAGGGAATTGAGAACAGATCGTTCACATTCTCCACCACGATACCAATCGTCTGCTGCTGGCCCACCTTCAGCGCCAGGCTGCGCGGCTCAAATCGGATTTGCGCTGCGTTCGTAGCGGTCGGCACGGTTGAAGGCGCTCCCGGTGAAGGGGGCACCGTCGCAGCTCCTGGCACCTGCTGCCCGGACGGTGCGGCGGGTTGCGCTCCGCCTCGCGGTTCGGAATTCGGCGAACGCATCTCCGCCTCGCGCCGCACTTGCACCTGCGACTCCGATCCCGAATACAATGGCCGCAAATTCGCGCGCGTCCATTCCGGCATCCGCACAATATGCGGCGTCAGAATGATCAAGATTTCGTCATCTTCGAAACTGCGAGTGTCTTCCGAGAAGAAGTATCGCAAGATCGGAATGCGCGCCAGTCCAGGCCAGCCGCTTATACTCTTTGTATCCGTTCGCGTAATCAATCCGCCCAGAACGTTGGACTCGCCTTCCTTCAGTCGTATTTCGTGATCCAATTTCCGTTGGCTGATAATCGGCTGCTGGATTCCCCCGATACTCGCCTGTCCCGTTACCGACGACACTTCCACGCTCACCTTCATGCTCACTTCGTGGTTGGGATGCACGCGTGGCGTTATATCCAAGTTCACGCCCACGTCCTGGTATTGGAATTGGGTGTTTACCAGCGGGTTCACGAATCCAGTCCCGGCTGTTCCTCCCACTCCCACGCCGGCTTGAAAGCTGCCCGTTGCAATAGGTACGCGATCGCCGATGCGCAGCTTCGCTGCTTGCCCGTCCACCGAACGCACTTCCGGGTTCTGAATGATCCTCGTCGTCGAATCGGTTAGCAGCGCATTGGCCGTGAAGCTAGGCAACGTCACCGCATAATCTGATCCATTAAGGTGTGTGAGCTGTTGCAAGTTGATCGAACCAGTACTGCTGGTGGTGGACGTGGTGCTGGTGGTGCTCGTGGTGCTCGTCGTAGTTCCGGGTGGCACAACCGCAATGCTCGCCGACGTCCCCGGATTAATTCCCAGGTTGCGCGCTTTGTCTACACGCGCTTCCACCACCTGCACCTGAATCACTACTTCCGGCTTCGCTTTGTCGATGTCCTTGATAATCTTTTCCGCGACCGCCAGTTGGTCCGGAGAGGCCCGGATAACGATCGCGTTCTGCGCGTTCAACTGCTGGATTCGCTTTAGATCCAGCAATTGCCGCAGACCGGTCACCATTTCCGTCAAATCCTGTGCCTGCACCGTATTGGACAGATAAAAAGTGCGCACCACGTTTTCTTCGTAGTCGCGGCGCTTCGCCGGCTGGTCCGGAATCACGAAAATTATGTTTTCCGTCACCGGCTTCCAAAACGCCTTGCTCTGCAGCGACACGATGTCCAGCGCCTGCTCCAAAGTCACGTTGTTCAGTTCCGCTGTGATTCGCCGCGCGGGAAAGTCCGGATCAAAAACAACCGTTAATCCGGCAAGCTTTGCGATCGTTTCGAACACGATCTTCGCATCGTTTGACATCGTCAGGTTGATCGCTGTGCGGGGAAGCGACTTCAGTTCCGGTGGCATGGAGGCCAACGGTGGTTCGTTGCTCTCGTCCTTAGGGGGCTCCGTGGCCGCGTTGTTCGCCCGGTCCCTCTCTTCGATCATCCCCACGGTCTTGCGCAATTCCTGTTCGGCAATCGGGCTGGATGGATCGATTGCCGCCGCGCGCTGAAATTCCGAAGCCGCGGCTTCCAGTTGCCCCCGCTCCCGCAGTTTCACTCCATTTTTCACGTGCAGCGAGCTCGCTTCAAACCTTGCCTGGTTGAACTTGATCAGGTATTCGGCGTTCTCGGGGTCCCTCTTCAGCGCTTTCTGGTAGTAATCGTACGCTGCATCATAATCCTGGAGGTGCTCGGCCTTCCGTCCCTGACCGTAGTCCGTCTTACCTTTGGGGTGACAGCCCGCCGCCAGTAACCCCACACCCAGACAAAGCATCAGCTTCCTACAGCGGTGCATTCGCTCTCCAATTCTCTAGTTCTCTTCAATTAGGCCACTCGAAGTCTAGCATCGGGTTAGAGGTCGGGCAAGGTTCCGCGGGTTGGCTGTCTTGCATAGAGTACCCCTCGCAGCTAAGATTTAATGCTGCCGCAACGTATGAATGGATCTAGTGCCAAAACCAACGAAAAAGACCGAAAAGGCCGAAAAAAGCAAAGAGCAGGTCGTGGCGCAAAATCGCGCCGCCTCCTACAATTACCATTTGCTTGAGAAATATGAGGCCGGTCTCGTTCTCCACGGCACGGAAGTGAAGGCCCTGCGCGAAGGAAAGGCGAATATCCGCGACGCCTACGTCGATTTCAAACCCTCCGGCCCCTGGCTTGTCAACGCTCATATCGCTCAATACATGCCAGGCGGCCCATGGAACCACGAGCCCCTCGGATCCCGGAAGCTCCTGCTGCACCACAATGAAATTCACAAACTGGCTGGCCGTACCGAGGCCAAAGGTTTGACCGTAATCCCCCTGCGGATATACTTCCGCGACGGCATCGCCAAGTGCGAAATCGCGCTGGCGCAAGGCAAAAAAACTTGGGATCGCCGTCAAGACGAGCGCACCAAGGAAGCACGGAGGGAAGCCGACCAGGCTATGTATCGCAATCGGAGGCGATAGCACAATCATGCAGATCACGTTGGAAACAAAGCCATTTGCCACGCTCGAGACCGAAGCTCTGGTCTCCTACGTCTTTGAAGAGGCGGACCCCGTCCAGGGCCGCATCGCCGAAATCGATCAGTTTACTGAGGGCCTGCTTCGCAAGCTGGCCACCAGCGGCGAACTGACCGGCAAGCCGCTTGAAATGACCTTGGTTCATGCGCCGCGCGGCCTCAAATCCGTCCGTCTGCTCCTGGTCGGAGCAGGGAAGCGCGATAAATTCGATTCGGCCGTGCTTCGCAAAATTGCCGGCGCCGCCTTGCGTTACCTTAAGTCTCGCTCTGTCAAGCAGTTCGCGTTTGTCTTGCGCGAAAATGAATCCGTCGAAGCCGCCGCGCAGGCTATCGCCGAAGGCGCGCTAACCGCGAACTTTGAATCCGACAAATACAAAACAGACAAGAAAGACGCCAAGTCCGTCGACTCCGTCCTCTTGACCGGCTTTCCCGAGCAGGAGCGCGCCGCCGCCGAAAAAGGTCTGGAGCGCGGCCGCGTCATCGCCGACTCTCAGAATTTTGCCCGCGACCTCATCAACGAGCCTTCCAACAAGCTGACTCCAAAGATTTTAGCCGAAAAAGCCGCTGCAATGGCCAAAGACGCCGGCCTCTCCGTCGAAATCCTCGACGAAAAGCGCATCGCCGACCTCAAAATGGGTGCCCTGCTCAGCGTCGCGCAAGGCAGCGTAGAGCCGCCTCGAATGATGGTCATCACCTATACGCCGGCGAATCCGAAGCCAACTGCTCCCGTGATTGGCCTCATTGGAAAAGCCGTGACCTTCGACACCGGCGGCATCTCCATCAAACCGTCCGACGGCATGGAAAAAATGAAGTACGACATGGCGGGCGGCGCCACCATGCTCGGCGTAATGCGCGCTCTGTCAGCGCTAAAGCCAAACGTCAAAGTGATTTGCGTGGTACCCAGCACCGAAAACATGCCCGGCGGCCGCGCGCAAAAGCCCGGCGACATCCAGACCGCTATGTCCGGTAAAACCATTGAGGTGCTCAACACCGACGCCGAGGGCCGCTTGATCCTCGCTGATGGAATCCATTACGCCAAGCAGCTCGGCGCCACCCACTTGATTGATGCCGCCACACTTACCGGCGCAATCGTTGTCGCCCTCTCCAACGTCAACGTCGGCGTTTTCGGCTCCGACCAGCCCTTTACGGACAAGCTGCTCGCCAGCGCCAAAGCCGCCGGCGAAAAAATGTGGCAAATGCCTTTGGACGATGACTACCGGGAATTCATCAAGGGCACCGTCGCCGATATCCAGAACATCGGTAGTGGCAAGGGTGGCGGCGCAATCACCGGCGCCATGTTCATCAAGGAATTCACCGGCGACTCACCCTGGATCCACCTCGACATCGCCGGCACCGCCTGGAACGATGACGCCAAGCCCTGGCTCGCCAAAGGCCCCACCGGCGTAGCCCTCCGCACCCTGATCCATCTCGTCATGTCCTATTGAGCCTCAGCGCTCATATTGATTGCGGCACCGGCCGAGAGTCAGTAGAATCGCGCGTTGCTTAACTCCTCGGAACTCGAACGATTCTAATGCGCAAACGGACGAATGCGATTTGCGTGCTCGCCATGCTCTCAGTAGCGCTGCCGATATCGACAGCGGCCCAGACTGCGCCCACGTTCGTCGGAATCAGGACATTTCTCAGCGCACCATATCAGCCCGACCTCGACAAGCTCAGCGCTGATTTCGCGGTCCTCGGCGTTCCCTTCGATGAAGGCACTTGGGGACAGCCCGGCGAGCGCTACGGCCCGCGCGATTTGCGCGAAAATTCCCAGGAATACGCGCACGACCTCACCGAAGGTTTCTACTACATCGACGGCGATCGCACTCTGCTCAAAGGCAAGCGCTGGGTCGACGTCGGCGACGTGATCGTCTATCCCACGGTGCCCGCCGAAACAGGTCAGAAAATCACCGAAGCCGTCCGGAAGATTCTCGCCAAGAAATCCTTTCCGATCATATTGGGAGGCGATCACAGCATCACGTTCCCTGTAATCCGCGCCTATGACGTGCCGCTCACTGTTGTACACATCGATGCCCACCTCGACACTTGGAATGGCGCCAAAGGCAATCTTGATCACGCCTCCTGGGTGCTCCGCGTAGCGAAGCTGCCCTCGGTGAAAAAAATCGTTCAGCTCGGCATGCGCGGCATCGCCAATGATCCGGAAGCGGCCGGAAATGCGAAAGCGCTCGGAACAAAAATCGTAACTGGCGAAGAAATTCATCGCCGAGGCATTTCCGCGGCAATTGAGGCCATTCCGCAGAGCGAAAACATCTATGTGACTTTCGACGTCGACTCCATGGATCCCACGTTAGCTCCTGGCACCGGAACCCTGGAGCCCGGCGGCCTGACGTTCCCAGAAATTGACGAACTGATGCTCGGAATCCCGAAAAAAGGCAAACTGGTAGGTGTGGATATAGTCGAAGTAAATCCCTATCGCGATCCCAGCGGCCGCACGGCACAGACCGCCATTCGCCTATTGGTCGATCTCCTCGGCGCCGCCTTCGAGTAATGGCGCAGCCCACCTGCAGCGATCAGCGCGGCTGCTCGGTAGCGCATGTGTAGCGCCCGCTTTCTGAAGCGGGCTCTTTCAGCTTCGCAAGAAGCAAGTGTCATCCTGAGGCTACCCGATAAGGGTAGCTGAAGGATCTCAACATAAACGCAATCGCAAAAGTCACTAGCGTGCTCGGGTTTTTCTCCGAATCGTTATTTCATTATTTCATTACTTCATTACTTCACATTTTCTCCGGCGCTGCGATCCCCATCAAATGCAACCCGCGCACCAACTGCTTCTCCACAATTTCCGTCAACCCCAGCAAAAACGCCCGCTTTTGCTCATCCGCTTCCGACAAAATGTGGTGCTTGTGATAAAAATTGTTGAACGCCTGCGCCAACTGAAACGCATATTTAGCGACAAACGCCGGTTCCTGCGCAACGATCGCGGCATCTACTGCGTAATCCAGCGAGCCAGCAGCCAGCAATACTTCCCACAATCCATTGCCTTCCGCACCAGCTAGCAGCTTCTGCGCCGTCTCCGCTGTTACTACCGCACGCGCCGCGCCCGCCTCCGCGCCTTTGCGCCGAATTCCGCGAATGCGTACCACCGCGTACTGGCAATACGGCCCCGTCTCGCCCTCAAAACTCAGCGCATCCTTAAAATCAAACGCAATGATGGCGTTGCGCGTAAACTTCAGCAGAAAAAATCGCAACGCGCCTACCGCAATGTCATGCGCCGTCCGCTTCTGCTCTTCAGTGCTCATCTCCGCGTGACGTTGCTGCACTTCGCCAAGTGCCGCAGCCTCGAGTTGGTCGATCAAATCATCCGCCTTCACGCCAAGCCCTTTGCGCCCGCTCACTTCCACGTACGGCTTCTTCGCTTCTTCCGGCGACAGCTCATATCCCATCTCCGCGGCGCAGCGCGGCGTCAGCGCCACAATCTCGTACGACAAGTGAATCGAATTCTCCGCCGCCTCCGCATGCCCCAGTCCCCGCAAGCCTTGCGCGACCACGTCCTGCAAATACGCCTGACGAGAGTCGATCACGTTGTAGACCTTCTTCGCCGGCGCCCCAAACGGGGGAGCCTTCGGATCGCCTGGACCGCTCGTCGTCGCCCAAACCTCTTCGCCCTCCGGCGCGTTTGGCCATTTCGCATAATGAAAATCTTTCCCGAGCAGCCCAAATTTCCAAAGCTGGTAAGCAATATCTTTCCCAACGTAAGTCACCGTGCCATTCGAGCGCACAATAATCTTGTCCTGCGTATTCTCCTCTTCGTTCTTCTCTGTGTCCTCTGTGTTCTCAGTGCCCTCTGTGTTAATTCCTGATTTTTCTTCCTTCCACGGCATAATCCAGCAACCCGCCATCTTTCCCTGCGTCACATACTGAATCGCGCCCGATTCCTTCAGCTTCGCAAACGCCAAATCCCAAAAATGCAGATGCAAAATCTCGCTCTCCCGCGCCAATAACTCGTAAGCAATCCCCATCCGCGCCATGGTGCGCAGATGGCAGCTGACAATGGCATCCGCCACCACTTGCCCCACCTCCGCTTCCTCGCCCCGGCCTTCTTCGATTGCTTTCAGCGTATCCCCGCGTAATTTCGCCGCGCGCTCTTTATCTTGAGCGAAAAACTGCGTGGCTTTTGCATACAAATCCCAGCAGTAATAATCAAAGCGCGCATCCATCGCCAGCGTTTTCACGGTGACCGGCGTGCGCTTCTCCATGTGCAGAAATCCGATCACCACGTCCGCCACTTGCACACCCGTGTTGTCGATATAGTTCTGCACCTGCACGTTATGCCCCGCTTGGCGCAGCGTTCTCGCCATCGTGTCGCCAAGCACCGCATTTCGCACGTGCCCGATGTGCGCCGCCTTATTCGGATTAATGCTCGTGTGCTCCACAATAATCTTGTGGGACAGCCATTTTTGCCTGTCCTCTTCGCTCGATGTTTCGGGTCGCGAAACCTCACGCCCGACATCAGCCGTCGTCGCGGCGCCAGACTTCAGCCCCTGAGACGTTGCCTTCTGAGCTTCGCTCTGCGCCGCGTCCCAAAATGCGCCGCGATCAAAGTACGCATTTAAATATCCCGCGCCAGCCACGTCCACCTTTGCGATTCCGGCAATAGGCGGCAATGCGTTCTGAATTTCCTGCGCAATCTGCCGCGGCGCGCGTTTCAGCCGCTTGGCCAGCTCAAAACACACCGGCGAAGCCGCCTCGCCCATCTCAATCTTCGGCGGCCGCTCCAGCACAATCGGCAACTCCACTCGGTATTTGGCGCGAATGTGTTTCGCGAGCGCATCGCGGAGCCTTGCTGTGATTTCTAGATACACGGAGCCTCAGTCAGTTCCAATTC
>Ga0209648_10001044_pt1 | contig 22162 bp, 8 predicted proteins | sample GraSoi2013_115cm_FD_185830 | JGI IMG/M metagenome (GOLD analysis project Ga0209648, IMG submission 185830) | Grasslands soil microbial communities from the Angelo Coastal Reserve, California, USA - Sample 9_17_2013_115cm (SPAdes) (version 2) | ecosystem: Environmental > Terrestrial > Soil >... | reverse complement strand
CGAACATCGGCGGCAGCTCACGCTCGCGAACGGCCTGGTCGGCCTGCTCCAGCGCGTCGCGGCGGCGGGCCTGCCACGCCCTGGTGCGCTGCACGGCCTCCCGGTGCGGGCCCAGGCTGTCCTGCGCCGCCTCGGCCGCGGCCGTGGCATGTACGCTGGCTTCGTTCAGAAGCCGCCCGGCCGAGGCCGCGATGCCCTCGGCCAGCTCGGCCCCGGCCAGCTGGCGGATCCGGCCCTGCAGGTCCTGGAGGCTGGCCTCAAAAGCACTGGACTCCTCGTCCCCTTCCTCCACCGCGGCCGCGGCAGCCGCCGCGGCGGCCTCCAGCTCGGCCCGGATACCGCCGGCCGGGGCCGGAGCGACGGCCGGGGCATCGCGGACCGCGAGGATGTCCGCCGCGAACTCAGCCACCGTCCTGACGTGCGCGGCCTCCATCGCCGCCTCGGCACCCGCGCCGCGCGCCGCCTCGTCCTGCTGCGGCGCCGCCTGCTCCACCGCCGACCGGTACTGCCGGTACAGCTCAGTCCGCCGGCCCCTAGCACGTCCCGACTCGACCACCGCATGGATGCGCTCCAGCGCGTCCAACCTGGCCAGGCTGGCCTCTCGCTCCTCCTGCTCCTGTTGCGTGGACGCGGACGGCGTCCCGGCCGCGGACAGCACCGCTTCGGACAGCACCCTGGCGATGCCGTCCCGCACCCGATCCTCAGCCGCTTCAAGCGCGGTCTCGTGCGCGGCGCGCCTGACATCGGCCAGGTAGTTCATCTCCGCAACCCGCCCGATGGCGGCGGCCTCGCCGGCCCCCGGGGGCAGCGGGGCACTGCGGGCTTCCTGCGCGATGAGCCGCGTCGTGGCCGGGCTGAGAGGTTCCGTCCAGGGACCGGGCCCAGTGGGCCGCGCGGCAGGCACCGCCCCGTGCTCTCCCTCGGCAGGCGCCCCCGCCGCGGGCGCCCCCTCCGCGTGCTCTCCCTCTGCGGGCGCTCCTTCCACGGGCTGGGCGGGGGCGGGCTGGCCGGGGGCCGGCCCGCGCATGGCCGGGACGTAGCGGCCGTCAGCCATCCTCAGCAGCAGGACCGGCTTGCCCTGGTCGGTCACCCGGGGCCCGGTGACGTCGGTCACGGACAAGATCTCGCCGTCCAGGCCCAGCACCTCGAGCTCGAGACCGAATCGGCGGGCCGCCACGTGCGGCACGAGATCCGCGGCCTCGCGGTCCCAGAAATCCGGATTTCTCAGGCTGGCCAGCACCTGGTCGGGCGTCTGGGGCCCGGCGATGTAGTCCAGGTACCGCGGGTTGGCCGAGCCGAGGTCCCGCTCGAACTCCGCCACGATCAGGTCGCGGACCCGGTCGGGGGTCAGCTCCCCCTTGACCCGTTCCCGGAGCTTGTGCCCGCCCGCGGCGATCAGCGAGGTGTAGAAGCTAGCCGCGCTGGCCGCGCCGTCCAGGCCCTCCGCCGTCACGAAATAGCCCCGGGCGTCCAGCGCCGCGCTCTGGTCGCTGCTCAGGCCGTTGTAGAAGGCGACCGGCTGGCTGGGCGGAGTGCCGCTGGGCAGCAACCGGGCGCCCAAGGACGCCATCGCCTCGCGCAGGGATGACGTGCCCAGGCTGCGCGGCACGCCGTTCTCCCAGACCAGCCAGTCGCCGCTGGCCTCCGGCACCAGCCCGGTCTTCCCCCTGACCCACTCACCGGCGATCATGTCGCCGTCTGGCATCATGATCGCGTCGCCGGCCGGCGCGATCAACCGGTGCCGCTGCCCCGTGACCATGTCGACGCCGGCCGCGGGCGAGGGCATGGACCGGTTGCTCCGGAAGTCCCCGTCGCCGAAAAGCCCGGATATCACGGGGGCGCCGGCGGCGCCGCAGACCAGCATGACCACGGTGACCGGGTCCTGCAGCGGCCCGGGCGGCAGGCCCGCCGGGCCGTCCCCGACCACCTGCAGGCCGAGCCGGCGCGCGGTATCCTCCGGGGCCAGCGGGGTGTCACCGTCGAAGATGGCACGCCCGTCGCTGTGCCCAACCAGCCACTTGGTGGGGCCCTCCAGCCCCTCCACCTGCGGGATAGCCGCAGCGGCCTGCAGGTGCAGGGTGCCGTCGCGCGGCGACCTGAACCACGTCACCCACGGCGGCACCACTGGCCTGCCCGGCACCGCGGCCGGGGCCGGGGCGGCGCTGCCGTCCGCCGACTGGTCTCGCGGGGGGGACGGCTGAGCCCGCTCGCCGCCGGTAAGCGCCTCCGGAAGCGGCGCATCCGAGCCGGCGGGGCCATCACCTCCGGCCGCCCCGCTCGGGGTGCCCGCCGCGTCCGAATTGCTCTGCGGCCCGGAAAGGACCTGAGGCGTGTCCCGGGTTTCCGCCGCAGCGATCGCGTCCGAGATGTGGTCGGCGAACACGGCCGACCCGACAAATCCCAGGAGACCGTCGATCAATTCCGGCGGGAATGACTGCGCCACATCCTTCGCATACCTGACCCTGGCGTCCTCGTCGGCCTGAATCGCCGCCGCAGGCATTTCGACGGCGGCCTGAATCGCTTCTTCAGCCACTTCGGCGGCGGCCTGAATCGCTTCTTCAGCCAGTTCGTCGACGGTCTGATCGGCTGCTTCAGCCACTTCGCCGGCGGCCTGATCCGCTGTTTCCGGCGTTTCGTCGGCGATGCCGGTCTCAGGGAGCTCGTTAAGCGCTTGCTCACGGGCCTGGTCAGCGGCCTGGTCCGCGGCGGCCAGGACTTTCAGGGCCGCCGCCTTGGCCGTCTCATGGGCCGCCTGCTTGGCCTCCATCCACGCTGCCGCGTACCCCGCCCAGCCGAACGCCCTGGCCTCGGCGGCGAACTGGCTCCTGGCCCCGGCGCTGACCGGCTCCGCTGACTCCTCCCGCGGCGTCCCCTCCTGCGGCGTCCCCTCCTGCGGCGTCCCCTCCTGCGGTGTTTCCGCGGCCGCCTTGGCCGCGGCCGTGGCCACCACTTTTTCGTTCCATCGCCGGTTCCGGTCGGCCCGGTCGGCGAGGCCGGCCGAAGCCTCCTGGAGCGCCTGCCAGTACGCCAGCTCCGCGGCGGCGCCGGGGTCGCCAGCCAGCGCCGCCGCCAGCCAGCCGCGGACAGCCGCGCCGGCCTCGTCCCGGATCGCCGTCTCTTTCGCGACCACCTCTTCCACCGGCCGCTGCCACGTCCGCACGTGCCGGCTCAGCTTCTTCAGATCCAGCGCCTCGGCGGCCGCTGCCGTCCCGTCGGCCGTGTCCGCCTGGGCGGCGGGGCCGGTGGACCCGGACGTGGAGCTGCCTGGCGGAGCATCCGCCGGTGGTGCCCCGGCGGCTGGGGCGCTGAGGGTGATGCCGAGCGTGCTCGCCGCCGACGTCAGCTCGGTGTCCAGCGGGAGCACCGGCTGGCCGGGGGTGTGGGCACGCCACCCAGCGGTGATGCGCACCGCCGCCAGGTCGAACGTGATGGCCAGCAACTGACCCCCGGTGGGGTGCACGCTGCCTTCCGGTGCGATGACGTCCGTACCGGGTACCAGCGCGGCGACGGCGCCGGCGAAGGAGGTCCCCGACGCGCCGGCGAACCCGGCGTTGGGCGCCACGAGGGCCACGACCTGACCCGGATGCGCCCGCGCGAGCCGCGCGATCTCCGCCGGCGTGTACCCTTCCCCGTTGATGTACAGGACGTGGTCGGTCAGCGAGTACTGGCCACCGATCACCAGCGCGTCCGGGCCGCGCGGCAGCGGGTCCGTGTCCTGGTCCCCGATCACTCCGGCCGGCGCAGCGGCCAGTAGCCCGGCGAAGGCCTGCTGGTGACGCAGCGCCGCAGCAGCCTGGTCCGCGGCCGGGCCGGGGGTGGTGCCGCGCTGGGGCCTGGTGGCCACGGCGGGCCGGGGTGCCGGGGTCCGTTGCGGGCCCTGGCCGGAGGCCGGGCCCTGCGCGTCACCGGGCAGGTGCCCGGGATCTGCGCCATCGCTGGCGGCCGGCCCCCGCTGGGCCGGCTCTTGCAGGCCCTCGCCAGTGGTGCTCGCTGGCCGGGGCCCCAGCGGAGCCGTGTCATCGGGCGGGGGAACCGTATCGCCGTGCTTCTGATCATGCAGCGTGCCCGGTTCTGTGACCCCGTGACCCGGCGCCCCGGTCAGGTCCTCCGCCAGCTCCAGCAGATACCGCGAGCCGGCCGGCAGCGCCGGCAGCGCCGGCGGCTCCTCGGGCACGTCCTCCACCGTGACGCGGTAGTTCGCGTTGGTCCGCTGAGCCCGCGGAGCCGCACCGGGGGCCGTGCCCGCCGCCGCACCCCCGGCCGTACCCGGCGTCGTACCCTCGGCCGGGCCCGGAGCAGACGCGGGTGCCTCATCCGCGGGCGCGCCGTCCGGCACCGCCGCCGCATCCTGCGCGACCGGGTCGCCAGTCACCGGCGGGCTGTCCGCCACCGCGTAGCCGGGGAACTTCAGCGCGACCTGCCGCCCATCGATGCCGCCGAAGAGCAGCTCCGTCTCCCGCCGGATGTCTTCCGGGGTCAGCACCTTGCCGCCCGCGGGAGCGGGCAGCTCCACCGTGGCCGGCGGCTGACCCGGCCCGGCGGCCACCTTCCGCAGCACCCGCTTGATCACGGCCCGGCTGGTCACCGACGAGTCCACGACGACGGTCAGGCCGCGGCCAGGCCGCTGCGCCAGGAACGGCACGAAGCCGGCCGGCAGCTCCCCCTGGTAGACGACGACGCCGCCCTCGACCGGCATCACGTGCACATCGCGGGGCAGGTCATCCTGCATCCGCGCGAGGAACTGCGTGGGCGTCTCGCCATCGGGCGCGGGGAAATTCAGCGCCAGGTTCCCGCCGATGCCGTCGAAGAGCCGGCTCGCGATCCGCTGGACCCGGGCCGGGCTCAGCGCCTCGCCGGGACCGGTCAGCCATACCTCGACCGGCCGCTGCCGCCACCCGGCGGGCATCTTCTTCAGCACCTGCTTGACCACGGCCCGGCTGGTCACCGACGAGTCCACGACGACAACCCGGCCGCCGCCGGGCCGCGGCGGCAGGGACGGCACGGGGCCGGCCGGCGCCTCTCCCCTGTAGACGACGACGCCGCCCCCGGCCGGCCGCACGTGCATGCCCTCGGGCAGGTCACCCTCGATCCGCGCGGCGAACTGCTCGGGGGTCTCGTCATCCGGCGCGCCCGCGGCATCCTGGGACCCGGCCTGCGGATCGGCCTCCGGGCCCCCATGGCCGGAAGTGACCGTCACCGGATCGTCGGCCGCGCCCGGCGCCTCAACCGGGGCCGTGCCCGGCGCCTCAACCGGGGCCATGCCCGGCACGTCAACCGGGGACGTGCCCGGCACGTCAACCGGGGGCGGCGCCTCAACCGGGGCCGCGCTGGTCGCCTCACCTCCGGCCGTGGCCGGGCCAGGCGCGGGGGCCTCATGCGACGGCGCGCCGTCCTTCGCTCCCGCCGCATCCTGCGCGATCGGGTGGCCGCTCACCGGCGGCCTGCCCACCGCCGCATGGCCGGGCAACTTCACCGTGAGCTGCCCGTCGATGCCGTCGAAGAGCCGGCTCGCGATCCGCTGGACCTGTTCCGGGCTCAGCGCCTCGCCGCTGGCGGGACCGGGCAGCTGTACCTCGACCGGCCGCTGCAGCCAGCCTGGCGGCATATTCCTCAGCAGCTGGCCGACTACTACTTCCTGGTCTTTAACCGACGAGTCCACGATGATTTTCAGGCCGCGGTCGGACCGCGGCTCCAGGAACGGCACGAAGTCGGCCGGCGCCTCTCCCTCGTGGACGACGACGCCCCCATCGACCAGCTTCACGCGCGCACGGGGCAGATTACGCTCCATCCGCGCGACGAACCTCGCGCGCCTCTCCTCATACGCCGCGCGCTCGGCATCCCGGGACGTGGCCTGCGAGTCCGTGGCCGGCCTCGCACGTCCGGCGGTGGCTGAGGGCGCCGGCCTAGGAGCGGATGCCGTCTGGGTGGTGTCCGTACTGCCGTCGGCCGCTCTCGGCGCGGTGGCGGGCGCCGGATCGGGCGGCTGCCCGGTCTCGACCTGGTGCAGGTACTGCCCCAGCGTCAGCGCCCGTTCCGGCTGACCCGCATCGGCCAGCCGCTGCCGGTAGGCCCGGTCCGCGTTATCGAACGCGGCCTGCTCCGCATGGACCGCCGCCGGCCCATCACCGGTACGCTCCGCCGCCCGCGCAGCCGCCGCCGCCCGCGCAGCCGCCCGCCGCGCCTGCACCTGCACCGCATCCGCCCGGGCCGCCCGCGCCACCGCGATATCGGCCAGCTGACGCGGACTCAGCTGCACCGCCCCGGCACCGTCCCCCGGCCGCGACCGGGCATCCTCCTGGGCACCGGTCCCCGCCTTGACCCAGCCCACATGCTGGACATCCTTGCCCGCCTTGATCCGATCCACATGCCCGGCCACCGTCAACGCCCGGCCCGGCTCCCCCGCCGTCTTCAGCTCCCGCTCAAACGCCCGCGCGTCCGCCGCGAAATCAGCCCCCGCCCGCGCCCGCCGGTCCGCCAGCGCCTGCGCATCCGCCGCCCGCTGCCGCGCCGCCACCGGCTCAGCCACCCGCGCCGCCGCATCCGCCGCCGCATGCCCCCGCGCCGCCGCAATATCGGCCCGGTCCCCCCCGCTCAGCACCCGCGACCCCACCGGCGGCACATCACCCGCCACCGCCCGCCGCGCCGCCGCCGCATCCCCCGCCGCCAACATGGCCTCGTTGCGCACGCCGCTGCCGGGCCGCAGCGGTTCGGTGCGGACTGAAGCGGCCGGGGCCGGCCGGGCGTCTTCATTAGGGGGGATGGTCGACGTGCGCGGCGGCTGCGTCAGCGTCTGGTCCGTGCTGGTCGTGACAGGGTGCTCGGCCTGCTGCTGGGTCTGCTGGGTCTCCTGCTGGGTCTGCTGGGTCTCCTGCTGGGTGCGTGGGTCGGCAGCCTTCGCCTGCTCGCCCGTTGCGGTCGCGCCGGAGGTGTGCTGTCGCTGGACCGTATCCGGTTCCGCCGCACCGGCCTTTGACTTCGGCGGCGGGAGCGGTTCGGTGCGGACTGAAGCGGCCGGGGCCGGCTGGGCGTCTTCAGCGCGGCTGATAGTCGACGTGCGCGGCGGCTGCGTCAGCGTCTGGTCGGTGCTCGTCGTGACCTGGTGCTCGGCCTGCTGCTGGGTCTCCTGCTGAGTCTGCTGCTCGGTCTCCTGCTGGGTGTGTGGGTCGGCAGCCTTCGTCTGCTGGCCCGTTGCGGTCCCGCCGGCGGTGTCCTGTCGCTGGGCCGTATCCGGTTCTGCCGCAGCGGCCTTTGGTTTCGGCGGCATGATGAGCTCGGTAGCGGTCCGGCTGCCGCCGCCGCGCATCGCCGCGCCGCCCGCACCTCCCTGGCCCGGGCCGTCGTAGCGGCCGGGTCCGGTGCGGTCCGGCTGGCCGCCGCCACCGTAATTGCTGCGGGGCTGCCCGGTGGGCTCGTGCGCGGTTTGCGGTGTCGGCGCCGGCCGGCCGGGCACGGCCGGCTTCGGGCTCGGCGGTGGCACCGCCTTGCCATCCTTCAACCGCTGACCCGGACTGCCGAAGGCCTCGAACGGCTTCTTCCCGGAGACCGGCGCCGGCTGGCTCGCACCACCCGAGTCGCCGCGGCCGGGCGGCGAGCCAACCGGCATCCCATCACCCGCCGGCGCTGTCCCCCGCACCGCGCCCTCGCCCGGCCCCGGCCCGCGCGCCGCCGCACCATCCGCATGGGACGGACCGGGTACCGCCGGTCCGGTTCCCACCCCACCGGGCTCGCCAGACGGCGGGACCGCCGAATCGGCTCCGCCCGGTGCCGACTTCGGCGGCGCGGAGGGCCGCACCGGTCTCGTCGGTGGGTAGGTCCGCGGCGTTTTGGCCGGTCGGATGGTTGGCTCGACCGTGCCGACCGCCTCCTGTGCCGGCCGGGCCGAGGCTTGCCCAGGCTCCGCCGTCGGCGCGGCCCCGCCGCTTTCCATGCCCGGCGGCTGCGCCCCGTCAGACCCCGGCGGTACCTCGTCCGGGCGCCGCGGCCCTGCCCCGCCACCGAAGTGATCAAGACGCGCCGCCCGCGCCGCCACCACGTCCGCCGACACAGGCGTACCAGAAGGACGGCCCTTCATCGGCAGCCGCCCCGCAACCGCCTGGAACCCGCTGCTCTTGCCCCCACCCCCCGGCCCGGGCGGCAAATCAGCCTCCGTCATCGGACGGTCATACCCCGGCCGCGGCGACCGCGGCGCCTGAGCCGCCGTCTCCGCCCACGCCCGCGACCGCGCCGCCTCCTCCGCCGGCACCGGCTTGCCGTCCGGATAGCGGATCCCGCCCAGCTCCACCGGACCTCGCCCGGCACCGCCAGGCGCACCGTCACCAACCGACGTGCCCACCTCACCCGGCCGCGGCGACTCAGACCCCGGCCGCACCTGCCCAGGCTCCGCCGGCGCGGCCCCGCCGGCGCCGCCGCTCTCCGGGCCCGCCGGCTGCGCCCCGTCAGACCCCGGCGGTACCTCGTCCGGGCGCCGCGGCCCTGCCCCGCCACCGAAGTGATCAAGACGCGCCGCCCGCGCCGCCACCACGTCCGCCGACACAGGCGTACCAGAAGGACGGCCCTTCATCGGCAGCCGCCCCGCAACCGCCTGGAACCCGCTGCTCTTGCCCCCACCCCCCGGCCCGGGCGGCAAATCAGCCTCCGTCATCGGACGGTCATACCCCGGCCGCGGCGACCGCGGCGCCTGAGCCGCCGTCTCCGCCCACGCCCGCGACCGCGCCGCCTCCTCCGCCGGCACCGGCTTGCCGTCCGGATAGCGGATCCCGCCCAGCTCCACCGGACCTCGCCCGGCACCGCCAGGCGCACCGTCACCAACCGACGTGCCCACCTCACCCGGCCGCGGCGACTCAGACCCCGGCCGCACCTGCCCAGGCTCCGCCGGCGCGGCCCCGCCGCGCTCCACCACCGGACCTGCGTCCTGCGATGCCGACACCGCACCAGCCCGCGGCGGCGGCACCGCACCAACATCGGTCACCGGGACCCGATCCCCCGGCCCGCCAGACAACACCGCACCAGCCCGCGGCGGCGGCACCGCACCAACATCGGTCACCGGGACCCGATCCCCCGGCCCGCCGGGCAACACCTTGCCGGCCTGCGGCGGCGGCGCCGCGCCCCCGTGTTCCACGCTGACGCTCTGCTCGATGGACCGCGTCGGGGGAGGCGCCTCTGCGGCGCTGGATGCGATCTGCCGATCCCCCACCGGCACCTGATCCGAACCACCCGGCCCCGGACCACCCCCACGCGCCACCGGCACCCCACCCGCATCCACCACCGGCACCTGATCCGAACCACCCGGCCCCGGACCACTCCCACGCGGCACCGATGTCGCGCTGGGTTCCACGGTGATGTTCTGGGCTATGGGCCGCCCGGCCCCGGTGCTGGGGTTCTCGATCGCCGTCGGCGGCGGCTGGAGATCCGGAGGCGGCGGTAGATCGCCGGCGCCCGGCCGGAATCCGCTGGTGGCCGCGGGATCAACGTGGGGCGGCGAGATCGCCGGTGGGGCCGGTTCCGGATTCGGGAGCCCACCGGGCGGGCCCTGCCCCCGGGCCAGGTTCTCCACAACCGCGTTGACCAGTTCCTTGTCGGTGGCGGCGCCCAGTCCGCCGATCAGGCCGAAGGCGACGTCGAGCGGGAGCATCACCGGGCTGATCTCTATCGGCAATTTGGCTGCGGCGTCTCCGATCACCTGGCTGAAAATGTCGGACCCGACCTCAATCGGAATGAAGACGATCGATCCGGCGAGGAACGTGGCGGTCTCGATGGACAGCCCCATGCTGGCGATTGCCTCGGCGATCCTGATAACTGCGGCCGTGAGGAGGCTGCCGAAGCCGAAGGTCAGCAGGGTGAAGACGAGCCCGACGATTTGAGCGATGAAGTTCGCCTTGTCCGCCTTGATGGCCTGGCGCACCTGGTCGGCGTACTGCTTGAGCGCGTTGCCGAACTGGGTCGCGTTGTCCGCGTTGGCCTGGATGACCTTTTGCACGCCGGTCGCGGCGGTCGCTACGGCGTCCCGGGCGTCGCCGGTCCATTGGACCTGACCCACTGCCTGACCGACCGCGCCCGCGAGCACGCCCAGTGCCGTGCCCTCGTTCAGCCATTGCTGGGCCAGCGCGTCGATCAGGTCCGGATCGGGGAAATCCGGAGCCGGATGGTGGTTAGGGTCGACTACTGGCATCGGCTGATCGCCTATCGGTCGGGGACGGCGTGCGGCACGTGGGCGCCGACGTCAACCAGTGCCGGGGCGGCCAGGCAGGCCGCGTCATCTTCAGGCCCGGGCGCCAGCCGGGACGCCCGCGAGACGGTCACGCCGGCCGCGGAGCATTCTCGGTCACCGGGCCTTGGTCCTGGCCACGCGTGGGCGGGCCCGGGGTGCCCGGCGGTGCGTTCAGGCCGTCCGTGAGGGTCTTGAACATCTCCATGACTGTGTCCTCGGCCTCGCCGTAGTTGATCGAGGCGATTGCCACCGCCTGGGCGATCTTCGGGAGGACGCCCGAGGCCGGGTCTTTCTCGGTCCCGAACAGCAGTTGGACGGCATGGTTCCACCGATTGCTGAAGTCCTGCGCCTCGGCGGCGGTGGTGCCTACCCAGCCAAGCTTCAGGCCGTTCCAGATCTCGACGATGCTGCTGATGGCGTTCGCGATGACATCGGCTTCGTTCACCATGTCCACGGTCGCGTACCCGAAAAGGGTGTCCGGGTCGACGCGGATCAGCATGCCGCTGTCGTCGTAGTTGCTCGGTGCCGGCACGATGATCACACCTTCCGTCAGCCCCGGGCCTGGCGGCTCCGGGCAGCGTGGGAACGACTCCTTCCGCAAAGTACGTTGAGGTAGGGGGGTAGGTTCGGCACCCGAAAGTCCTCTTTCGAGGACCCAGAGTGGACGGACGCTCCGGCGGAGGACGGCGAGCCTGCTTCACGCCGGGCGACACGGCGTCATGGAAATTTGGGCGGACCCGGTGGGACGGCACGTTCCGGCCCGGCCGGCAGCACGACCAGACCGCCCTGCAGACCATCACACCAGCACTCCAGGCCAGCACGTCCGAACCTAATTGCGCACCACGTCGTAATGTCTACAAAGGCCCAGGTCCGTCGCGTCGCACCGGAGCACGCAACGCCAGGCCATACCGGACCAGACCCCGAGGAACAGCCGATGGACCCAGCTGGCAGCTTTCAACCCCCCCCAGGATATGAACAGCCCACCACCCCCAACCACGGCGCCTGGACGCAGGGGTCCAATGGCAACTGGACCTGGACTCCGGGCGCGACGCCCGATCCCAACCTGGTCAACCAGTGGGGATACCAGGCGCTGACCGACAACAGGCGCGACCCGACCGGTAACCTCAACCACGGTGCCTGGACACCGGTGCATGGCGGCGGCTGGGCATGGACGTGGGGCGCAAACCCCGACCCCAACCTGGCCAAGACGTATGGATACGATAAGCTGAGCAATCCCAACCAGACGCCTCAAGGGGCCGCCGGCACCGCCGACCCTCCGCCACCGGACGTCAAGCCGCCGACCGTCGCCGACAGCTGGGGCGGCGTGGCGCCGAGCGTCACCGGCACGCTGCCCCCGCCGCCCGCTGGCAGCAACCCGCAGACGGTGTCCCAGCCGCCCAGCCACCCCGCATACGTGGTATCGCCGGGCGGCATCCGCAACGCGGAGAACGTGCTTCTCGGTCAGATCGACACCCAGATCGCCGACTACAACAACCTCAAGGCCTACGTGGCGAATGCGGCCACCCAGAACCTGTACACCGACGGCCCAACGCACGATGAGCTGGTCAGCGTACAGGACAACCTGCTCCTGCACACCGGCGACGCGATCGAGCTGGCCGGCCAGTTCACCGCCATGCTCAACTACGCTGCACAGAGCTACGCGAAGGCCGACATCGATTCGTTCCTTCCGCAGTCCTGATCCCCGGGGCGTACGTTCGGCATAAGGCTCCCGAACGGCTGCCGCACGGTGACACGCCAGCGGCAGCCGTTCGGCATAAGGCTCCTGAACGGCTGCCGCACAGTGACACTAGCTGTGCTGGACCACGGCTGCGTCGCGTAACCGGTCCCCGGTGGGCCTGCGGGTAACCGCTGCCGGTGGCTCAGCCGCCCGGCGGTGCGCGACGTGGCTCATCCGATCATTCCGCGGCCCGTGCCCATCAGCTCGTGGAAGACGCCGAAGACGCCCAGCGCCAGCGAGACGGATGCGATCATGCAGAGTACGCCGACGATGTCGATGAACTTGCGCCGGTCGGGGCGGCCGGCGTCGGCCGGGAAGCCGGGCGGCAGGTCCGCCGCAGGCTCGGCGCCCGTACGCAGGATGGCGGCGATCGCGCCGCCGGCGACCAGGGCGAGGCCGGCGACGGTGAGCGCGACGGTGACGGCGGCCCCCGTGCGCCCGATCCGCTCGGCCAGCGCGGCCAGCACCGCGAACAGGCCGACCAGGCCGACGCCACCGATCGGGACGAGTTCCTCCGCGAAGCCCGCCTGCTGGGCGCGTGCCACCAGCGCGACACTGGCCACCCCGGCCATGGCGAGGGCGAACCAGTTGTGGGAAAAGGCGAGCACCGGCAAGGCGACGGCCAGCGCGAGGGTCGGTCCTGCGACCAGCACGGTGAGCAGGCGCCGGGAGCGGATCAGCAGATTGGTTGCGACGTTGGCCATCGAGGTGCCGCCCGGCGGCTGGCGGTTCGACCAGACCGTGACGAGCGCAGCGGCCATTTTGGCCAGGCCAAGCACCGACAGCATGGCCACCACCGTCGCGGCCGCGACCTGGGTGCCGGTGGCGTGCACCGCGACGAGCAGCGGCGCGAGCAGCAGCGCCACGGCTAGCTGCAGGCCGACCAGCAGGACGACCGCCTCCGGTGTGGCGGCGAGGCTCATCAGGACCGCGGCGCTGGCCCCGCCGATGGCGCCGACCCACAGGAACGACCGGCCGGCGAGAGCCTGCCCGAGCAGCGCACCGGCCACCGCCAGGCATGGTACCGCGGTGAGCGAGGTCAGCACGCACAGCGCGGCCGGCGCCAGCACCCTGCGCTGGGCCAACGCCCATCCGATGGCGAGCAGCGCGAGCCCGGCCACGATGAGGCTGACCGCCGGGGTGATCAGCCCCGCGCCGGGCCGCCGGAACGCGAACCCGGCCGCGGCGGCCAGCCAGGCCAGGCCGAACGTGATCACCACGAGGGCGCGCGGCCAGCCGCCCCGGCGCTGGGTCTCCGCCTCGCCCGCGATGAGCTCGGGGATGTCCTCGACCGTCGCGTCCGCGCCGGGGTCGCGGGCCAGGTCGCGCAGGTACAGAACCTGGCCGTCGACGACGCCCGACTCCGCGAGCGACGCGCTCAGCGGCATTGGCGCCGCCCCGGCGGCCGCCAGCGACCAGGCCGGCGGCAGGGCCCGGTGACTGTCCTGACCGCACAGGCTGGCCAGCCCGGCCGAGTACTCACCGATGGGCGCCGTAGCGGGCAGTGCTACGTCAACGCGCCTGTGCGCGCCGATCACCGTCACCCGGCTGCGTCCGTCAAGCATCAGTGCCGCCAGGTCGTGGTGTTCGAGGTCTCGCAGTTGACATAGTTCTCCCAGTTGACACCGGCCGTGTGGCCGATGGCGCCGAGCGTGCCACCCGCGCTCATCAGGTTGTTCGCGGCGTTGTCCCATATTGTCTGCAGGTCATGCCACCCGATGTTGGCGGTGCCCTGCCAGTAGTCGTGCAGCGGAGCCAGCAAGCCGCGGAGCTGGGTCAGCTCGTCGCCGATGGCGGCGGCGATGGCGAGAATGCGTGGCCCGCTATCGGCCAGGTCGGGGGGTACGTTGATCCGTACTCCGGTTGGGTCGGGCATGACAGCCTCCTGTCGTTGCGATTGGTGACGTGGTTCAGAACCGGGCGGGGGGCAGCCCGGATGCGATGTTCCCGAGGTTGACGGTGTTGACGGTCTCGTGCTGCACGTAGTTGTGGGCGTTGCTGGTCAGGCCGTCGGCGATCGTGGACAGCACATAGTTCAGCTGGTCGGAGTCGGCTTTCCACTGCGCCGACAACCCCATGAGCTGGATGGCGGCGGTGCCCGAGTAGTGCGTCATCAGATCTTGTACGTAGGTTTGCATCTGCTGGATCTGGCCCTGGATCTCGGTGTTCGTGCTGCGGACGTTGCCGGCGGCGCTGAGCAGTTCCTGCGCCGTGACGGTGAATTGCATCATGCTCGGTCATCCTCTCTTCGGTCGGGTTGCGGGCGCGGCCAACGCAGCGCCCGCTTTCACCTGGCGTGCCAACGGCACGCCGGTACGGTGTAGTCGCCAATTGGCGGCACACCCCGGTGGACGCAGGGGCTTGGACGTCCTGCGTCCCTTCTGCACGGACCTCACCGGTCCGCCGCGCTGGCCGAGGTCGCGGCCGCCAGCTCGCCGGACAGCGCGACCTGGATCAGCTCGCCCGGCCGGCCGCGGCGTACCAGCACGCCCCGGCCCGGCGGCCGGGCTGCGGCACGTTCGTCGCCCAGCACCGGACCTTCCTTGCGATCGCCGGAGAGCACCAGGCCACCGCAGCCCAGCTCCTGTATGCGGTGGAAGAACTGGTCGCCGAACCCGCGGGCGAGCCCGCTGACCCGGCGCGCGAGCACGACGTGCAGACCGACATCCCGTGCGTGCGGGAGGAACTCGACCAGCGGCGCGAAGGGCTGACCGCCCACCAGGTCGTAGTCGTCGACCACAAGATAGAGGTCCGGGCCCTCCCACCAGTCGCGCGCGGCGAGCTCCTGCTGGGTGATGCCCGCCGGCGGCAGCCGTTCGGCCAGCCGGGCGCAGACCTGCTCGACATAGACCTGCGCCGCCACGGCGTCGGGGGCGTACGCGGCGAGGTAGTCCTCGGGCACCGCGCCCAGCAGCGACCGCCGGTAGTCGAACAGCACGATGCGTGCCTGCCAGGCCGACGAGGTGGCCGCGATGCCGTCGATGAACGTGCGCAGGAATGACGTCTTGCCGGACCCGGCGTCGCCGAAGACGAGGAAGTGCGGGTCGCCACCGGCCAGGTCGAGCATGACCGGGCCGAGGTCGGCCTCGGCGATCCCGATCGGCACGCCCGGCAGCGCCGCGCCCGGCAGTTCGCGCAGGCGCTGGGCGCTGAGGCGGTCCGGCAGCATCCGCACCGGGGGCGCGGCCTCTCCCGGCCAGCCAGCGGCGATCTTCGCCAGCACGCCGGCCTGCGCCTCCCGCGCGCCCTCGGCGGTCTCCTGCCCGTCCAGCCGGGGCAGCACCAGGTGCAGGTAGGCCCCGGGCGCGGCGATCCCGCGCCCCGGAACGGAGTTCGCCATCCGGGCGGCCAGCCGCCGGTTGACCTCGGACTCGGTGGGGTCGTTCAGGCGCAGCTCCACCCTGGTCCCGATGCTGTCCCGCAGCGCGGGCCGGATCTCCATCCAGCGGCTGGCCGTGATGACCAGATGGACGCCCACCCCCAGACCCCGTGCGGCGATGTCGGTGACCGCCGCGTCGGCGTCCTCGAGCTCGCCGCGCAAGCCACCCCAGTTGTCGATCATCAGGAACACGTCCGCCGCCCGCATGCCCTGGGGCAGCCGCCCGGCCGCACGCCGGGCCCGGAACTCAGCGACCGAATCGATGCCGATCTCGCGGAACAGCACCTCCCGCGCCACGATCAGCGAACGGACTTCCGCCAGCGTCCGGCCGACCATCGCCGCATCGGTGCGCCCGGCCACCGAGCCCACATGCGGCGCGGCCGCGTACTGGTGCAGGCTCCCGCCGCCGAAGTCGATGCAGTAGAACTGCATCTCCTCCGGGGTATGAGTGAGCATGCCGGCCATCATCACCGTGCGCAGGGCCGTGCTGCGCCCGGTCTGCGGCGCGCCCACCACGGCGAGATGCCCATGGGGACCACCGAAATCCATCGTCAGCGGCTGCTGTTGCTGCTGCATGGGGAGGTCGAGAACGCCGATCGGAACTTTCAGATCCCCCGCGTGCGGCCACATTCGCACGCCCAGGCCACGCCCGGGCCGGACGACCGGCGCGCCGGTCAGGTAGTCCAGCGGGATCGCCGCGGGCAGCGGCGGCAGCCATACCTGATGCGCCGGCCGGCCCACCTTCTTCAGCCGTCCGACCACCGCGGCCAGCTCGGTCTGGCCGACGTCGGCAGGCTCGGCACGGCCAGCCGGGTTCGGCGCACCGGGCGCCGGGCGGGCGGCGTCGAATGGCACGATCGAGGCGCCGGGCACCCGCGCCGCATCGGCCCGATCGTGGGCGGAGACGTACGGCGACGACACGTGTGCGACCCGGAACCGTTGGTAGATCGACTCGTCCACCTTCAGATAGGCCGAGCCCGGGATCGGCGGCAGCCGGTACGCGTCGGTGGTGCCGATGACCGTACGGCTCTCCACCGCGCTGAACGTCCGCAGGCAGATCCGGTACGACAGGTGCGAGTCCAGGCCGCGCAGCTTGCCTTCCTCGAGCCGTTGGGTAGCCAGCAGGAGGTGCATGCCCAGGCTGCGGCCGACCCGGCCGATCTGGACGAACAGGTCGACGAACTCGGGGCGGCCGGAGAGCAGCTCGCTGAACTCGTCGACGATGATCAGCAGGTACGGCAACGGTTCGAGCGGCTGACCGTCGACGCCGACGGCGCCGCTGGCCTGGCGGCGCTGGTAGTCGCGGATCGAGTCGAGATCCCCCGCGGCCCGGAGCATCCGCTGCCGCCGTTGCTGCTCGCCCATGAGCGCGGCCTGCACCCGGTCGATCATTGCGGCGTCATCGGCCAGGTTGGTGATCAGGCCTGCCACGTGCGGCAGATCCGTCAACGGCGCGAACGCGGCGCCACCCTTGAAGTCGATCAGTACGAAGCTCAGCGCCTCCGGCGAATGGGTCAGCGACAGCCCGGTCACCAGGGTGCGCAGCAGCTCGCTCTTGCCCGAGCCGGTCGCGCCGACGATGAGCCCGTGCGGGCCGAAGCCGCCCTGCGCCGGCTCCTTGATGTCGAGGACGACCGGCTCGCCGTCGGCGTCGTTGCCGATGGATACCCGCAGCAGGCGTTCGCCCGTGGCGTCCGCCCACTTGCCGGTGATGTCCACCGTGCCCGGGTCGCCGCCCAGCAGCATCTCGGTGAGCGATATCGTGCGGCTGAGCACCTGTTCGCGTTCGTCGGTGAGGCGCAGCGGCGCCAGCCTCCGGGCGGTCAGCTCGGCAAGCAACGGCTCCACGAGGTCGGGTACGCACCGGTCCACCGCCGCCGCGACCAGGCTGGACTCGCCCTCGACGGCCAGATTGCCGCCCCCGGCCAGGCGCAGGCGCAGGTCGACCCGGCCGGGCTCGTCACTCTCCCGCTCGACCAGAAACACCATCGTGATGCCAAGCTGCGGGCCGGCCGCCTCCAGGAGCGATCGCAGCAGCGCCGACCGGCCCCACTCCGATACCGGCTCGAACCCCGTGAACACCACGATCAGCCGCCTGGGTGGCGCGGCGGCGCCGCGGTCGGCACCGAGGTGGGCGCGGCGGAGTGCCGCCAGTTCCTGCCGGCGCAGCAGTTCCTGCTCCAGGAACTCCGCCAGGCCTTCGGGCTCGGCCGCGACCAACGGGACCACACCGGCCGGCCCGGGCGCGTCCTCCTCGATCACGTGCGGCAGCCACTTGACCCAATCCCAACTGCCGAGACCGGACCGCTCCACCGCGATGGACACGTCGTCCGGAGCATGCAGCACGGCCACCTGGCAGAGCATGGCCCGGGTCAGCGCAGCGGTCAGCTCGGGCGGCCCGAGCACGCTCACCACGCCGCAGCCGCTGAGGTCGACCACGGCGGGCTGGCCACCGACCCGGCCCATCCGGTTGACCAGCCGCTGCGCCGCGCGCAGCGACTCCCAGTCGTAGTCGCCGAGCGGGTCGAGCCGGGTGCCGAGCTGTATCCCCGTGACCAGACCGGCGTCACCGACGCCGACCCGGATCCGGAGGAAGTCAGGATCGCCGGAGCGGCGCTCCCACACCCGTTCGTGGGTGGACGCGATCGCCCACAGCCGCTCCGGGTCGGGATGGATCAACGCGGAATGCTCCCGCTGGGCGGCGGCGACCCGGCGCGCGAAGACGCGGGCGCCCGCGAGGTGGCTGTGGTACCGCAGGCGCTGGCGCCGGTTGCCCTGCCGGCTCGTGTTGCGCATCTGGACCCGCATGGTCACGGTGGTCCCGATGGCCACCACCACGAACAGCACGCCAATGATGATCAGCACCGGCCGGCCAAAAGTGATCATGTAGCCGGCCATGCCGACGCTGCTGAGCAACGGCAGCGCCATGCCGATCCACGCCGCGCCGGCCTGCCTGCCCTGCACCTCGGGCGGCGTCGGCAAAACGATCTTCTCGTCCGGCAGGCGCGGTGGCAGGAATCGGGCCGGGCGATGGAATGCGAGCCGACTCATGCCGCTCCTCTCGTGTTGCCTCGTGTGTTGCCTTTTGTGTTGCCTCTGGCATTGCCTTGCATTGCCTTTGGCATTGCCTCGTGCGTAGCCGGGATCAGCTGGTACACGTGACCTTGACCTGGGTGATGGCGAGCCGGGCGCCCGCGGTCGCGGGCACCCCGCGATCGACCAGCTCGACCGCGATCCCGTCCTGGCCGACCGGGAACGTTCCCGCCGTCGCCCAGGAGCCCGGATCCGCCGCCTGGTCCAGCACGAAACCCGCCAGGCGGGTGCCGTTCTGCCCGGACAGGACGTAGTACTGGGCCGCGGCCGCCGCCGAGTCCTGCGGCCGCTGCGGCGCGGGCCGGTAGACCAGGACGGCGCACCGGGTCATCGCCGGGCCGGGGCTAAACCACCACTCGGCGAACTGGTTCGGGTCGTCGCTGGCCCTGCTGCCGGTCATCGGGATCGCCTCGAACGTGCCGTGGCAGCCGTCTTGTGCCCACCCGCCACGGGCGACGGTGTACCAGGCGCTGGTCCGCCCCTGCACGCTGAAGCCGTAGCCGGCGGCGCCGCCGCCGCAGTCCCAGCCAGTCACGGCGGTGAACGGGGCCGCGGGGGCGGGAGGCGGCGGGGCGGGCGCGGCCGCCCTCGGCACGCGGATCGGGTGCACCAGCTGGAGCACGGCACCGGCCGCGATCGCGGCGGCGGCGGCGAAGGCCGCGACCATGAGGACGATGTGCGGCCGGGCGGCCGGGCGCGGCGCGGCGGGGCGGGCCCAGCTGTGCTCGACGAGCGCCCGGGCGAACTCTTGCCGCGTCGAGCGGGCCGACCCGGTTGTCGCCTCCGGTGTGGACATCGCTCACATCCCGATCTGACTGGGGTCGGCCGGCGCCGGAATGTCCGGCCCGCGGGACCGGCGACGGACCTCCATGCCGCCGGCCCAGGCACTCGTCGCTCCAGCGGGGCTTGCCTGGCCAGCGCCAGCGGGGCCAGCGCCGGCCGAACCAGTGCGGGCCGGGCCAGCGCCGGCCAGGTGGGCGCCGGACGAGTGGGCTGCGGCCGAGTGGGCTGCGGCCGAGTGGGCGCCGACGGGAAGGCCGGCGCCCGGCGCGGAGGTCGTCGCGGCGAACCCGTCCCCACCGGCCGGTCCGCCCGTGGAGGTAGCCGTGCTGAGAAACATCGGCGCGGCGATCGCGCCGGCATTACTCGCCGCGGCCGGCCGCACCATCCGGCGGATCCGCAAGGCCAGGAGCACCACCAGGACCAGCGCAAGCACTATGGTGATCATCAGCGCTCTGGTCCGCAGGGACGACCACCCGTGGCTCGGCGCCGGGAGCGCGATCGCCGGGCCCGGGCCCCGGCCCTCGTCGGCGATGACCCGGGTCACCGCCACCCCGGGATCGATCAGGCCCCAGCCGAACGTGGCATCGGGCACCGCCGAACCCATCCGGTCGGCGGTCGCCTCGATCCGCCGCACGACCTGGGCCACCGTCAAGTTCGGGTACCGCGCGCGGACCAGGGCGGCCTCACCGGCGGCGAAGGCGACCGCGTACTGCGCACCGCTGCCCTGGAACTGCCCGGTCCCGGTGATGCCCAGCCCGGTGACGTCGACCCCGGGAGCGACCACGTCCACCGCACCCGGCTGATAGTTCCCGGCCGCCGCCCCGTTGATGTTGATCGCGCCGACCCAGATAACGCCGGGGGAGGTGGCCGCACCACCGGATGCCGCTGGGGTACGCGACGCGCTCGGCGCGGCGGCGATCACCACGGCGCCGCGGGCAGCGGCCAGCTCGATCGCGCTGGCCACAGCAGGCAGGGCCGGGTCGATATACCCGCCCAGGGCGATCACCTTGGCGCCCGCCGAGACCGCCACCTCGATCGCGCTGGCCTGGTCCGCCGCGGAGACAGCGGCCTTCGTCGGCGCGACCCGCACCGGCATGACCGTCGCGTCCGGGGCCATGCCGACGGCGCCGCCGGCCGCGGCGGAGCGGGCCGCGAGGATGCCGGCCATGGCCGTGCCGGAGCCGAGGCAGTCGGTGTTACCCCGGCCCGTGCCGGCGATGATGTCGTCGCCAACCGTGACCCGGCCCGCGAGCTCGGGCACGCTGGCATCGACGCCCGAGTCGACGATCGCGACCATCACCCCGGCCCCGCGGCTGTAGCGCCACGCGTGCTGGGGCGCCACCCGCAGCATCGCCCACTGGTCCTGCGAGTTCCCCGTGCTGCTCGGCGTACCCGCGCACGCCCCGACGGGCCTTTGGGCGGGCTTGGCCGGGTGGGCCTTGGCTGGGTTGGCCTTGGCCGGAGGGGCCTTGGCCGGAGGGGGCGGGGCCGGAGGGGGCTGGGCCGGGGCGGGCTTGACCGGGGGGATGGGCAGCGGGGCCTGGGCCGGATGGATGGGCGGCGGCTTGGGCACCACCGGAGCCGCCTTGGGCGGCAGCCCGTAATGCACGCCGGCGCCGACCGCGTCCCAGGGCAGCACCAGGACCCATCCCGCATGCAGCACCGCTGGGTCGGTGAGCTTGCCGCCGTCGCCCTGCGGCACGCCGGCGTTCAGGTCGAAGATCTCCTGGCTGCGGGCGGTGCTGCCCAGAAACCGGCCGGCGATCTCCGCGAGGTTCTCCGGCTTGTCCTGGTACGCCGCGGCCACGACGTAGTACTTCACATAGCTCGAGCCGGCCGCCGACTGCGCCGCAGAAGCGCGGCCCGCAGCGGCGATCACCGCCATGACGGCGAAGATCGCCAGGAGCACCGACGCGATGCAAGTCAGCGGCTGCCGCCGCGTTCGCCAGATGGCCGGCACGAGCAGACCTCCTTAAGAGTGGTGGCCGAACCCATTTATCCAGACACGCTTTACGGATGTCCGGGCCGGTATTTCGACTCGCCCATACGGATGTCCGGGGGTCGATTGTTCAACTCGCCCATACGGACGTCCCGGGCCGGTGGTTCGACTCGCTTTGAACGAATGCGTCGGGAGAGCCGTATTCGCGTCCTGACACCGCATTCGAGCGTCGAGGAGTGCAGCATGAGACTGGCAACGGCATGGAGCCGCCGGATAACCGAAGCCCTGACGAGGTCTTGGCGTCACGTCGGCCGGCTCGGCAAGCTGGCGGTGGTCGGCGGCGTCGCGCTCTGCCTGGCGCTGGGCGCGACGGCTGCGCGCTTCAGCCTGGTGTCCGCGACCACGGACACCAGATCCTTGCTTGTGGGGCTGCCGGTACCGCCCGACCAGCTTCAGGCCATCAAAAGCGCCGCGCTCTCGTGCCCCATGCTGAGCCCGCCGCGGTTGGCCGCGCAGGTGATGGCCGCCTCGAAATTCGACTCGCATGTCACGACCGCTGGTGGTGGATCCGGGGTGGCCGGGCTGACCGGTGCGCAGTGGCGGCAGTGGGCACCGGCGCCCGATGCGATGCGGAGCGATGTCCAGGCCAACATCTTCGCGCTCGCCCACGACGTCTGCGACCTGGCCGGCCGGGTCCGGGTCGCCGGCGTGCCCGGCGACGTGTGGCGCTCGGCGCTGGCCGCGTTCCACTCCGGCCTGCGGGCCGTGATCGCCGCGCACGGTATCCCCCCCGAGGCGGCCAGCTACGTCGACACCGTGGCCGCCTACACCAACTGGTACGCCCGGCAACCGGCATTCGGTGGCGCGGGGGTGGCGACGCCCGCGCCCGCTTCACCGCGGCCGCCGGCAGCACCCGCCGCGGCGCAGGTCGCCGGTCCGGCCAGCGGCTGGCGGCTGACATGGTCGGACGAGTTCAACGGCCCGGCCGGCAGCCCGCCCGACGCCAGCAAGTGGGGCAACGAC
>Ga0209648_10001043_pt1 | contig 22169 bp, 22 predicted proteins | sample GraSoi2013_115cm_FD_185830 | JGI IMG/M metagenome (GOLD analysis project Ga0209648, IMG submission 185830) | Grasslands soil microbial communities from the Angelo Coastal Reserve, California, USA - Sample 9_17_2013_115cm (SPAdes) (version 2) | ecosystem: Environmental > Terrestrial > Soil >... | reverse complement strand
GAAGAGCCCGAGCGTGACGAGCGTCACGGGCAGGGTGAGCAGGATCAGGATCGGCCGGACGACCGCGTTGATCAGGCCGAGGACGAGGCCCGCGCCCAGCGCGGCGAGCACGCCATTGACGGTGATGCCCGGCACGATCTGGGCGACGAGGTAGATCGCGAACCCGTTGACGAGCACCCGGATGAGGAACCCCACGGCACCCTCCTTCTCGGATAGTATCCTCTGCGAGTGCGCGTCCTCGAGCTCCTCTATTTCATGGTGCCCGCCTACGTCGCGAACATGGCGCCTCCCTTCGTCCGGTACTGGAAGGGCTGGAACCGGCCGATCAGCCCGCGCTGGCTCGGGAGCCACAAGACGGTGGTCGGCTTCGTGGCGGGAGTCTTCGCCGCCGTCCTCGTCGCGTTCCTCCAGTCGCGCCTCGGCTGGGGCGGCACGATCGCCGACTACGGCGGCTGGCTCGACCTCGGCGTGCGCATGGGCACGGGCGCGATGCTGGGCGACACCGTGAAGAGCTTCTTCAAGCGCCGGCGCGGCGTCGCGCCGGGCGGGACCTGGATCCCGTTCGATCAGCTCGACTTCGTCGTGGGCGCGCTGCTCTTCGTCTGGCCCCGCGCGGCGCTCGCGTGGACCGACGTGGTGATCGTGCTCGCGCTGAGCTTCGCCGGCCACATCCTGGTGAACCACATCGGCTACTGGCTGGGCGTCCGCGACGCGAAGTGGTAGGCGGGCGACCCGACGGCGCGAGCGCGCTGATATGATCGACCGCGTGGACGCGGCCGTGGCGCGGGCGCTCGGCACCGCGAAGCGGATGTACCTCACGACGTACGCGGCGTCTGGCCGCTCGGGCACCGTGCCGACCTGGTTCATGGTCAAGGACGGCGTCCTCTACTTCACGACGCTCCGCGCGAGCCTCAAGTCGCGCCGGATCCGGGGGACCGGGCGCGTACGCGTCGCCCTCGGCGCGCCGGACGGCCCCGCGTTCGACGGGTTCGCCGAGTGGGTGGACGACCGTCCCGACCTCGAGCGCTTGGTGCTGGCCGCGTACCGGCGCAAGTACCCGATCGTCGTCCCGCTCTTTATGGGCCGCCTGATCGCGAAGCGGCTCGCGACGAAGGCATCGGTCCTCGTCAGGATCACGCCGGCCTGAGACGAGCCATGCGGTGCCGTCGCGTCGCCCCGGGCCTGGCCGTCCTCGCCGTCCTCCTCGCGGGCTGCGCCACGGCCTACACCGAGGGCGTCGCCGCCGCGCGCCAGGGTCGCTACGTCGAGGCGTCCACGCGCTTCGAGGAAGCACTGGCCCAGCGGCCCGACCGGCTGGACGCGCTGATCGGCCTCGGCGTCGCCCGGTACAAGCTCGGCGCGTACGACGAGGCGATCGCGACGCTCGACCGCGCGCGGGAGCGCGCGCCCGGCGACGCCGGCGTGCGGCTCTACCTCGGGCTCGCCCACCTGCGGCGGGGCGACCTCGGGCCCGCGGACGAGCACCTCACGGCGTACGCGAACGCCGCGCGTGGCCGCCGGAGCGCGGCGCGGGCGGAGGAGGCGCTCCGGCTGCTGCGCGGCGACCCGGCGGTGACGGAGGCGATGCGGACGTTCGTCGCGGCGAGCCTCGAGGACGAGGCCGAGCTCGAGCGCGAGGCGGAGGACGCGCGACGCGCTCTCGAGCGCGCGCCGACGCGGTACCCGATCTCCACGACACCCCTGTGCACGGTCCGGTCCGGGAGGCTCTACTGCTTCTAGCGGCGCGTCCAGTTTTCGGACGCCGGCGGCGCGCCGACGGGAGTACGATGCTCCGCATGGTGAGCGTGTGAGCCGGGGCGGGCACTACGGCTTCGAGCGCCGGCGGCGGGCCGACCTCCAGAAGGCCAAGCAGGAGGCCAAGCGCCAGCGCAAGACCGACCGCGAGGCGACCGGCGCCTCCGGCCCCGACATCGGCGAGGCGCAGGACACGGGCGCTCAGCCGGGTGTCTGGGAGTGGTTCTCGCCGAGCCGCGGCCGGACCGTCACGTCGCCGGCCGGCGTGCGTCCCGAGTCCACGCCGCCCGACGATTGGACGCTCCTGACCGACGTCGAGCCGGGCGCGACGCCGCAGTAGCGGCGCGCGCCGCCGCGCCTACGAGGCCTTGAAGGCGATCTTGTTGTGCGTCCCGTCGCAGAACGGCTTGTTGCTCGAGCCGCCGCAGCGGCAGAGCGCGATCGTCGGCCTGCCGCCCGTGTCGAGCTTCTTGCCGGAGGCGTCGTACACCTCGACCTCGCCCTCGACCACGTTCGGACCGTTGGGACGCACGGTGATCTTGACGGGCATGGACTCGCTCCTCCTCGGGGTTGACCAGCGCCCCCACCATATCACGCGGGATACACTGGGCGCGTGAGAGAGCCCGGCGCGATCCTGCTCGTCGCCTGCTACGAGCTCGGCCACCAGCCGCTCGCCGTCGCGTGGCCGGCGGCGTTCCTCGAGCGCGCCGGGTACGCGCCCGCGGTCCTGGACCTCTCCGTCGAGCCCTTCGACGCTGAGCGGGTCGCGCGCGCGCGGCTCGTCGCGATCTCGGTGCCGATGCACACGGCGCTGCGCCTGGGCGCCGGGGTCGCCGCGCGCGTGCGGGCGGCGAACCCCCGCTGCCACGTCGCCTTCTACGGGCTCTACGCGAGCCTCAACGCGGGCCACCTCCTCGCCCACGGCGCCGACTCGGTGCTCTCGGGCGAGGTCGAGAGCGCCCTCGTGGACCTCGCGGGGCGGCTCGAGCGCGAGCCGCGCGCGACCGCCCGGCCCCGACCCATCCTCGCGAAGCTCGACTTCCCCGTGCCGAGCCGCGCGGGGCTCCCCGCGCTCAAGCGCTACGCGCACGTCGAGAAGGGCGGCCGCCTCGAGCTGGCGGGCTACGTGGAAGCGAGCCGCGGCTGCAAGCACCTCTGCCGCCACTGCCCGATCCCCCCCGTCTACGGCGGGCGCTTCTTCGTCGTGCCGGAGGCGGTCGTGCTCGCGGACGTCCGCCAGCAGGTCGCGGCCGGCGCGACCCACGTCACGTTCGGCGATCCCGACTTCCTGAACGGCCCGGGCCACGCGCTCCGCGTGGCGCGGGCGCTCCACGCCGAGTTCCCGAGCGTCACCTTCGACGTCACCGCGAAGGTGGAGCACCTGCTGCGCCACCGCGACCGGCTCCCCGAGCTCGCCCGCCTCGGCTGCATCTTCGCCGTCACGGCCGCCGAGTCCCTGAGCGACACGGTGCTCGCGCACCTCGCCAAGGGCCACACGCGCGCGGACGTCGTCGCCGCGCTCCGCGCGGTCCGCGACGCCGGCATCGCGCCGCGGCCGACGTGGGTGCCCTTCACGCCGTGGACGACGCTCGACGACTATCGCGAGCTCCTCGACTTCGTCGAGGACGAGGGGCTCGTCGACGCCATCGATCCCGTGCAGTACTCGATCCGGCTCCTCGTGCCGCCGGGCTCCCTCCTCCTCGAGAGCCCCGCCCTCGCGCCGCACCTCGGGCCGCTGGTCGCGGACGCCTTCCACCATCGCTGGACGCATCCGGACCCGCGCATGGACAGGCTCGCCGGCGCCGTCGCCGCGCTCGTCGCGGAGGCCGCCGACCGGCGCGAGGACCCCGCCGCGACGTTCGACCGCATCTGGCGGCTCGCCGACGAGACGGCCGGCGCGCCGTCGCGCGCCGCGGTCGCGCCGCGGCCCGAGCGCGAGCGGCCGCCGCGGCTCACCGAGCCCTGGTTCTGCTGAGCGGAGCCCACCGAGGGCCAGTTGGCCCTGAGCGGACTTTCGGGTACAGTACCGGTGTAGAGGTGGAGCCATGAGCGACGATCTCAAGCAAAAGGTCCAGGAGCTGATCGACACGATGATCAACCCGGCGGTCGCCGGCCACGGCGGCTTCGTCGAGCTCATCGACGTGCAGGACAACCGCGTCTATCTCCAGATGGGCGGCGGCTGTCAGGGCTGCGGCGCCGCGGACGTCACGCTGAAGGCGGGGATCGAGCGGCTGATCAAGGAAGAGCTCCCCGAGGTCGTGGAGGTCCTGGACACGACCGACCACGCCGCCGGCGCCAACCCTTACTACACGCCGGGCAAAGCCTAGCCCGCGCGCCGGCCCGGCGCCCCTCGATGGACCGGGTGCTCCTCCTCCTCCCGACCACCACCTATCGCACCCAGGCCTTCGTGGACGCCGCCCGCACGCTCGGCGTCGACCTCGTGTGCGCGTCCGAGCGTCCCAGCACGCTCGAGGCGCACGCGCCCGAGAGCCTGATCACCCTGGACTTCGACCGCCCGGCCGCCGCCGCGGCGGCCGTCGCCCGCTTCGCCAGCGCGCGGCGCCTCGACGCGGTCGTCGGCGTGGATGATCGCACGGCGGAGGCCGCGGCCGCGATCGCCGCGCGCCTCGGCCTCAAGGCGAGCGCCCCGGCGGCGGTCCACGCCGCCCGCGACAAGCACGAGATGCGCGAGCGCCTCGCCGCCGCCGGCGTCCCCGTGCCCCGCTTCCGCCTCGTGCGGCTCGCCGACGACCCCGCGCGCGTCGCGGCGGACGTCGCCTACCCGTGCGTCCTCAAGCCGCTCGCGCTGTCCGCGAGCCGCGGCGTGATCCGCGCCGACGACCCCACGGGCTTCGTCGCCGCGTTCCGCCGCGTCGCCGCGATCCTGCGCGGCGACGACGCGGGCGTGTCCGGCAAGGCGGCCGAGCACCTGCTCGTCGAGGCGTTCGTGCCGGGCCGCGAGGTCGCGCTCGAGGGTCTGCTGACGGGGGGCGGGCTCCAGACGCTCGCGCTCTTCGACAAGCCGGACCCGCTCGACGGGCCCTTCTTCGAGGAAACGATCTACGTGACGCCGTCGCGGCTCTCCGCCGACACGCAGGCGCGGATCGAGCGTGTGACGGTCGCGGCCTGCGCCGCGCTCGGACTGACGGAGGGGCCCATCCACGCCGAGCTCCGCGTAAACGAGGCGGGCCCGTGGGTGCTCGAGGTCGCGCCGCGCTCGATCGGCGGCCTCTGCTCACGCACGCTCCGCTTCGGGACGGGCATGACGCTCGAGGAGCTGATCCTCCGTCACGCGCTCGGCTGGAAGATCGAATCGCTCGAGCGCGAGCGCCGCGCCGCGGGCGTGATGATGATCCCGATCCCCCGCGCGGGCCGCCTCGCCGAGGTGCGCGGCCGCGACGCCGCCGCCGCGGTCCCGGACGTCGAGGAGGTCACGCTGACCGCGCACCTGGGCCAGGAGCTCACGCCGCTGCCCGAGGGCTGGCAGTACCTGGGCTTCATCTTCGCGCGCGCGGAGACGCCCGAGGCGGTCGAGCGCGCGCTCCGCGCCGCGCACGCCCGCCTGGCGTTCGACATTGCGTAAGCGTCCGGCGAGGCGGAACGCCGCGCCCGCGCGTCCCCGCGTCCGCGCCGGCGCCGCGCCCGCCGGCGTCGACATCGGCCAGCTCCTCACGCGCTCGCTCGACCCCGACGTGATCGCGCAGCGGGTCGCCGACGCGCTCGTGACGCTGTTCCACGCGCGCTCGGCGGGCGTCTACGGCCTCGACCCGCGGTCCGGCGCCCTCGTGTCCGTCGCGATCGCGCCGCCGCGTGCCCGCGACGCCGGCCAGCCCGCGAGCTTCCCGTCCGGCGCGGGCGCGGTCGGGCTCGCGCTCCGTGAGGGCGGGCCGATCGTAACGCGCAATCTCCTCACCGACGCGCGCCTCGTCTACCCGCCCGACATGCGGGCGAGCCTCGCCGCGAGCCCGAACCGCGCCCTCCTCGCCGTGCCGCTCCTGATCGGCGGCCGGCCGATCGGCGCCCTCTCGATCGCCGACGTCGAGGGCCGGACCTTCGACGCGTCCGAGATCGCGCTGGCGGGCGCCTTCGCCGACCAGGCGGCGGTCGCGCTCGAGAACGCGCAGATCTACCAGCGCGCCGAGGAGCGCAGCCGGCGGCTCACGAGCCTCGCCGCGCTCACGCGCCTCGTCACCTCGGCGACGACGAGCGGCGAGGTCTTCCGCGGCGTCGCCGAGGCCGCGACGGTGCTCCTCAAAGCGCGGATGACCTGGGTCTTCGTGGACGACCCGGCCCGCGGGGTGCTCCGCCCGGACGCGAGCTTCGGCGTCTCGCCGGAGGAGGCCGCGCTCATGGCCGGCTTCGAGCCGACCTACGGCCAGGGCGTCGCCGGCGCCGTCTTCGCCTCGCGCCGGGCCGAGTTCATCCAGGACGTCCAGCGCGACCCGCGCTGGCTGAACCGGACGCTCGTGGAGAACGGCGGCCTGCACGCGTGCGCGGCGATCCCGCTGCTGACGCGGGAGCGGGCCGCCGGCGTGCTCATCGTCCTCTTCGGCCGGCGTGCCGACATCACGCAGGAGGAGCAGGAGCTGGCCAGCCTGCTCGCCGACCAGGCCGCGATCGCGATCCAGAACGCCCGCCTCTACGAGGAGGCCGAGCGGCAGCGCCGCGAGACCGAGTTCAGCGCCGAGATCGCGCGGGCGATCAGCGCGTCGCTCGACCTCGACATCGTGCTCCAGCGAATCACGGACGGCGCGAAGGACCTCGCCGGCAGCGACACTGCGATGATCGCGCTGCGCGAGGGCGACGCGGAGGCCGTGACCGGCCGCTACCGCGTCGGCTCGCTCGACCCGTCCGAACGCATGCTCACCGTCGAGCCGGGCAAGGGGATCGGCGGCCAGGCGCTGCTGACCGGGCGCGCCGTGCGGACCGACGACTACGCGCAGGACGCGCGCTTCGGCAAGGAGTACGTCCGCGTCGTCCGCCGCGAGGGCGTCGTCGCCGCGATGGTGGTGCCGATCAAGCTCGAGGCGCGCGTGGTCGGCATCCTCTACGTCGCCAACCGCGCGCCCCGCCCCTTCACCGACTGTGACGAGGCGGTGCTGGTCCGCCTCGCCGAGGGCGCGGCGATCGCCATCCGCAACGCCCAGCTCTACGCGCGCGAGCGCGAGAGCGAGCGGCGCTACCGGAGCCTCTTCGAGAACGCGAACGACCCGATCGTGACGTTCGCGCTCGACGGCACGATCACCGGCGTGAACCCGGAGGCCGAGCGCGCCCTCGGCTACCCGCGCGACGAGCTGGTCGGGCACCACTACCGTGAGTTCCTCGTGCCCGCGTCCGTCGCGGCGATCGCGGATCGCGCGCGGCGCGCGCTGGCAGGCGAGAAGGTGCCGCCGACCTTCGAGGTCGTCGGCGTCCGCCGGGACGACGCCGAGATCACCGCCGAGGGGCGCATGAGCGTCATGCGCGACGCCGCGGGCGCGGTCACCGGCTGGCAGGTGATCTACCGCGACACGACCGAGCGCCAGCGCGCCGAGCGGGCGCTCCGGGCGAGCGAGGAGCGCTACCGCACGCTCGTCGAGGGCTCGATCCAGGGCATCCACATCCACCGTGACTGGGTCACGCTCTTCGCCAACACCGCGTGGGCGAGGATGATGGGCTACGCGAGCCCGCGCGAGGTGATCGGCATCGACGCGCGCTGCTGGATCGCGCCGCGCGAGCTCGCGCGGATCGAGGGCTACGCCGCGGCCCGCGCGCGCGGCGAGCTGGCGCCCGCGCGGTACGAGATGCAGGCGCTCCGGCGCGACGGGACGCGGCTCTGGGCCGAGCTCCAGGTGTCGTCCATCGTCTGGGACGGCGAGCCCGCCACCCAGACCGCCATGCTCGACATCACCGAGCGCAAGCGGGCCGAGCAGGCGCTGCGCGAGTCGAGCGAGTTCCTGCGGCAGGTCATCGCGAGCGCACGCTCGGGCATCATCGTGTACGACCGCGAGCTGCGCTACACCGTCTGGAATCCACTCATGGAGGAGCTCACGGGCCTGCGGGCGGCGGACGTCGTCGGGAGGTACTGCCTGGACCTGTTCCCGTTCCTGCGCGAGCAGGGCATTTACGCGCTGCTCGAGCGCGCGCGCGCGGGCGAGACGGTGTCGTCGCCCGACTTCCGGTACACCGTGCCCTCGACCGGCCGGACGGGTTGGGTCTCGGGCCGCTACGGCCCGCTCCTGGACGCCAACGGCCGGATCATCGGCGTGATCTCGACGGTGCGCGACGTCACCGAGCGGCGCCGCGCCGAGGAGGCGCTGCGGCAGAGCGAGGAGCAGCTCCGCCAGGCGCAGAAGATGGAGGCGGTCGGCCGCCTCGCGGGCGGAATCGCGCACGACTTCAACAACCTGCTCACGGTCATCACCGGCCGCAGCGAGCTCCTGCTGCGGCGCCTGCCGCCCGACGATCCCGTCCGCCGCGACCTCGAGCAGATCAAGAAGACGGCGGACCGCGCCGCGACGCTCACCAAGCAGCTTCTCGCGTTCAGCCGCAAGCAGATGCTCCAGCCGAAGGTGCTCGACCTGAACGGCATCGTCGCCGGCGTGGCCCAGATGCTCCAGCGGCTGATCGGCGAGGACATCGATCTCGTCACGCTGCTCGATCCGAACCTCGGCGCGGTGCTCGTGGACCCGGCGCAGATCGAGCAGATCATCCTCAACCTGGCCGTCAACGCGCGCGACGCGATGCCGCAGGGCGGGCGGCTCAGCATCGAGACGGCGAACATCGACCTCGGCGCCGGCTTCGCGGCCGCCAACCCCGGCGCGTCGGCCGGGCCCTACGTGCTGCTCCAGGTGAGCGACACGGGCTCGGGGATGAACCCGGACGTCCAGGCCCACATCTTCGAGCCGTTCTTCACGACCAAGGACGTGGGCAAGGGCACCGGCCTCGGCCTCGCGACCGTGTACGGCATCGTCAAGCAGCACGACGGCTGCATCACCGTCGAGAGCGCGCCCGGCGCCGGGGCCACGTTCCGGGTCTACCTGAAGCGGGCGGACGAGGCGGCGGCGCCCGCCGAGCCGAGCCTCGCGGCGACGCGGGTGCCGCAGGGCTCGGAGACGATCCTGCTCGTCGAGGACGAGGACGGGCTGCGCGAGCTCGCGCGCGAGATCCTGACCGCCGGCGGCTACAAGGTGCTCGTGGCGGCCGGGCCCGGCGATGCCCTCGGCGTCGCCCGGCGGCACGGCGGGCCGATCCACCTGCTCCTCACCGACGTGGTGATGCCGCAGATGAGCGGGCGCGAGCTCGTCGAGCGCCTGGCCCCAGAGCAGCCCGAGATGAAAGTGCTCTACATGTCGGGGTACGCGGCGGACGCGATCGTGCACCGCGGCGTGCTCGATCCGGGCACCGTGCTGCTCCAGAAGCCGTTCTCGCCCGACGCCCTCACGCGCAAGGTGCGCGAGGTTCTGAGCGCGCCTCAGATCCCGAGGTAGGCCCGCCGGACGAGCGCGCGGCTACGCGGCGTCGCGCCCCGGGGACCGGAGCATCACCGCCACCTCGGCCTCGCGGCGCACGCGCTCCGGAACGCGGCGGGACAGGGCCGCCCGGTCGCCCTCGAGCCGGTCGCTCTCCTGGTCGGCGTACCCGATCACGCGGCCGTACGTGTCCTGCCGGAACCGGGGCAGCGGCGCCACGTGGAGCAGGCGCACCGTCGCGTCGCTCGCGCGGGCCAGGTCGGCGAAGAGCGGGAGCACGACCTCCGCGCGCTCCCGTCGGTCGAGTGGGACGAGAATCCGCTTCGCCATGATCCACCTCCGCCCGGTAAGACACCGCGCGGGGGTGTCCGTGAAACGGGGCTGGCAGGGCGAGCCGCAGGACGTCGCGGGGCCGCAGTGCGAGCCGCAGCCGCCAGGCGAGGCGAGTCTGTGATCGAAGCCCCCGCCGTCCGAGGCGAGCGAAATCTAGCGGAGCAGCCGGAGCTGGGAGAGGAGGCTCCCGAAGACCGCGGCGACCAGGCCCCTGAGGTCCAGGTCACCCGAGACCGGCACCCCGTGGAGCACCAAGTAGATCACCACGCCGAGCTTCACCAGGTTGCCCACGCCCTCCCCTTTCGGCCCTTCACCTGTAGGACGGGGCATGGCGCGAAACGCTTACACGCGGCGGCCGAACGACGCCTCCCACGAGGGGAGAGGCTCAGAAGCGCGGCTTCAGCTCGATCTTGTAGCCGTCGGGATCGTGCAGGTAGAGCGAGGGGCCGTCGCCGTACGCGCCGAAGCGCCGGACGACGCCACCCTCGAGCGCGGCGCCTTTCGCCTCGAGCTCGCGCGCCACGCCCGGGAGGTCGTCCGTGCGGATCGAGAGGCAGAAGTGGTCGAGGCCGCCGCGCGGCTCGCCCTCGGCGGCCGGGACGAGGTCGATCAGGTGCTCACCGAACCGGAGCTGGACGAGCGAAAACTTCTCGTTCACGCGCTCGAGCTTGCAGCCGAGGACGTCCTCGTAGAAGCGCCGCGAGCGCGCCTGGTCGCGCACGCGCAGCACGACGTGGTCGAGGCCGAGCGGCTCGAACGTCATGGCCTTATCTGTACCGCGTGACGGCCGCGTCGTCCAGCCCGCCGTCCGCGCGCGTCCACGCGTGGGGCCCCGGCGCGCGGCGCGCCCCCACATATGACTCCGGCGCGCGGGGCGCCACTATTCCTGCGGGGTTCGGCGGCGGCGCTCCGTACAGTCGTCAGCATGCGCCGTCCCCTCGCGCTCCTCCTCGTCGCGGTCCTCGCCATGAGCGCCTGCGCCTCGCATCCGGACGGCGCCTACTTCCCGGCGCCGAACGGGCCCGACACGGGCGTGGTCTCCCACACGCTCTACCGCGCCGCGGTCGCGGCCGGCGACGACCCCGAGCGCTACTCCTTCGCGCTCGTCAGGACCCGCGAGGTCCGGGCCTACGCCGCCGAGGACGCGACCTTCTACGTCTCGGAGGGGCTCGCGCACCAGCCCCAGCGCGTGCTCGACGCCCTCGTGGCGCAGACGGTCGCCCACGAGGTCCTGGGCCACGGGGGCAAGCGCAAGACGCTCGCGCTGTCGCTGACGGCGGGCTTCACGGTGCTCGGCATCGCCATGCCGGGCGTGGGCCTCCTCGACCTCCTCGTGAACCCGATCGTCGTCCGCGCCTTCACTCGCGAGCAGGAGCGGGACGCCGACCAGAAGGCGATCGAGATCCTCCGCGCGATGGGCGACGAGACGCCGCGCCGGACGCTCGCCGCGGCGCTCTGCGCCGCCGGCGCCGTCAACGGCCCCGTCGCCGGCGGCCTGCTCGCGACCGAGCCCGAGCTCGAGGAGCGGCTGGCGTCGCTCGAGCCGCTCGAGCCGGCGGCCGCGGTCGTCGCGCGCCCGCCCGCCGCCGCGCGCTAGCGTCGTCCCGTCAGCAGCAGCCGCCGGCGATCTTCGTCCGCTGGACGAGCTCGAGGCGCGTGTCGTCGGGCCCCTGCAGGAACGCGATCCGCGGGCCGTTCGGCACCTGGGTCGGGCCCTCGAGCAGCCTGGCGCCGAGGCCCTCGAGCCGCCGGATGTCCGCCTCGATGTCCTCGGAGTCGAAGCCGAAGTGCTCCAGGCCCCAGTGCGCGCGCGCCTCGCCCGGCAGGAGCCGCTCGGCGGTGCGCGCCCCCGAGATGTTGACCGCCAGCCCGCCGTCCTCGCTCATGCAGCGGACGAAGCGGTCGCCGAAGACGCGGACCTCGTCGTTGACGATCTTGAACGCGAAGGCCGTCACGTACCACTCGGCCGTCTTCCGCGGATCGGGCGCCTTGAGATGGATGTGGTTGATGCGGTAGGGCATCGGTTCCTCCGGTGCGGTCAGTGAGAAGGGTTGTCCGCGACGACCAGGATGTGGGGCGACAGGCCGAGGAGCGTGGGCTCGCGCTCGATCGCGCGCGCGGCCCACAGCAGGCGCTCACGCTCGGCCGGGTCCCGCCAGCGCGCGTCGAGATCGGCCAGGAGCCAGCCCGGCCCCTCGACGCCGACGAGCTCGCGCGGGGCGAAGCCCGCGTCCCTCACCTCGGCCTCGAGCTCGTGCGGCAGGTGGAAGTAGGAGGTCGTGAAGTAGTCCTCGTCGGTCGGGTTCGCGTGGCGGCCGTCGCGCAGGTCGCGCTCGACGATCGTCACGAACGCCGGGTCGCGGAGGAGCCCTTCGGCCACGCCCGAGAGGAGCGAGGCGAAGCGCGAGATGCCGGCGGCGAAGACGAGCCCGCCGCGCTTGAGGACGCGCCGCGCCTCGGCGAGCGCCGCGAGCCGGTCAAGGCGCTCGGTCAGGTGGTAGAGCGGCCCGAGGAGGAGCAACGCGTCAGCGCCCGCGTCCGGCGCCTCGAGCCGGCGCGCGTCGCCGACGGCGGCGCTCGCCAGCGGGCGGCCGGGCTGGCGCGCCGACGCCTCGAGCGCCTGCCGCACGTGCTGGGGCAGCGCGTCCACGAGGTGCACCTCGTGGCCCTGCGCCGCGAGCCAGCACGCGTACACGCCCGTGCCGCCGCCGACGTCCCAGACGACGGCGCGCCCGCGCGGCAGGTGGCGCAGGATCAGCTCCTGCGTGCGGGCGAGCTCGAGCCGGCCGTGCCCCTCGACGAGGCGCCGGACCTCGCCGCCCCGCGCGTAATACGCGGCGACGTCGGGCGCGAGCCGTGTCTCCTCCACCGGATCCTCACCGCCCGCCGTAGATCCGGCGGTACTCGTCCCAGGAGAGGACGACCTTCTTCACGTAGAAGCGCGTCTCTTCGTAGGGGATCTGCTCGATGAACGCCTCGACGTCGTCGGTGCGCCGGACGGTCCACCACCGGCGGGCGCGCTGGGGCCCCGCGTTGTAGGCGGCGAGCGCCAGGCGCGTGTCGCCGAAGTCGCGCACGAGCGCCGCCAGGAAGCGCGCGCCGATTTTCAGGTTGTGGGCCGGGTCGTCGAGATCCCGTTGCGGCGCGAGCAGCGCCGCCGTGCCGGTCATGAGCTGCATGAGGCCGCGCGCGCCCGAGCGCGAGACCGCGCGCGGGTAGTAGCTCGACTCCTCGCGCACGACGGCCGCGACGAGGTAGGGGTCGAGCCCGGCCGCGACGGCCGCCTCGGTCAGCTCGGCGCGCCAGGCGAACGGATAGAAGATCTCCCAGAAGGCGCTCGGCAGCCCGGGATCGCCGGAGGCCGCGAGCGGCGCCAGATAGCGCCGGAAGATCCGAAGCGCCAGGTGATACCGCTCCGCCTGCGCGAACACGCTCGAGACGCCGTAGAGCCGCGCCGGGTCGCCCGCGGCGAGCGGGGTCAGCTCCTCCAGCTCCTGGACGGCGTCCTCGACGAGCCCGACGCGCCGCAGGAGTTCGACGCGCGCGAAGGCGGGGTCGCCCGCGAGCGCCTCGGCCGGCTCGGCGGGCAGCGTGACCTGCGCCGGCGCGCCGCCCGCCGCCGCCTCCGGCGCCCGGCTCGCCGCGAGCACGCCGTAGTAGGTGCGCGGCGCCTCCCCGAGGATCTCGCGATAGAGTCGCTCCGCTTCCGCCCGCTCGCCGAGCTGCTCCCGGCAGCGGCCCGTCCAGTAGAGCGCGGGGACCCGGTAGGCGCCGCCGGGCTCGGCGAGGCGCGCCCAGCGCTCGGCGGCGGCGCGCGCGTCACCCTCGAGCCAGGCGAGCCAGCCGAGGCGCCAGGCCGACGCGGCGGCCATCTCGCGCGACGGGAACCGCGCGAGCACCGCGCGGTAGGCGTCCGCCGCCTCCGCCGGGCGGTTCGCGTCCTCGAGGAGCCGGCCGCGCTGATAGAGCGCCTCGGAGGCCTCGACCTCGCCGCCCGCCGCGGCGACCTCGGCGAAGAGCGCCAGCGGCTCGCGCTGCCGTCCGGCGCGCACCAGCAGCCTGCCGCGCTCGAGCTGGAGGGCCGGGCGCAGGCCGGCGGGCGCCCTGGGGACCGCGCGCTCGAGCGCGCGCGCCGCGGACTCCCATCGCCCGAGCTTCTTCGACGCGTCGGCCGCGATGCGGAGCGCGCGCACGGCGACGGCGTCGGCACGCGTGTCGGCGGCGATGCGCTCGGCCTCCTCCGCCGCCTGCGCCGGCACGCCGCCCCGGAGCAGGCGCTCCGCGCGCTCGAGCCGCTGCGCCGTCGTGAAGGGCGCCGAGCGGAGCCCCGCGGCCTCGAGCGCGGCGAGCCGGTCGCCGGCGGCGTCGGCGTAGCCGCTCGCGGGGAGCAGGAGCTGGAGCTGGCGATAGGCCTGCGCCGCGAGGTCGCGCGCGCCGCGCGCCTCCGCCGACATCGCGAGGAGGTAGAGGGCCTCGGGCATCTCCGGCGCCTGCTGGTACGCGCCGGCGAGGCGCGCGAGCAGCGCCTCCGCCTGGGCCTCGTCGTCGGCCTGGAAGGCGAGGGTGGCCGCGAGCAGCAGCGCGCGCGGGGCGAGCCGCCCCTCGGGCCAGCCGTCGGCGACCGCCAGCGCCGTCGTGCGCGCGCCGTCGAGGTCGCCGTCGCGGGCGAGCGCCTCGGCGAGCACGAAGCCGACGTGGTCGCCGATGGGGCTCCGGCGTGCCGTCTCGCTCGCGAACTCGCGCAGGAGTGGCGCCGCCTCGCCCTGGCGGTACGCCTCGAGCGCCCCCGCCCAGGCGCGCTCGAGCTCGGGCGTGACGGCGGCCGCCGGGGTGGGCGGCTCCGCGGCCGCGCGGGGCGGCAGCAGCAGGAGGGCGGCGAGCGCCACGCCCCGCAGGAGCGCGGCGTCGCGCGTCATCCGGCGCGTGAACGCGATGCGCTGGAGCGCCGTGAGGTTCGACAGGATCGCGAGGACCCAGAGGGCCGGCTCCAGGAGGTTGGCGAGCGCGCCGGCGATGAGGCAGATCAGGCGCTCCGGGCGCTCCATCATGCCCACCGTGCACGTGATGCCGACCGACTCGGCGCGCGCCTTCGTGTAGCTCACCATCATCGAGCCGATCAGCCCCGCCATCGCCACGACGGCGCCGCGCGCGTTCGGCGTGCGCGCGAACAGGACGACGATGCCGAGCATGACGACGAGGTCCGAGTAGCGGTCGATGACGGAGTCGAGGAAGGCGCCGAACGCCGTCACCTGCCCCGAGACGCGCGCCAGCGCGCCGTCGAAGAAGTCGCAGAGCCCGGCGACGATGAGGAGGAGCCCCGCGCTCCGGATCTGGCCGGTGACGAACGCGCTGGCGGCGAGGATGCTCACGCCGAAGCCGAGGACCGTCAGGTGATTCGGCCGCAGTCGGACGCGGAAGAGGGCGCGCCCGACCGGGTCGGTCCACGCGCGAACGGGTTCGCGAAAGCGTCCGAGCATCGTCAGATCGGCTGCGCGAGCGCCTGCTCGAGCGCCGCGCGGATCCGCTCGAGCCCCTCCGGCGACTCGATCCGCCGGCCCTCGCGGTCGTGCACGTAGAAGGTGTCGAAGGCCTGGTCGATCTCGGTGGCGATGCGGGCGCTCGCGATGTCGAGCCCGAGCGTGGCGAGCGTACGCGTGATCAGGTAGAGGAGGCCCACGCGGTCGGGGCTCTTCACCTCGAGGACCGTGTAGGCGTCCGACAGGCGGTTGTCGAGCCCGATCTTCGGCGGGCCCTCGGGGCGCGTCGCGGCCCGGCCGGCCGCGCGGCGCTCGGCGAGCAGCGTCTCGACCGACCGCTCGCCCGTGAGCACCGCGCGGAGCCCGTCGAGCACGCGCGCCCAGAGGGCCGAGGACGTCACGGCCTCGCTCGTCGGGTCGTTGACCTGGAACGTGTCGATCGCGATCCCGTCGCCGCGCGTGTGGATCTGCGCCGAGATGATGTTGACCCCGTGCGCCGCGAGCGTCCCCGCGATGAGGGCGAAGAGCCCGGGGACGTCGTGCGTGACCACGACGAGGTCCGAGGAGCCGAGGTCCGGGTGGTGGAAGAGCGCCGTCGCCACGGGCGACTCGGCGAGGTCCTGGAGCATCCGGATGTGCTCGGCCATCCGCTGGACGCCGGTCGTCTCGATGTAGCGGTCGGACATCATCGCGAGGTGCGCCCTCACCGTCTGGAGGTCCACCTCGCCCTTCGCGGCGGCCTGCAGCCGCTCGGCGAGCTCCCGCCGGTTCGGCCGCTCGACGCGGCCGCCCGTGAGCTCCTCGAGCGTCCGGACGTAGAGCTCGTGGAGGATCTGCGCCTGCCAGGGCGTCAGCACGCCCGGGCCCACCGCGCGCATGTCGGCGTACGTCAGGAGATAGAGCATGCGCAGGCGCTGCGGGTCGCCGACCGCCGCCACGAAGTCGGCGACGGTCTTCGGGTCGTGGATGTCGCGCCGCTGCGCGACGTGGGACATCGTCAGGTGGTGGGCCACGAGGAACTCGACCACCGCCGCGTCGGCCGGCGGCAAGCCCATCCGCGCCGTCAGCTCGCGAACGAGGGGGATGCCCTTGGCGACGTGGCCGTGGCCCTTCGCCTTGCCGATGTCGTGGAGCAGCATGCCGAGCATCAGGAGCTCGGGCCGCTCGATCTCGGTGAAGACGCGCGCCGCGCCCTCCGACTCCGCCGACTGGCCGGGCGCCAGCGCCTCGAGGTGCTCGACGCCGAGCAGCGAGTGCTGGTCGGCGGAGAACTTGTGGTAGGCGTCGTACTGCACGAGGCACGTCAGCGCGCCGAACTCCGGCAGGTAGCGCCCGAGCAGGCCGAGCTCGTGCATCTCCGAGAAGGTCTGCGCGACGCGCCCCCAGGCGCGGCAGATGTCGAGGAAGGGGTCGCGGACCACGTCCGAGCGCCGGAACGCGTCGTCCACGAGGTGGAGCGAGTCCTCGACCGCGCGCTCGAGGTCGAGCGAGAGCTCGCAGCCCAGGCGGTGGAGGTGCCCGAAGACCCGCATGAGCCGCGCCGGCTCGGCGCGCAACGGCGCCGGGTCGCCGTCCGCGAGATGCAGGCGCCCGTCGAAGAAGACGAGGCCGTCCGCGAGCGCCTGCTGCCGCTGGCGCCGCTCGGCCGAGCCCCGCCGCGAGAGCGTCTCCTGGCAGCGCGCGATGAGGCGCTTCGCGACGCGGTGGATGACGCGCGCGTGCAGGTAGTAGCCCCGCATGAAGCGCTCGACCCCGAGCGACTGCTCGTCGTTCTCGTAGCCGAGGTTCTTGGCGATCCGCGGCTGCAGGTCGCGCGCCAGCACGTCGTTCTTGTGGCCCGAGAAGAAGTGGAGCTCGTTGCGCACGCGCCAGAGGAAGGTGAGCGCCGCGTCGGCCGCCGCCTGCTCGCGCGGCGTGATGAGCCCCTTGTCGGCGAGCTCCCGGAGGGAGCGCGCGCCGAACTTCGCCTCGGCGAGCCACATCGCCGTGTGCATGTCTCGCAGCCCGCCCGCCGATTCCTTGACGTTCGGCTCGCCGATGTAGGGCGAGGCGCCGAACTTCCGCCAGCGCTGGTCGCGCTCCCCGAGCGTCGTCTCGAGGAACTGCCCGAAGTCGCGCCGGAAGACGTTCTCGCGCAGCACGCGCTGGAAGCGCGCGAAGAGGCGGCGCTCGCCCGCCAGGAAGCGCGCCTCCTGCATGGAGGTCCGGCTCGGGAAGTCGGTGCGCGCCATCGCGACGCAGTCGTCGAGCGAGCGCAGGCTGTGGCCGACGTGGAGCCCGAGGTCCCAGAGCGAGTAGAGGAGTTCCTGCATCATCCTCTGGACGTACGGCGTCATCTCGCCGTCGTAGATGACCATGAGGTCGACGTCGGAGAGCGGGTGGAGCTCGCCGCGGCCGTAGCCGCCGAGCGCCATCACCACCAGCGGCGTGGCCGGGAGCCCGTCGGCGGTCGCGTCGGCGGCCACGAGGCGCGTCAGCGCGTGGATGACGTCGTCCATCAGGCGCGCGTGCGTGTGGACGGACTCCTGCCCCGACGCGCCCTCGGCGTGCCTGACCTTCAGCGAGTCGAATCCTTCGGCGAGGGCCTGACGGAAGAACTCGAGCCGGAGGCGGCGCCGGTCGGGGGCGCGCGCCGCTTTCGCCTCGGCACGCCGGGCCCGGCGATACAGCTCGACCGACATGACGCCGTGAGCGTAGCAATGGGGTACGAAGACTGTCAAATCGGGCGCGGACTTACTAGAATGGGCGGGTGAGGAAGATCTGGCGCGCGGGCCTCGAGGCCCTGGTCCCCTACGACGCGGGCAAGCCCCTCGAGCGTCTCGCCGCGGAGCTCGGGGTGGCGGAGCTCGTCCGGCTCTCCGCCAACGAGAACCCGCTCGGCCCTTCGCCGCGCGTCGTCGAGGCGATCGCGCGCGAGGCCGCGCGCGTGAACCTCTATCCCGACGGCGGCGCCACGGCGCTGCGCGAGGTCCTCGCGCGGCGCCTGGGCGTCGCGCCCGCGCAGATCCTCGTCGGCAACGGCGCCGACGAGCTGATCGGGCTCGTCGCGCGCGCCGCGTTCGAGCCCGGCGACGAGATCGTCGTGCCCGAGCCCTCCTTCGAGCCGTACACGACCTCGGCCACGATCGCCGGCGCGCGCGTCGTGCCGAGCCCGCTGGCCGGCTACGAGACCGACCTCGAGGACATGAAGCGGAAGGTCACCGGCCGGACGAAGGCGGCCTTCCTCTGCTCGCCCCACAATCCCGCGGCGACGATCATCCGCGAGAAGCCGCTGCGCGCCTTCCTCGAGGCGCTCGGCGATGACCCCCCGCTCCTCATCCTCGACGAGGCGTACCGCGACTTCGTGGACGACCCCGAGTATCCGGACGGCGTCGCGCTGCTCCGCCAGCACCCGCGGCTCCTCGTGCTCCGCACGTTCTCGAAGATCGCGGCGCTCGCGGGCCTGCGCGTCGGCTACGCGGTCGCGGGCGCCGAGACGATGGACCGGTTGAACCGCGTGCGCGATCCCTACAACGTGAACCGGCTCGGCCAGATCGCGGCGCTCGCCGCCCTCGAGGACACCGCGCACTGGGAGCGGTCGCGCCGCTTCGTCCTCGAGGAGCGCCGGTTCCTCTCGGAGGGGCTCCGCGCGCGCGGCTACGCCTTCCCGCCGTCCCAGTCCAATTTCCTGCTGGTCAGGGTCCCCGACGCGCCGGCGCTCCGCGAGAAGCTCTTCCGCGCGGGGATCCTCGTCCGCGACGGCGCCGACGTCGGGTTCCCCGGCCACCTCCGGATCTCTGTCGGGCTGCGCGCGACGAACGAGAAGCTGCTCGGCCTCCTCTGAGGCCACGAACGACACGAAGCGCGCGCCGCGCGTTCCGGCCGCCCGGACCGCGGGCGTCTGATATGACTTCCGCTGTCAAGGGCCACGATGACGCCGGATCGCGAGTGTCGCCGTTCGACTCCTCGCTCCTGAGCTTCTTGCCTCATGGTGGTTGCTCGAGCCACCGGAAGAGGCGGAGCCTGTAACTGCGACGGTCGATCATGCTGATATCCGTGGGTTGGGTACCACCTTACTGGTGTCCGTCGCGGCGCCTGCTTCGCTCTAGGGGCGAGGGTCGTGGCCTCGTAACGCGATCGAAGATTGCGCCGATACCGGGGCCGCGCCTCCGCCGATGGCTCGAGATCGTGATCACTGTGTCGGGGCTCCGTCGACCTCGATGCGTCCGCCCGTCAGGAGGCCAGCGGCACGATGCGCGCGATCGCCCAGGCGAAGGCGGCCATCTCTCGGGCAATGGCCACGACGACCTGGTTGACGTGCTTGCCGCGGGCACTCAACTGCCGATACCGCTTGCACAGACGCACCTGCGCCTTCCAGCCGATGGCCTGGACCTCGGCCGGCAGCTTCTCCAGTCGGAGTTGCAGATGCCGGCTCACCTTCGCCGGATACCGATAGGCCCACGCGCCTTCGACCAGGGCGCGCCGGGCGTGGGTGTTCCCGGCCTTGGTGATGCCGCCTTGTCGGCGTCGCGCCCCCGACGAGTACTCCGAGGGCGTGAGGCCGAGATAGCTCATCAGCTGCCGCGGGGTGTCGAACCGCGTGAGGTCCCCGAGCTCGGTCATCAAGATGACCGCGCCCGTGAGCTCCACCCCACGCAGGGCCTGGATCGCCTCGACCACCGGGTACAGCCGCCAGCCCTTGACCGCCTCGTGCAGCTCGCGCTCCAGGCGCTGCAGCCGCTCCTGCTGCTCGGTGACCGCGCGCACGTACTCCTGGAAGACGATCTGCTGCGGCGGGGTCGGACACACCACCTCGGACAACCAGCGGAGATGGGCGGCGGTCCAGTTCGCCCGACCCTCGTAGCGGATGTCCTGCCGCAGCAGGAACGACTTCAGCCGGCGCTTGCTCCGCTTGAGATCCTCCATGGCGGCCTCGCGGCCTCGGCTCAAGTCCCGCAGGGCCTCGTCCTCGATCTGGGGTACGTAGATCGAGCTCAGGTCGCCGCTGCGCATCAAGCGGGCCAGGGTGATCGCATCGCGCCGATCCGTCTTCACCCGATCCCCCGGCCTCCGCGGGATCAGCGACGGCGCCACGACGTGGCAGGCCAGGCCCTGCCGGGTGAGGTACCGATACAGCCAGTAGCCGCACGGCCCGGCCTCGTAGACGACCACCAGCCTCGCGCCCTTCGCCTGGAGCTTTCGGATCAGCTTGTCGATGTCGCACTGCCGCGTGCCGATGGCCCCCAGCGACACCACCTCGGCGCCGCGGTCATCGGGTGCGTAGGCGACGGCGATGGCGTCCTTGTGAACATCGAGACCGACATACAAGGTCTTGCTAGACTCGTCCATGGCTGACCTCCACGTTCGTTCTGTGCCTCGAGCACAGGGCGGCTCTGGCCCCGCAAGGCTAACCCGCGTTGAGCGCTGGAGGTCAGCCTCACTTCGCGGAAGTCATACTGTCTAGACAGGCAGGCTTCAGAAATGGCCAAGCCAGAACCGAAGGCGCTTCGGCGAGGCAAGCAATTTCATCGTACGGTCCAAGGCGACTGGTTGCAGACTGCCCAGGGCAAGGTCTATGTCGAAAAGGCGATCACGAAAGTCACTCGCCGGCGAGGTCGCATCGACGTGTTCGTGGACGCCGGAGACGGCCTTGTCGCAGTGGCTGAGGTGAAGTGTTCGAGCTGGGACCGCATGTCACCCGTCGCGCTGCGCCAGAACATCACTCGTCAGGCCAGCCAAATCTGGGACTACGTCGAGTCGCAACTGTCGGCGGGGAAGGAGGTCAGCCCAGGTGTCATCTTTCCGCGACGTCCGCGCTCCAAACGGAGGCTCGTGTTGATCGAGGAGCTCTTCGAGAACAGAGGGATAGCAGTGGTGTGGCAGGACGAGTCATTGGAGGAGCGCCGTGCTAGAGCAGGATTGCCATCAACAGGCGCGACCGACGCTGTCTAACCTCGCGTTCCAGGAGACGCGGTTCGCGCGCTGCTGATCGCGCGCGTTGGACGCATATGCGACACGTAGAGACGACGAATGTTCCATAGCCCGTACGTACGGTGTCCCGCATGCCGAATCGTCGTCTATGATCCGGAACTCACGCTGGCGGCGGTTGCTACGTCAGCACCTTGCTGCGGCGCAAGTGGAGTCTCGCGGCGGATCTGGCCTGGAATGCAAGCCGTGAAGCTTCTTGAGATTGCAGAAAGTCAGGATCAGGGAGAACCGGAGGGCCACCGCATTGCGGTCCTGTTCTTCGCATCGGCTCTCGAAGTCATGCTTGAGGATGTGCTCTTCGAGCTCATTCGGCAGCATACGGCCTCGGAAGCGCTGAGCGAGGCAGTTCTCGAGTCGTACCAGGGCGTCGGACGGCGTCGCAGCCTATTCGGGCGCTTGAGCGGCACCGCCCTGGGCGATCTGTTAAAGGAAGACTGGGGCCAGGAGTTCCTGCGGGACTGGTCAACGCTGGCCGAACGGCGCAATAAGGTGGCGCACGGCAGTTATTACTATCGCGGTTCCGAGGATGTAGAGCTGGTTGACAGGATGCGCAGAAGCTATCTCCGAACGTTCGTCGAAATGCATAACCACGTGACCCGTCGGCCGACGGCGCCGAACGAGGCGACATGATTGCGCATCCAACAAGCGCTAAGCACCGACGCGCTGAACTTGACCCGGCGTTGTCGCAGCGATCGCCGTGAGGATCGCCGGCACGAGCGGCCTTAGATGCTGGATGCGATTCGATACGGTGTGCACGATGACGATGCCGAATTGGAACGCTGAGTTGGGCTGCTGGAACTCGATACCGCCCGGTAGGTGCTCGTCAAGAAGGACGCGCACCGACCAGGAGCGAGTCGCGCGCGGGGTCGAGTGCGGCGACGGCCTGTTCGCGTCTCACGGACGGAAACTGGCGGAGAAATTCGTCGAGGGTGTCGCCGCCTTCCAAATAGTCGAAGAGCGATTGAACCGGCACCCGGGTGCCGACGAAGACCGGTGTTCCACCTAGAATGTCGGGGTCGCTGTGGACGACTTGGCTGAGTTGCGTCATGGCGTGTCGCCGAGCAGCAGCTTCTCGTGCAGCGCGCTGAGGATCTCGGCGACCGCCGCGGACGCCCAGACGTCGAAGAAGGGCGAGCGCTGCATGGCCAGGAACTCCCGCGTGTCGCGTTCCTTCCTCTGCGCCTCG